>C688J18823_10001458_pt1 | contig 14573 bp, 9 predicted proteins | sample HopSoiMetagenom1_FD_18823 | JGI IMG/M metagenome (IMG submission 18823)
GGGTCGTCGATCGACAAAACCTCCGGCCGCGACCTCGGGATATTCATGAGCGAAGGATCGTCGGGCGCGATGATCGGACCGCGCGCCTGCCGTTCATTCCGCCGAGAGTTGTTTGCCGAAGCATGGCCTGCCGGGCCGCGCGTGCCACTCGCCGGCGGCGGAGACATGAACTGCGGCTCACGCGTGCTGCGTCCGGCGCGCGGCGGCGAAGGTTCGGGATCGAGAACCTCGGGCTGGGATCCGAACGGGCCGAGCCAATCCAGCACGCGTCCCATCTTGCCCTTTTTCTTCGACCGCTTCGGCCGGGCCTGGCGCGAACGCCGCGCGCCCGGACCTGGTTCGTCATTCGCCGGGCGGCGAAGCGGCGGCCGCTGGTCCTGCCGATTGTCGTGCTCGAAAGCCTGCCGCAATCGCTGCAGTTCGAGGATCAGTGCCTGGCCCTGCGGCGCCGCGACGTCTTCATCCGTTCCGCCGAACTGGCGGCGCGCGGCTCTTTCATCGGCGTGCCCGTGATTAAAACCCTTCATGATGAAACACTCTCGGCAAGTGAGGCGCGCTGCTCTGCCTTGGCCTGCGGCGGCGGCTGCGGCGATCCCGGCGCCCCCTTGCCGCCGGCGTTGCGGACGCGCGCGAACACTTCCGCGCTCGGGCCGAACGCGATCGCCTTGCCTTCGTACAGCACCATCGTCATATCCAGCGCGGAGAGCGCGCTCGGGCGATGCGAGATGACGACGACGATGGATTTGTTCTGGCGCATGATCCCGATGGCGCGCGTCAAGGCGTTCTCGCCGTCGGCATCCAGATTAGCGTTGGGCTCGTCGAGCACAAGCAGGAACGGGTCGCCGAACACCGCCCGCGCCAGCCCTACCCGCTGCTTCTGGCCGGCCGACAGCGACATGCCGCCCTGCCCTATTCGCGTCGCGTAGCCCTCCGGCAGGCGCAGGATGATGTCGTGGACACCGGCGATCTGTGCGGCCTTCAGGATGGCATCCGAACTCGCGTTTTCGTCGAAGCGGCAGATGTTCTCCGCCACGGTGCCATCGAACAGGCCGACATCCTGCGGCAGATAGCCGATGTGCCGGCCGAGATCCTCGTTGCGCCATTGATCGAGCGCGGCGCCGTCGAGCCGCACGGCGCCACGATGCGCCGGCCAGATTCCAACCAGCGCCTTCGAGAGCGAGGTCTTGCCCGACGCGCTCGCGCCCAATAGCGCCAGTCCGGAGCCGGCCTTGAGCGAAAAGGTAACACCGGACACGATCGGCATATCGAAGCCGGGTGCTGCCACCGCGAGATTCTGCACCGACAATTCGCGGCACGGACGCGGCAGCATGACCGGCGGCGCCGGAGGCTGTGCGGTCGCCTTCAAGATGTCGCGCAGGCGCGTGAGGCCCTGGCGGGCGGCGGCCAGTTGCTTCCAGGTGCCGAGCGCGATTTCGACAGGCGCCAGCGCGCGCCCCATCAGGATCGAGGACGCGATCATGATGCCGCCCGACGCCTTGTCGGCGACGACGAGATAGGCGCCCATGCCCAGCATTCCCGATTGCAGGATGTAGCGCAACACCTTCGCGCTCGCGCCGAGATTGGCATAGACGTCGGTGGCGCGGATGTTTTCCTGCAAATAGCGCTCGTTGGCCTGCGACCAGCGCGCCGTCAGCCGATCGGTCATGCCGAGCGCCCGAACGATCTCAGCGTTGCGCTGCGTCGCATCCGCCAGCACCTGCCGCTGCGCGTTCAAGTCCGACGCCGCCTTGGTCGCGCCGCGCGAGATCCGCTCGGTCACCAATGTCATGGCAATGATCGCCGCGGTGCCAAGCAGCGCGGTGAAGCCGATCATCGGGTGAAACAGAAACAGCCCGATCAGAAACACCGGGATCCACGGCATGTCGAGGAACGCCGTCGGCCCCATCCCCGACATGAAGGTGCGCACCTGATCGAGATCGCGCAGCGGCTGCTGCATCAGGACCGGCTTCACCCCGCGCAGCGGCAGGGTGGCGAGTGCCGAATGGATCGCTTCCTGCAGGCCGCCATCGAACAGCGTTGCGATCCGGCAAAGCATCCGCGACCGCATCGCATCGAAATATCCCTGCACCAGATAGGCGATCAGCACCATCAAAGAGAGGCCGAACAGGGTCGCGAGGTTACGGCTCGGGATCACCCGATCATAAACCTGCAGCATGTAAAGGGAACCCGACAGCATCAGGATGTTGATGACGCCGCTGAATACGGCGACGCCAATCATGCGCTGCGCGCTGGCGCGCATTGCGGTCGCGACCGGATCATCGGCGGCCAGCGTCGAAAGCAGCCCCGAAATGGCGCGGGACGCCGGCGCTGCCCGCGCTCGGTTCGGTGCCTGACCCTGAGCGATACTCATTGAACTGCCCTTCGACCCGCTCGATCGTCGGGTTTCCCTGCAAGTCTCCTTGACGGGCGATGCGGACCATTTTTCGGCGAGAATGCGACGAATGCCGATTGTTCAAGTTCGCTCGTGGGTCGAACGGTGGCAAAGGCCGCGTTGTCGCCGATCCCGTGTGCATGCCGCCGCGAAAATTTCTGGCACAACAGGAACTGCGCCAAGGACTGCCGCAACGAACGCAGACAGGGGCTGCGATATCCTTCTTTATCCTCGCTTTTGAGGCCGTTTCATTCGCCGTTTTTCGGCACGGGGCGCGTCACGGATTCGTCCGTCTATCACCTTGCTTCGGCGCTCAATGGTCGCTGTGTCGGCCGAATGAAGCCACGAAGCTCAACGATCTTTCGTGATGCGCCCATCCTGCTCCCCGGCGGATGGGTGCGGCTACACGATTGAATTCCATTGGGTAACAGGGGACGAATAATGGCTCGCTTCACTCACCGCCAAGTCGATCTCGATCCGCCGGTCGATGAGGCTCCGAGCCCGCCGGTCGTCCCCGCTCCTCCATCCACGACGCCGCCAGAGGAAACAGTTCCGCTCACCGAGACGCCCTCGGCCTCACCCTCCATCGTGCCGAGTTCCTCCGGCCTCGGCGCGCCCCTCGACAATGCCACCTCGGCGCCGGTGGGCAGCCTGGGGCAAAACCCGGTCGTGGAAAGCGGCCAAGGGCCTGGCAGCATCAACCACAATACGAACGATCTCACCATGGCGCACAACGGCCTGCTGGCACAGGTCAATGCCGGGCAGTTTTCCGGAGCCGCACTCGGCCACGTGCAGGCGATCCTGTCCGACATCAACACCGCGCTTTCGGTAGCCAACAACGCCGCGATTTCGGTAGCCAGCGCCGCGACGAGTGGCAGCGGCGTGGCTGCCGCAGAACAGGCGCTCCGCGCCAGCAATCTCGACATCGTCAATACCGTCAATACGGTCAAGACCGATCCTGCGCTGAGCAACCTCGCGGCAAACGGACCTGCTACGGTGCCCGACACCACGGCGGCCGACGCGCCGCACGCCAACCTCGCGGAGATCGGTGCGATCTTCAATGACGCGGCCGACAAGATCCTCAGTGGCGTCAATGACGCCAACCGGGCTGAGATCACCGACGACATCAATACCGTGATCACCGACATGGAGGCGATCGCTGCCAACCCGAAACTGTTCGACGGGTTGACCGGCGAGCACGCCGACGCGGTCGTGCGCCAGCTCCAGCTCGAGCTCACCTATATCAACGATCCCAACATCAGCCCCGATGCGGCACGCGCCAGCGCCGACAACATCCTCGACATCATCGATATGATCCACGGCGACGCCAAACTGGCTGACATGGCGACACAGGGTGGCGTCAGCGGCTTTTCGCCATTTCCGGATGCTGCAAATCCGGCACCAACGCATCTCGACGATGGCGTGCAGACGGTTTTCGCGGCCAATTTCATCGCCCAGTCCAATTCGCTCGGGCAGCAGGCCATCGATCTCGTCGGCGGCGGCGATACCAAGGCCATTGCCACGCTGATCGACAACCTCAAGGCATTCGAAAAGTTCGTCGCCGATTTCGACGCGGCGCAGGGCGGCCACGCGTTGCTCGATGCGACCGGCGCGCTCGGCGCCGAGGTTGCCGCGATGATCAAGGGGCTGCAGACCGGTGATGCCACCCTGGTCACGGCGGCTGCGGACCAGATGCACGGCAACGCGGCGGATGTCGGCGGCCACAATGCCCCCGTCACCGGAGGCAACTACAATAGCGATGGCGTGACTGTCGCCGAAGTCCTCGCGGCGGCGCCAGTAGCTGAAACGCCGGCCACCGCCGCGGCGGAGCCGGCCCCAGCACATGCCACGGCCCCCTCCATCAGCGCCGAGCCGGTAACGCTTGCGACAGCCGACGTCATCATGGGGGGCGAGGACCACACTCATTCAGGCATGCCCGATTTGGCGCATCATCACACGTGGGGATAGCGGCGCGGCGCGTCCTCCGGCGTCCCCGATGCTCCGGGGATGCCGGGGGCCGATACATCGAGTCAAACAACGCGTTCGCCGATCCGGCTCACGCAACGGCGCAGAGAAGAGGCATTAGCCGGCTTGCGCCCGCAAGGAACGATCCTTGGACGATGGCCCCAAAAACGGCTTTGGGGACCATTATTGGTACGGCATCGACATCGGCGGTTGGTGGAATCGGCGCGGTTGCTGTTCGGTAAATGAAGTAGCGGGGCGTATGCGTGAGGCAGCGTAAGACGGACTANGGGACCATTATTCTNCACTGGACGTTCGTGGCAGCCTTCGCCGTTGCGCTCGTTACCGGTCTACGCATTGCGACCGAAACGCCCGACCGGACCTGGATCAACTGGTTCGACGCCGTGCTGCCGCGTGACAGCGTATGGGTCGCCCATATGCAGGCCGCGATCGTCCTGGTCGCGGTGGCGATCGGCTATGTCGTCTATATGCTCCGCTCCGGGCTCGGTCGCCGCGTCCAGCTCGACAAGGTTCGACTGCGCGGCTTGTTCGGCCGCGGACAGGCGAGGTTGAGCGCCGTGATCGCCCTGATGTACTGGATTTTCTTTGTCACGATGTCGGGGCTATTGGTCAGCGGCGGGCTGCTCTATTTCGGTTTCTACTCCGGCTACGACGTGGCGATGCTGCACTGGGTGGGGACCTGGGTGATCCTCGCCTTTGTCGTCCTGCATGTCCTGACCCAGTTCAAAAGCGGCGGCGTTTCGCAACTGCTGCGCATCTTTCGTCCCGCTCCGCTGCCTGCGCCGCCGCCGCGGCTCGATGCCATCGAACTGCTGGGCCTGCTGGCCGAGCAATCGGCACGCGCGTCGCAATCCGAAAATTCCGACGCCTCGCCCGAGGTCCCATCCCATCCGCTGCAGCCGCGCCCGGACACGCGCCGCGACCGAACGCACGAGACGGACCCGGCGCCACGCCCCAAGACCGGCCCGGCGCGATCGCGAAACCCGACCCTGCAGGCCAATGCGTTCGTGGTCGCGACCGCCGCCGCACTCACCGGCGCCTCGCTCCTCGTCGCTACCGACCGGCTGACGGTGGACAGCGTGCAGATTCGCCGCATCAATCCTGCCGACGCCCCGATCCTCGACGGCGACACTTCCGATCGCGCCTGGCGCGGCGTCAAGCCGTTCTCGCTGTTGACCGGAGAAGGTGGAAATTTCGACGGCAAGGGAGAAGCCAGAATCGAGATCCGCGCGGTTCACGACGGCACCTATGCGTATTTCCTCTTCACCTGGGAGGATTCGACGCGCTCGCTGAAGCAGCTGCCGCTGGTCAAGGAAGCCGATGGATGGCACCTGCTTCATTCCGGTTTTCAGCTCGGCGACGAACATCAATACAACGAAGACAAGTTTTCGGTGCTGCTGACCACGATGGATGTCACGCTGGCCGGCGGCCGAACCTTTCATCCAGGGCCGCAGCCGGTCGCCGGTGCGCCGGCCACCATGAGCGGACGCGGACTGCATTACACGGCAGCCGGCTACGCCGATGTCTGGCAGTGGAAGGCCACCAGCGGCGGCCCGACCGGATGGATGGACGATGCCCATTTCGGGCCACCGCTCGATCCGACCCCGATGCAGGCGGCCAACGTCGTTCCGTACAAAGGCGGCTTTGCGCCCGACCCGGGAACGGCAAATTACCGCGACAATTTCACCGTCGAGGCCGACACCTCAGGCGGTCCGCGCCGCAGCCGCCTGGTCGCCCCGCTGCGCCTGCCCAAAGACGTCGCCGCCACGACCGACGCGCTGGGCGATATCGACCTCGATCCCACTCATGGCGAAAGCGACGGCGCGCGCTGGTTCATGACCGAGAAGGATTCAGTTCCCTATTCGAGCGATGTCGATGCCCGCATTCCGACCGGAACCGTGATCCCGGGCGTCATCCTGGGCGGTGAATTTTCAGGCGATCGCGCCGACGTTCGATGTGCAGCCCGCTGGGCCTCCGGCCTTTGGGCGCTCGAGGTGAAGCGCCGGCTGGACACAACAAGCCAGTTCGACGTGCCGATCAAGACCGGCGTCTTCATGCGGGTCGCCGCTTTCGACCACAGCCAGATCAGACATACACGGCACGTTCGGCCGATTCGTATCGAGGTGGAATAAATGTCAAAGATTTGCAGAGTCACGATCAACGACGAGCCGTTTCTGGCGAATCGCGGCGAGCTGCTGCTCGATTGGGCGTTGATGAACGGCGTCGATCTTCCGCACGATTGCCGCTCCGGAATCTGCGGCGCCTGCCGCGTACGCCTGGTCGACGGTCAGGTATTCGGCGGTCACAGCCGCGGCGACGACATGATCCATGCCTGCCAGGCGAGAATTGTTTCCGATCTGGAGATTGCGATCGAGGCCGCGCCCGAGCCGGTGGCGTTGTCGGCGGAAGTGGCGCAAATCGTTCAGCTCGCGCCCGACGTAGTGGGCGTCGACATCGAACTGCCGAAGCCGCTCAACTACCTTCCCGGCCAGTATTGCAAGCTGCAGTTTCAGGGATTTCCGGCACGGTCCTACAGCCCGACCTTTCCGCTGGAAGGCGCGCCTCACGATCACCTGCTGCACTTCCACATCCGGAAGGTCACGGACGGACAGGTTTCCTCGGCGCTCGGCCAGGAAATCCGTGCCGGGCACCGCGTCAAGCTGATGGGACCGTTTGGCCGCGCCTTTTTCAGGCAAGGCCATGCCGGCCGCATCGTGCTGGTCGCCAGCGGCACCGGTTTCGCCCCGATGTGGTCGGTCGCGGTCGCTGCGATCATGGAGCAGCCGCAGCGCGAGATGGTCTTCATCGTGCAGGCCCGCAGCATCCGCTCGCTCTACATGCATGCGGCGCTGTGCCGGCTGGCGCTGTTTCCCAACGTCACCCTGATCCCGATGGTGTCGGAGCCGCAGCAAATCTCGCACGCGATTCAAGGCGGCCGGCCAACCGATCACCTGCCGAAACTCACGCCGGACGACGTGGTCTATACCGCGGGCGCGCCGGCAATGACCGATGCGGTGGCGCGGATCGCAAAGGCCGCGGGTGCCCAGTGCTACACCGACCCCTTCGTGCAGGAGCCAAGGACAGCGGAACAATCAGGGTTGATGTCGCGCCTCACCGGCTGGCTCAACGAGCCCAAAAGCGGGACCATCCCGCCGCAGCCGGCGCGAAAGCCGGCGCCGATGCCGCGAGGTATAGCCGCGGTTGGCGCCGGCAATCGCTAGCGCGCGCTTTCAGCCGGAGATCGCCGCGATATACCGCCGGACGGACATCTCGAATGCTGCCCTGGCATTGTCGGCGATGTTGCGGCCCCACCATGCGCCGTAGATGCGGTCGAACGCCAGCGGCTCGACCGCGGCCCAGATCTGGCGCACCGCCGCGGCGTTGAGCGGAATGTAGTTCGGAAAACTGTACATGAAGCTGAGCGAACGGCGATCCATCGCCACCATCGCGACGTCGCCGGTGAGCAGCGCGCCCCTGCCCTCGGCACCCGCGCGCCAGTGCATCACCGTGCCGCCGGCGAAATGTCCGCCGGTCCGCACCAGAAGGATATCGTCCGATATCCGGTGACTGTCGCCGGTCCATGGCACGATGGCGGGATGCGGCCGCGTGACAAGCGCGCGGTCGTCGCCGTGCAGATACACAGGCACGCCGCCGAACGCCTCGCTCCAGTCGGCGACCGCGCCATAGTAATGCGGGTGCGAGACGGCGATCGCCTTGAGGCCGCCGAGCGAGCGGACATAGTCGATGGCTTCGCGGGTGGCCAGCGGCACGCAGTCCCACATCACGCAGCCATCGGCCTCCCACACCAACAGCGCACGCTGCCCGATCGCGAAAGATGGTTCCACGGTTAGTCCGGGAATCCCGAGATCGTCGCGCCAGACGAGTTTGTGACGCGTCGCCAGTTCCTCGCGCGTCAGCCACGCCTGCCCCTTCCAGTTCACATATTGCCGCTCGTCCTCGCAGACCGGGCAGGCCGCCGGCGGCGCAGCGATTTCGGGAAACTGGGCACCGCATTGTTCGCAGGTCCATAACGGCATCGGCATCACTCCTGTCGGGATGAGTGGTAGCGCAAAATGAAAAGGCGAGCCAATGCGGGGAACGGCGAGCTGCTAATACCCGATCGCCGCCCCGTCGCTGCGAGGGTCGGAACCGCCGCTCAGCATGCCGTTCCGCGGGTCTATCGTGATGCCGTGCGCATGGCCGGCCATTTCGTTCCAGGCGTCCCATCGATTGATCGCGTGGCCGCATCGCGCGAGCGCGTCGATCGTAGCCTCGGGGAAACGGCCCTCGATATGCAGCGTGTCGCGTGCCTCGCCGAGCGCAAAACGGCCGGACAAGAACCGCGGCATCTCGATCGCTTCCTGGATGTCGAGGCCGAAATCGATCATCGCCGAATAGAGCTGCATCTGGATTTGCGGCTGGCCATCCGCGCCCATGCAGCCGAGCACGCTACAGAGCTTGCCGTCGCGCGTGGCCATCGAGGCAATCAGCGTATGCAGCGGGATCTTGCCCGGCTCGAGGCGATTGGGGTGATTGCGATCCAGCGAGAAATAAGCGCCGCGGTTCTGCAGGATGACGCCGGTGTTTCCCGCGACCACGCAGGATCCGAACGCGCCATACAGACTTTGAATCAGTGACGCTGCGTTGCCGTCGCGATCGACGGCGGCGACATAGACCGTGTCGCCGGACAGGCTGCCGAAAGACGGCACCATGTCCCATTTCAATACCGACCTGCCGTCGATCAGCCGGCCGCGCTCGGCCGCGTATTCCTTCGATATCAGCCGCTCGACCGGCACGTCGACAAATGCGGGATCGGCGAGCACCTGATCGCGGTCGTGGTACGCGATCTGCTTGGCCTGCACCAGAAGATGGACATGGTCGGGTCCGAGAAAGTCCTTGCGGTGCAGTTGATGCGGCTCGACGAGGTTGAGCATTTCGAGCACGGTAAAACCTTGCGTCGGCGGCGGCGTGTTGAAGACCGTGACGTCGCGGTAGCGGCCGACAAGCGGCTCGCCCCAGACGGCCTTTTGCCGGCCGAAGTCAGCGCGCCGGAACAGGCCGCCGCTTTCCTCGGAGAAACGCGCCATCTCGGCGGCCACCGGCCCCTGGTAAAAACCTTGCCATCCGTGATCGGCGATCGATTGTAGCGTGCGCGCCAAATTGGTGTTGGTGAGCCGTTCGCCGGGCGATGCCGGCACGCCTTTCGGAAAAAACAATGCGGCGGCTTCGCGATCGCGCAGGAGATCGTCGCGAACCATTTCGATGAAACTTGCCAGGCGACCGGTGACCGGAAAGCCGTCGCGTGCGTAGCCAATGGCGCTTTCCAGCACACGCTGCAGCGGCAGCCGCCCGTGGACGCCGTGCGCCTCGGTCCAGCTTGCCACCGCGCCCGGCACCGTCAGCGTCGCCGGCACGATTCCGCGAAGCGGGATCTCATTCAGCCCGCGCGCTTCGAGCGCGGACAGCGTGGCGCCGCCGGCCGCCTTGCCGCCGCCATTGAGGGCGCGGATCGCGCCGCTCGCGCCGTCGTGAATGAGCCAGAACGCATCGCCGCCGAGACCGGTCATGTGCGGATAGACGACGGCGAGCACCGCACTGGCCGCAATCGCGGCATCGATCGCCGAGCCGCCGGCGCGAAGCACGTCAAGGCCGGCCGCGGAGGCAAGCGAATGCGGCGACGTCACCATGCCGTTTGGGGCAAGCGTGACGGGTCGGCCAGTGCGAATTTCCAATTCAAGCCCCCGATTCTGCTCAGCCGCGGATCCGCCGGATCATGTAATTGTCGTAGGTGGCTTCGCAGACCTGATGCCACTGGTATTGTTCGTTGCGGAACGCGATCGTCGAATCGTACAGCGCCTTGAATTTTGCGTTCTTTGCCGCAACTTCGGCAAATAGCTCGTTGGTCGCCTTGAACGACGCGTCAAGGATGTCGGTCGAGAACGGCCGGAGTTGCGCGCCGGCCGCAACCAGCCGCTTGACGGCGGCCGCGTTGCGGGCATCATATTTGGCGGTCAGGTCGGCCGCGACCTGGGCGGCGGCAATCGTCACCATGTTCTGATAGAGTTTTGGCAGCTCGGCCCATTTCGCGCTGTTGATGTAGAGGAAGCCGTTGGCGCAGCCTTCCCACCAGCCGGGATAGTAATAATAAGGCGCCACTTTCAGGAAGCCGAGCTTCTCGTCATCATAGGGACCGATCCATTCGGCGGCGTCGATCGTGCCTTTTTCAAGCGCGGGATAGATGTCGCCCGGTGGAATCTGCTGCGGCACGACGCCGAGCCGGCTCAGCACCTGCCCCGCCACGCCGCCGACCCGGAATTTGAGGCCCTTCATGTCGTCGAGCGTCTTGATCTCCTTGCGGAACCAGCCGCCCATCTGCGCGGTCGTGTTGCCGAACGGGACGCCGAAAATGCCGAACGTGCCGTAGAGCTCGTTGAGCATGTCGAGGCCGCCGCCATAGGCGAGCCAGGCGTTCATCTGCCGCGTGTTGAGGCCGAACGGAACAGCGGTGCCGAACGCAAACGCAAGGTCCTTGCCGATGTAATAGTAGGAGGCGCTGTTACCCATCTCCACGGTGTTGTTCGCCACCGCGTCGAAGACCTGAAACGCCGGCACGATCTCGCCCGGACCGTACACGCTGATCTGGAATTTCTGGTCCGACAGATCGGCCATCGTCTTGCTGAACATTTCGCAGGCGCCGTAGAGCGTATCGAGCGTCTTGGGGAAGGATGTGGTGAGACGCCACCGCAAGACGGGCGTGGATTGGGCGATGGCGGGCGCGCTAATAACGGTCGATGCGGCGGCGACACCGGCGACTTTGAGGAGCTTCCTGCGGTTCATGGTCAGTCTCCTTGTTCGATGAAATGAAAAGTTGACGGCGGGCCTTCACCCGCAGCACGAATCCTTGTCCCTGTTGTCGCGGCTCGCGCTGTTGCGGTCGGGCGGCAGATCCATCGCCGGATTCTCGGCAAAGAAACCGTTCGGCTTCAGCGTGAAGCCGACATATTCGACCGGCATCACCGGAAAATCCTCGGGACGGCAGACATGCGTCGCCCCAAAGCTGTGCCAGACGACGATATCCTGGTTTTCGATTCCGCGGTTCTGGGAAACATATTTCGGCAGGCCATCGCCGCCGGCATGCTGGTTCGGAAACTCGCCGCTGGCGTAGCGCTCGTCGGGGGCGTAGCGCGTTACCCAGATGTGCTTGGTCGCAAAGCCACCGCGCTCGGTCATGTAGCAGCCCTCTTGCGCGAGCATCACGGGCGCGCTGTGCGCCAGGAGCTTGTAGGCCGTCGGGCCGCCGACGCTGTTCTTTTGGTTGGGGTTGGTGATCTTCCAGTAGCGTCCGGTCCGCCCGTCGGCCTCGCGAACCGCGTCGCGCTCGCGCGAGAGAATCCGCGACATGGTGTCGAATACGTTGCCGTACGGATTGTCCATTCCCCACGGCCGCGGCCGAAACTCGTGCTCGGTGACGGTATTGCCCTCGCCGTCCAGCATCATGTGCAGGCGGGCATTGAAGAAATGCTGGTGGGTCGGGCCGCCGAGATCTTCGGCGACCATGCCGCCCCACGGATACGGCTTGCCTGGCGCAATCGCCGCCGTCTGGATGATGCCGGTGAGCTTGACTTCGAGCTGAATGGTGCCGTCCTGGTAGAAGTACCAGAAGAACCCGTAATCGTAATTTCCAACGGTGGTGAAGAAGGAGATGACGAGGCGGCGTGACCGCCGTACCTCAAAGGTCTCGTTGCGGAATTCATAATGCTTCCAGAGGATCCCGTAGTCCTCCTCGTGCAGGCAGATCGCATTCTTCATGACGGTGGGCTTGCCGTAATCGTCGGCGACCGGCACGTCGAAATAATGGATGTGGCCGAGGCAATCGCAGCCGAGTTCGAGCGCATTGGCGAGCTTGCCGAGCCCGTACTCGCCGGCATCGAAGGCGCATTTCCAGAAATGGTTGGCGGTCGGATCAGCATAGGGCACGATCATGTCGGTGACGCTGGCCCGGTAGATGATCGGCCGCTCCCGCTCACGATCGCGAAAGGCGATCTGATGCAGCACGAGACCCTCGCGCGCGGTCCAGCCGACGCGGAACGACCAGTTCTGCCAATCCACCTTCCAGCCCTCGACCGAGAAGCTCGGGCCGTCCTGCTGCACGACATCCAGCGGCTTGACGTCCTTGCGCGTTTGCGGGATCGAGGCCCGGTCGTAGTTGCGCGATTTCTTCGGGATNGGAATNANGTCGGGCTCGTCGACCAAATGAACGATCCTGTTCTCGATCAGGTCGACGAGCGCGACCACGCCTTCGATCGGGTGCGCGTAGCCATTATCCTTGAGATCCCTGCGCCAGTAGGACACGGCACTGACCAGCCTNCGGCCCTTCTCCACCTCGCGGTCGAAATAGCCGGCCGANAACGGGTCGACCTGAACCAGCTCNATGTCGTCATCCTTCAGGCCGCGCCGCTTCATGGCCTGCCGCCAGTNGGCGTCGGCCTTGACGATGTCGCCGACCTTGAACACTTCCTCGATGGTGATCGGCGGCTGGCCGTAAGGNTGGGCCTTGGTCGAATACTCGCGCCACGCCGTCACGCGCTTCGAATCCAGATCCACCGTCGCGACATGCGTCGCGCCGGTCTTGCTGTCAAACAGGGTGACAGCCGCCTGCCGCGGCAGCCCGGCGGCCGGCTCCCACCCAAGGACATCGGACTTGGCCGGCTCTTCGAGCTGCACATGCGTAAATCGCGCGTGCGGGCCGAGCCGCTTTTCTTTCGTCAATATTTCGGACGCCAGCGTGACTTCCGCCTGGCTGAGCGGGTCGAGCGGATGACCGGCATCCATGCCGGCGGATGGCTTCGTGCGTACCATATCGGACCGAATTCCCCGGGGATCTGGCCGCAGCCTACGGTGGTCCGAGGCGCCGCGTCTTGAACGAGCCTGCCACCTCCGGCCGGTTCGGCCCTTGCGGAGCCACCGGTCCTGGGCGACGCTGGGGGACCACAAACCGGACCTTGTTCTCGCGATGCCGATCAGCGTCTCCACCGACCCGATCCGTCCGGCCGAGCGAACGGCCTATTGGACCGAGGCGATCTGCCGGTCATTCGCCAGTGTCGAGACCAAGCCGCTCGGCTCCACCATCGTCAGCGGACATTTCGAGTTCGTGGAAGTCGGCGACGCCAAGCTGGTCCGCTTCGACAGCAGCCCGCAATGCTATACCCGCGATGCCAGGCTCGTAAACGTGGCCGGTTCGGACGAATTCATGTTCGATTTCCAGCGGTGCGGCCGAAGCTCGATCATGCAGGCCGGAAACGAAAGCACGATCGAACCGGGCTATGGCGTGCTCTACGATGCGCGGCGCCCTTTCGAGGATCGGCTGTTCGGTCCCGAGCAACGTGTGGAGTTGCTGATCGCCACCGTTCCCGCCGCGGCCCTGTTGCGATCCGTCCCCGAAGCGGAGAGATTATGCGCAAAACCCATTCCGTTGTCCGGGACGGTTGCGCGCGCGATTGCCGCGCTGGTACGCGACGCGATCTCGGTGCCGGACGCGCCGGCAAAACAAAGCGAGCCTGACATCGTCGCTTATCTGTCGGCGATGCTGCGCATCGCCGCGGGCGCCAACCATGAGCTCAGCCGCCCGTGCCTGTTCAGGCTGATCGACACCCACCTGAGGGCAAACATCGCCGCGATCCGCCCCGCGCCGGCCCTTGCCGCTGAGTTCGGCATTTCGGAGCGGACCTTTCATCGCATCTTCGCCGACCGGGAAACCACGTTCGAGCGGCACGTGCTTCATCTTCGTGTCGAGCTTTTTCGAAATCTGCTGCGACAGGATTCGCTGTCAGACGTTTCCATCACGAGGCTCGCGCTTCAGTGCGGATTTTCAGACGCCGCCCATGGATCGCGCACCTTCAAGGAAAGATTTGGCATCACCCCGCGGGACTTTCGCGAGAGCGCGCATAGCCCCGGGCCGTGAGGGGTAGCCCGAAAACGAAGAAAGCCCGCCGGGAGCGGGTCCGAAGTGCGCCCGGTTGGCCTCATCCTTCGAGCGCGGCATAGCGGTCGCGCAGGTCGATGCGCCGGCCGGCTGTAGCGGCTTCGGCAATGGCAAGCGTTGCGATCAGGGAGCGGGCGCCGTCCTCGACCGGCTGCAGCGATGGCGCGGTGCCGCGGATCACGTCGCGGAAATGGTCGAGCTGCACCACATAGGGAT
>C688J18823_10001459_pt1 | contig 14562 bp, 11 predicted proteins | sample HopSoiMetagenom1_FD_18823 | JGI IMG/M metagenome (IMG submission 18823)
TCGTCGGCGAGCGCGGTCGACAGCGCGTCGAGCCGCTGCGACTCGACCTGCGACAGATAGCCGAGGAACCCCGACTGGAAGCTCCAGCGCGTGGCGAGCGCCATCGCCGCCGCCGCGACCGATGCCGCCGCGAGGATGGCTAGGAACAGCTTGAGCGTAATGCCGGCCTTCATATCCGATGGCCATGGTTCCAGCCGGCGAGCCTGCGATCAACCGCTGGCGGGCGCTTTCACGAAGAATTCACATTCTCGTCCGAGCGGACTATCTGGCCATGCAGCGCGCTTTCGAGCTCGGCAGCCTCGCGGGCGGCGTCGGTCAGACGGGCGTGGCTGATCAGGCGCGTGAGCAGATGGTTGGTGCGCGTAAGCGAGCGGAGCAAACCGGCGTGGATAGCGTGTTGTAGCCGCACGGAAGTCCGCGAGTCATGGGTATGGAGACCGCTGAAACGCTCCGCCGGCAGCTCGAGCAGCACAGCGCCCTCGCGGACCCGCGCGCTCGCCGCGTGCCGCTCGGCCGCCAGCGCGGCGAGATAGCCAACGAGCTCGCCAGGGCCAGCGATGGCGACTCGCCGCTCGAAGCGACCGTTGCGCGACAGAACCTCGATCGCGCCTCTTATGACCAGGAAACACGACACCGCCGGCTCGCCGGCGGCGAAGATCCACGTCCCGCGCGGGAGCTCCAGCGCACGCGCCATCGCCACCACCTCACCGATCTCATGGCGATCGAAACCGTCGAAAAAGCGCAGGAGCGGCAGGAACGCTCGCCATTCGAATGACGGGCATCGGGCCGGCGAGAGATCGGTCTTCGGCTCCTCGCGCGGCAGGCGATCTTCCGCGCAGGGGAAGCTTCGCACCTTGGCGTTCAAGGCACGCAGCTTCGCCGCGAGGGCGCTCGTCAGCGCACCCTGCACCTCGAGCCCGGCGGGGTCGCGGCTTGCGACGAGGGCACGGAAATCCTCGCGCTCGACGAATGCGGCCTGCACATCGGTCAGGGCGCTCACGCTCGCCGAGCAGACGCCGCGCTCGACGAGCGCCATTTCGCCGAACACGTCGTCATTGCCAAATTCCGCCACGGTCAGCATGCCGCCGCCGGGCAGTGCGACTTCGGCGGCCGCGCGGCCGGAGCGGATGAGGAACGCACCGCGCGAAGCCTCGCCTTGCCGCACGAGACGCTCACCGCGCTTGAAGTTGAGAGGGCGGGAGATACGCAGCAGGCTTGCAAAAGCCATGGCGCGCCGAGTGTACACTCGCCCCCGCGTGGCAACGCCGATCGATCCGAATCGCCTTCTCGCCGTCGTCGCCACTGTGGCGCGCGAAGCCCGTCCGAACGTGGACGCCTATGTCGCGCTCGACAGCTCGCTCGAGCGCGACCTCGGCCTCGACAGCCTGGCACGCGTGGAGCTCGTCCTGCGCGTCGAGCGCGAGTTCAGCGCGTCCCTTCCCGAGCAGGCGCTCGCGACGAGCGAAACGCCGCGCGATCTGTTGCGTTATGTGCTCGCGAGCAGCGGTCACGCACCCCAGCACGCCGAGCGCACGGTGGCGAGCCTGGTGCAATCGGAAGGTGTGCGCCCGCCCGACCACGCTAAGACGCTGACCGAAGCGCTCGAGTACCACGTCGAGCGCCAGCCGGATCGGCTGACGGTGCATCTCTACGAAGACCGCGCCGAACATCCCTTGACCTATCGAGACCTCTGGGACGGCGCGCTCGCGTATGCCGCGCGCCTCGCCGACGCCGGTCTGTCGCCCGGGGCGACGGTAGCGATCATGCTGCCGACGTCGAAGGAATACCTCTTCTGCTTCTACGGCACCCTGCTCGCCGGCGGCATCCCGGTGCCGCTCTATCCGCCGGCGCGCCTCACCACCATCGAGGACCACCTCACGCGCCACGTCGGCATTCTCAAGAGCTGCGGCGCGGCGCTGATGGTGACGATTCCGGAAGCAAAGCCGCTCGCCTGGCTGCTGCGCGCGCAGGTCGAGTCGCTGCGTGCGGTGCTGGTGCCGGCAGATTTTCCGGACAAAGCGCCTTTCACCCCGATACGCGGCGGCAGCGGGCAGATCGGCTTCCTTCAGTACACCTCGGGCAGCACCGGCCAGCCGAAAGGCGTGGTGCTCACGCATGCCAACCTCCTCGCCAACGTGCGCGCGATGGGCAAGGCGGCGCGCGCGACGAGCGCCGACGTGTTCGTCAGCTGGCTGCCGCTCTACCATGACATGGGCCTCATCGGCGGCTGCTTCGCCACCATGTTCCTCGGCTTTCCGGTCGTGCTCATGTCGCCGCTCGCGTTCCTCTCGCGGCCGAGCTCGTGGCTGCGTGCGATCCACCGCCATCGCGGCACCATCTCCGGCGGGCCGAATTTTTCCTACGAGCTGTGCCTGCGCCGCATTCCGGACGAAGAGCTCGAAGGCCTCGATCTTTCCTCGTGGCGCTTCGCGTTCAACGGCGCCGAGCCCGTCAGCCCCGACACCATGGCGCAGTTCGAGGAGCGCTTCGCCAAGGCCGGCTTGCGCGAGCGCGTCATCTCGCCGGTCTACGGCCTCGCCGAGTGCTCGGTGGGCCTCGCCTTCACGCCGCCCGGTGAGCCCTGGCGCGTCGATATCGTCGACCGCGAGCGCCTTTCCACCGATGGCGAAGCGGTGCCAGCCCAGCCGGACGACGGCTCGCCGCTCCGCGTGGTCGCCTGCGGCACGGTGATTCCGGACCATGACATGCGCGTGGTCGACGGCGCGGGCCTCGAGCTCCCCGACCGCAACGAGGGACATCTGCAATTCCGTGGGCCTTCAGCCACCACGGGCTACTACCGCAATCCCGAGGCGACGAAGACGCTCTTCGACGGCGAATGGGTGAATACCGGCGACCGCGCGTACCTCTTCGAGGGGCGGGTGTACATCACCGGGCGCGAGAAGGACATCATCATCCGCGGCGGGCGCAACATCAGCCCCTACGAGCTCGAAGAAGCGGTCGGCGACCTGGACGGCGTGCGGCGCGGCTGCGTCGCGGTGTTCGGCGCCGCCGATACCGCCGGCGGTACGGAGAAGGTGGTGGTGCTGGCGGAGACGCGAGAGCGCGACGCGGCGAAGCATGGCGAGTTGAAGACCCGGATCAACGAGCTCGCCATGGGCCTCATCGGCGCGCCGGTGGACGACATCGTGCTCGCCCCGCCGCACACCGTGCCGAAGACCTCCAGCGGCAAGATCCGCCGCGTCGCGGCGCGCCAATACTACGAGCGCGGGCCTTCGGCGGTGAGACCGCAGGCGGTATGGATGCAGTTCGCGCGCCTCTTGCTCGCCGGCGTCTTGCCCCAGACGCGCCGCGGCCTGCGCGTGGCGCGCGGCATGCTCTTCGTCCTTTGGGCGTGGCTCGTATGCGCAGCCACCTTCATCGTCATTTTCTGCGCTGCCGCCGTCGTCCCCGGCCGGCGGACGTGGCAGGTGGCCCACACCTGCTCCGGCCTTCTCTTCAAGCTCCTGCGCATACCGGTGGTGGTGCGCGGCGCCCACAACATCCCGGCGCGAGGTCCCTACGTCGTCGCGGTGAATCACACGAGCTACATGGACGCCGCGGTCCTGCTCTCGGTGCTGCCCTGGCACCAGAGCGTCTTCGTCGCCAAGCGCGAGCTCGGTAACAACGCGCTCGCGCGCATCTTCTTCGGCGGCATCGGCACCAAGTTCATAGAGCGGTTCGACGTGCAGAAGAGCGCCGAGCATGCCGACGAGCTGGCCGAGGCCGCGCGCAACGGCACGACGCTGATCGTCTTTCCGGAAGGCACGTTCCGGCGGCACACCGGGCTCCTTCCCTTCCGCACCGGCGCCTTCCAGACCGCGGCGCAGGCGCAGGTGCCGGTAGTGCCGATCGCGCTGCGCGGCGTGCGCTCGGTGCTGCGCGATGAGACGTGGTATCTGCGCCGTTATCCGATCTCGGTGACGATCGGCGCGCCGATCGCACCGGAGGGAACGCAATGGAACGCGGCGGTGAAGCTTCGCGACCGCGTGCGCGCCGAAATCCTCAAGCACTGCGGCGAGCCCGATCTCGCCGCGCCCTGATTACTCTTTCATTACGCGCTCTACGCGCTTGGGATAGATGATGGACTCGGCGTGCCGGTACATCGCCTGCACTTCCGCGTCGCTTCGGTAGGCCGGGCGGGTGCGCTTGGCGGCCGCCAACAGCTCGGCATCGATGTTGCGGCGCGCCTCCGCGGTCAGCGTGGTGAGGCGGTGATACGCCTCCGAGACGTTGCGCCCCAGGGCCGTGACGCCGTGGCCGACCAGCACAACGGTGTTCGTGTTCTGGATGAACTCCTTTACGCCGCTCACATCCGCCTCGACGTCGACGTGCGCCGGCACGTAGTACACGGGCTTGCCGAGGACGAACGGCGGATCCAGCGACAGCATTCCCACCTCCTTCACTGCGCCCGAGCCAAGCAGCGAGATGAGCGCATCGTCGTGCACATGGATGGTGGCTTGAATGTCCGGGCGCAGGCGCAGGATCTCGCGCGACAGGTTGTGGCCGATGCTGGTGAGCTTGTCGCCGTAGAGGACGCGACTCGTCGGGATGTCGGTGATGACGATATTGTCTGCCTGCCTCTCCTCGAGCGAGAGCTCGGCGTGCTTGGTGTACGCGACACCGTGAGGGTAATCGGCGTGGGGAGCCCGGATCACGATGTTGCCGAGGGTGTTGTGCACGTAGCCGCGCGCGGCGAGCCGTCGCGCGTAGCGCAGCAACGTTTCCAGTACCGCCGGATCCGGGCGCATCGCCGGATGCTACTTCAGTATGCGCAGCAGGTTGTGATGGGAGTCGGTGAAGGTGGCGAGGCCGGGCCGGTCCTCGATCTCCTCCGACGCCTCGTCGATGTGCGCCGAGTTCAGCAGCTTCTGGTTGCGCGTGACGATCACCTGGTCGGTGGCCGAGTACCAGTACTGAGGACCGTCCACCACGTCCGGCGAGTCCGAGATATTGACCGCTTCCATGCCGAACTCTTCCGCCAGCCGCTTCACGACCGGCAGCAGATCGATGAAGCGGTTCGTCGCCTGGAAGACGATGACGCCGTCGGGCTTCAGGTGCTTCACGTAAAGCGCCATCGCCTCGCGGGTGATGAGGTGCATCGGGATGGAGTCGCCCGAAAAGGCGTCGATGCCCATCACGTCGTAGCCGCGCGGCGGCTCGCGCTCGAGAGACAGGCGCCCGTCGCCGAGGATTACCTCGGTGTGCGCCGCGGTGTCGGCGAGATAGGTGAACTCGCGCCTCGCGATGTCGACCACGCGCGGGCTGATCTCGTAGAAGACGAGGCTGTCGCCGGGCTTCATCCACGCACCGAGAACGCCGGCGCCGAGGCCGATCACGCCGACGGAAAGCTTGCGCCGCGGCTCGATCTCGCGCCAGGTGGTGAACACGCGGCCGTAGCCCGAGCCGGGACTGAAGTAGTCCGCGGGCGTATTGCGGAACGAGTCGCCGAGGAGCTGGCCGCCATGCATGATGCCGCCGTGGTACATCGAGCGATAGGGCACCGGGTCCGGATGGTCGGCGGTGCGCACCACGCCATAGAAATCGCGCTCCATGACGCGCATGCCCTGCGAGTAGTCATAGGCGGCCTTCACCACCATTACGAGCGTCGCCACGGAGATCGCAATGGCGCCGAGGAGCGCGTGGCTTCGCAGCCGCAGCGCCACGATCACCGATAGCACCACGAGCGCGATGCCGATCTCGAAATAGCCGGGCAGCGTGAGCGGCGCAATGATCGCCACCAGCACCGCGCCGAGCGCGCCGCCGATGGAGATCATCAGGTAGAAGCGCGTGAGGTGCGCCGGGTCGGGCTTGGTGCGCGCGAGCTCGCCGTGGCAAAACATGCAGGCGAAGAAGAGCCCGACCAGGAAAAGGGGCGCCGCCAGCCGGAGATCGAGCGACGGGATGTAATGCGCCATCGCCGGCACGAGCAGCAACATGGCCGCGACGAAGATCGGCCGCACGTACCAGCGCGGATGGTCGAAGGCGAAGATGAACGTGATGAGGTAGAGCGCGAGCGGCAGTACCCACAGGAAGGGCACGCTGGCGACGTTCTGGGTGATGTGGTTCGTGACGGCGAGGAGCATCACCGAGCCCATGGCCGAAAGCACGAGCCACCACACTTGGTCCTTTACCGCGAGCGGTGAGGGCCGCTCCGCCTTCCGAGCTTCCGCGCCGTTTGCCGACAGGAGCGCCACGCCGCCGCAAAGCACCGCGAATGCGGCATAGACGAACGACCAGCCCCAGCCGAGCTGGCGCAGGTCGAACGCCGGCTCGAAGAGCAGCGGAAAGCCGAGCAGCGCGAGGAGCGATGCTAAGTTAGAGAGCGCAAACAGCCGGTACGGCACCACGCTCTGGAAGCGCCGCCAGTACCACGCCTGCAGGAGCGGCGTGGTGGTCGAGAGCAGGAAGTACGGCAGGCCGATCGTCGCGACGAGAAGCGCGAGGATGCGCAGGATCGGCTCTTCGTCGCCCTGAGGCTTCCAGCTCGTCGAGGCGATGATCGGCAGCGAGACGAGCGAGAGGGCGAGGAGCGCGACGTGGAGGTACGCCTGCCGCCGCGCGCCGAGCCGCCTCGTCCAGTCCGCGTAGGCATACCCGGCTAGAAGCACGCTCTGGAAGAAGACGAGACACGTCGTCCACACGCCCGCCGAACCGCCGAACCACGGCAGGATCTGCTTGGCGATGATCGGCTGCACCAGGAACAGCAGGAAGGACGAAAGGAAGATCGTCCCCGCGTAGGGGAGTGTCGCGAGCAGGGGGTAGCGGATTACTTGAGTAGCGATTTGAGCGTCCTGCCCATTTCGGCCGGGTTGCGGGTCGTCTTGATCCCGCATTCCTCCATCACGGCCAGTTTCTCCTGGGCAGTGCCCTTGCCGCCGGAAATGATCGCCCCGGCGTGACCCATGCGCTTGCCCGGCGGCGCGGTGATGCCCGCGATGAACCCGACCACCGGCTTCTTCATGTTCGCCTTCACCCAGCGAGCCGCGTTCTCCTCGTCCGAGCCGCCGATTTCACCCACCATGATCACCGCTTCGGTCTTCGGGTCGTCATTGAACATCTTTAGAACGTCGATGTGCTTCAACCCGTTGACCGGATCGCCGCCGATGCCGACGCATGACGACTGGCCGAGGCCGAGCTCGCTCAACTGGCCGACCGCTTCATAGGTGAGCGTTCCCGAGCGCGAAACCACGCCGACCGGCCCTTTCTTGTGGATGTGGCCCGGCATGATGCCGATCTTGATCTCGTCCGGCGTGATCACGCCCGGACAGTTCGGCCCGACCAGCAGCGTCCGCTTACCCTTCATCCGGTACTTGGTGCGGATCATGTCACGCACCGGGATGCCTTCGGTGATGCAGATGACCAGATCGAGATCCGCCTCCACCGCCTCCTCGATTGCCGAGGCGGCGAACGGCGGCGGCACGTAGATTACCGACACGTTGGCGCCGGTCGCCTTCTTGGCGTCGGCCACCGTGCCATAGATGGGAATGCCCTCGAAATCCTCGCCCGCCTTCTTCGGGTTGACTCCGGCGACGAAGCACGCCTTGCCGTTGGCGTACGCACGGCTCGTCTGCGTGTGGAACATGCCGGTCTTGCCGGTGATGCCCTGCGTCATCACCCGTGTGTTCTCGTCAATGAGGATGCTCATGTGCTTTGACCCCCTGACAAGGGGGTCGGGAGCCGGAGGCGAACAGGGGGTTTCAGGGTGTTCATGTTTTTTTCTTTCTCCCTTTTGCCTTCTTCGCCTTCTTCGCCTTCTTCGCTTTCTTCGCTTTCTTCGGCGGCTTGCCCTTTGCCTTCGCTTTCTTCCGCGCCGGCTTTGCTTTCTTCACCGCTGGCTTCGGCTTCGCTGCGGGCTTTTTCTTCTTCACGGCCCCCACCACCTTCTTCGCCGCGTCGGCCATGTTGTCTGCCGAGATGATCGGCAGCCCGGAATCGCGCAGGATCTTCTTGCCGAGGTCCTCGTTGGTGCCCTTCATGCGTACGACGAGGGGAATGGAAAGCTTCACCTCGCGTGCCGCGGCAACCACGCCCGTGGCGATGGTGTCGCACTTCATGATGCCGCCGAAGATGTTGACGAGGATCGCCTTCACCCGCGGGTTCTTCAGCATGATTTTGAATGCCGCGGTGACTTTCTCCGCCGTGGCGCCGCCGCCGACGTCGAGGAAGTTGGCCGGCGCGCCGCCATAGAGCTTGGTGGTGTCCATCGTCGCCATGGCGAGCCCGGCGCCGTTCACCATGCAGGCGATGTTGCCGTCGAGCGAGATGTAGTTCAGGTCGTACTTGGACGCCTCGATCTCGTACGGATCTTCCTCGTCGAGGTCGCGCAACGCGACGATTTCCGGATGGCGGAAAAGCGCGTTGTCGTCGAAGTTGAGCTTCGCGTCGAGCGCCACCACGCGGCCGTCGCCGGTGAGGATCAGCGGATTGATCTCGGCGAGCGAGGCGTCGGTCGCGTCGAAGCACTTGTAGAGCGCCTTGAACACCGTGCGTCCTTGCGCGACGGCGGATTCGGGGATGCCGATGCCGAGCGCAATCTCATCCGCGTCGTCGTCGCTCAGGCCCTGCGCGGGGTCGATGAACACCTTCTTTATCTTCTCCGGCGTCTTCTCGGCGACTTCCTCGATGTCCATGCCGCCCTCGGAGGACGCCATCAGCACGACTCTCTGCGTGCCGCGGTCGACCACCATGCCGACATAGAGCTCCTTTTTGATGTCGGCGCCCTCCTCGATGAGGAGCCGCCGCACCTTCTGGCCTTGCGGACCGGTTTGGTGGGTTTTCAGCTGCATGCCCAGGATCTGGGACGAGAGCTTTTTCACTTCCTCAACGGACTTGGCGACCTTCACGCCGCCGCCCTTGCCGCGGCCGCCGGCGTGGATCTGCGCCTTGACGACCCACACCTTGCCGCCGAGCTTCTTCGCCGCATCGACCGCCTCGTCGACGCTCATGGCGGAAAAGCCCTGCGGTGTGGGCACGCCGTACTCCCGAAGGATTTGCTTTCCCTGGTATTCGTGGATCTTCATGCTGCCTTCCCCCTGTACCACTTTGGATACCAGCGCTTCACCGTTTCGGTCGTGGATTCCAAAGCGTGGCAGTGATCGAGCTGAAACGGCTTGGTGCCGTCGTCGAGTTCTTCCTTCATCTCGCCGGCGAAGGTCTGGATCGCCGCGGTGGGCAGTCCGGCGAGCATCTCGGTGAGGTGGGTGCAGCCTCGCGTGCTGCCGAGGAGCTCCCAGGTCGCCTTGCGGAACCCGCGCGTGAGGTTGAGGCCGATGAGCTTCTTGTAAGCGGGTGGAATCAGCTCGCAGCCGCCCGGATAGGGCACTGCTTCCATCGTGGCGAGCGCATCGACGATCCGGAAGTCGCGATCGATGGTGATGCGCAGCCACATGTCGTGGATCGGCTGGCCGGCGCGGCGAACGCCGGTCTTCAGCTTGTAGTCGTGGTTCTTCGCGTCGACGAGGTGGGCTTCGATGTCCCAGAGTCCGTCGGCGCGCTTGTAGCCCTCATAGCGCACACGCCGTGTGTGGGTGAGCTCGCGCTCGACCTCGGAAACCGGAAGGGGCATGGGCGCGGATTTTAGCATCGGCCTCATTTTTCACTGCGCTAGACTTTGCCGATGCGTTACGTCCTTGCGCTGGATCAAGGCACCACCAGCTCGCGCGCCATCCTGTTCAACGAGGAAGGCGCGATCGTCTCGGTCTCGCAGCGCGAGTTCGAGCAGATCTATCCGCAGCCCGGCTGGGTGGAGCACGATCCGAAAGAGATTTTCCGCACGCAACGCGAGACCGCGCGCGAGGCAGTGCGCAAAGCGAACGTGCCGATGAAAGACATCATGGCAGTGGGCATCGCCAACCAACGCGAGACGACAATCGTGTGGGATCGGCAGAGCGGCCAGCCGATCCACAACGCGATCGTGTGGCAGGACCGGCGCACCGCGCCGATGTGCGCGGAGCTGAAGGAAGTCGGCGCCGAGAGCCTGGTGCGCGAGCGCACCGGCCTCGTCATCGATCCGTACTTCAGCGGCACCAAGATCGCCTGGCTCCTCGACAACGTGCCGGGCGCCCGAGCAAAGGCGGAGCGCGGCGAGCTCGCGTTCGGCACGGTCGATACGTGGCTCGTCTGGCAGTTCACCGGCAACCGCACCCACGTCACCGATCCATCGAACGCCTCGCGCACGCTGCTGTTCAACATCCACATGAACGACTGGGATCCGGAGCTGCTGGATCTCTTCAAGGTCCCGCGCGCCATCCTGCCGGAGGTGCAGCCGTCGGCGAGCGCGTTCGGCATGCTGCCCGCGAGCGTGCTCGACGAGCCGCTCATCATCGGCGGCATCGCCGGCGATCAGCAGGCGGCGATGTTCGGCCAGATCTGCCACCAGGCTGGCACGGCGAAGAACACATACGGAACGGGCTGCTTCATGCTGCTTCACACCGGCGATCGCGTAGTCCAGTCCGAGCACGGGCTCGTGGCGACAGCGTGCGCACAATTGCCGGATATGAAGGAGTACGCGCTCGAGGGCAGCGTCTTCATCGGCGGCGCGGTCGTGCAATGGCTGCGCGATCAGCTCGAGTTCTTCGCCAGCTCCCGCGAGGTCGAGGCTCTCGCCAATTCAGTCCTGGATTCCGACGGCGTGTACCTCGTCCCGGCGTTCACGGGGCTCGGAGCGCCGTACTGGGACCCTCACGCGCGCGGCGCGCTGCTCGGCCTGACGCGCGGCACCTCCAAAGCCCACATCGCCCGCGCGGCGCTCGAATCGATCGCCTACCAGAGCGCCGAGCTGCTCGACGCGATGCAGAAAGACTCGAGCCAGAAGCTCACCGAGCTGCGCGTCGACGGCGGCGCCGCGGCAAACGATCTACTCATGCAGTTCCAGGCCGACCTGCTAGGCGTGCCGGTGCTGCGGCCGAGGGTGCTGGAAACTACGGCACTCGGCGCCGCCTATCTGGCGGGGCTGGCGGTCAATCTTTGGAAGTCGCGGGAAGAGCTCGCCGCGCACTGGAAGCTCGACCGTCGCTTCGAGCCCCGCATGGATCGCAAGGAAGCGCAGGACAAGATGGCGCGCTGGCGCGAGGCGGTAAAGCGCTCGCTTGGGTGGGCGCGCGTATGATGGGCTGGCGTTCGTAGGGAAGGACGTCCAGTCAACCTGCCGCAATCCCAAAAGGGGATCATCATGAAATCGCGCATCGCAATCGCTGTCGGCGTCACCGCTGGCTTCATCCTCGGCGCCGCCAGTATCCACACCCTGCATGCGCAGGCGAAGCCGCCCGCTTTCCTGGTTGTCGAAGTCGACGTGACCAACGCAGAGCTGTTCGCACGCGATTACGCGCCGAAAGCAGGTGAGATGAGCCGAAAATACGGTGGCAGGGTGCTCGCGGCGAGCAACAACGTGACGACCCTCTCCGGAGCCCCGGCTAAGCGCATGGCCATCGTCCAGCACGACAGCGTTGAGCAGATCATGGCTTGGAACGCCGCGCCCGAGCAGCAGGAGCTGCGCAAGGTAGGCGAGTCCCACGCCAGATTCCGTTTCAACGTGCTACCGGGCCTGCCGCTGCAATAGCGCACCAGGTTGCTCGTCAACGGCCGCGGCGGATGAACTCCAGGATCTCGCGCCCGAGCGCGTCGTCGGCGGTATTGAACTGGTAGACCTCCGACAGGTGGTTGTGCTTCTCCATGCGCGTGAAGCGCGGGCAAGCCCGGTCGCGCTCGCAAAGCGCGGCGAGCAGCATCGCTCCCTGCGTGTCGAGATCGGGATTGTCGTACTCGGCTATCACGATGAAGGTCGGCAAACGCGACGCGCTGCTCACGTGTGAGATCGGCGAGCGCGCCGGGTATTGCGCGCGATCGGTGCCGAAGTACGCCTGGAAGTTCTTCACGTTGGGGTCCGATGGATGCGGATCGAAGTGATAGCGGCCGCTGATGAGCACAATGCCGGCGAGGCCGGGGCCTTGCGCCGGCTGCAGCTCCTTCAGGTACGCGTAGGTGGCGACATGCGTGGCGCCTGCCGAATGGCCGATCAGGTAGATGCGATTCGGGTCGCCGCCGTAGCGCGCGGCATTGGACTTGAGCCAAGCGACGAGCCTGGCCACGTCCTGCGCGGCGGCCGGCCACTGCGCCGCCGGCGCCAGGCGATAAGTCGCATTGACGCCGAGCATTCCCTGGCGCGCGAAGTACATCGGCACATTGCCGTAGACCTCGGCATTGATGTCGCGATCGCCGCGCACGTACGCACCCCCGTGCAGGAAAACCACCACCGGTGCGTTCTTCAGGCCATCGGCGCGAAAGAGGTCGGCGCGATGCCGCGCTTCGGGTCCATAAGCAAGATTGCGCTCGACGCTAACGCCCTGCTTCGGCGCGACGGAGAGAAGCGGGGTGTACACCTCGAGCGTCTTCTCGATGTTGCCGCCGATGTCCTTGCCCCATCCCGGCCCTACCTCGGCGAGCCGCTGCTGCACCTGCGCTGGCATGTTCGTCACCTGCGCGAACGCCGGCGCGGCCGTCAACAACAGCATGGCGAGCTTCACGCCAGGTGCTTCTTGAATAAAGCCACCGTGCGCTCCCAGGAAAGCTTCGCCGCCGCTTCGTTGTAGCGCGGCGTCGAGTTGTTGTGGAAGCCGTGTTGCGTGCCGGGGTATTGGTGCACCTCGAAGCGCACGCCAGCCTTCTTCAATTCCTGCTCGTACGTCGGATAGGTCTCGTTCACGCGCGGATCGTTCTCGGCGATATGGCAGAGAAGCGCTGCCTTGATCTTCGACACTTCGCTTGTCGCTGCCGCCACGCCGTAATAAGGCGCCGCTGCTTGCAAATCTGTGCCGAGCGTCGTGGCGAGCCAGTTCGTCGTGCCGCCGCCCCAGCAGAAACCGGTGGCGCCAAGCTTGCCGGTCGAAAGCTTGTGGCTTTTCACGAAGCGCGCGCCATTCAACATGTCGGTACGCAGCTTCGCTTGATCGAGCTTCGCCTGCAAATCGCGCCCGTCGTCGTCATTGCCGGGATAACCCCCGAGCGGCGCGAGGCCATCGGGCGCTAGCGCAAGGAAGCCTTCTACGGCCGCCCGGCGGGCCACGTCCTCGATATATGGATTGAGGCCGCGGTTCTCGTGGATTACCAGCACCGCCGGGAACGGTCCATTGCCGGCGGGATGCACGAGATAGCCGCGGATCTTGTCGGCGTTGCCGCCAGGCGAAGGATAGGTGACGTACTGCGCCTTGATGCGCGAATCGGTGAACGAGATGGTCTGAGCGCGCGCGTAATCGGGCAGCAGCGCAAGCGCGAACGCGGTTGCCCCCAGCGCGCCGGCGCGCTTCAGGAACTCGCGCCGGTCAATGCGGCCGTGGCAGTACTCGTCGTAGAGGTCGAACACCTGCTGGTCGATCTCGGGTTGCGTGATGGCGGTCATGCGTTCTCCGTGGTGGTGGACTGCTGGGCAGGCTAGCCCTTCAACTGGCTCCTGAACTTCTCGGCCACCTGCTCGCGCAGTTGCTTCGATGCCTGCACCACGGGCGGGAAGTCCTTGAGCATGTCGTAAGGTCGGCAAGCGTCGATCAGGCCGCGCGAGTTCCACGTCGTGCCCTTCGGTAGCCGCGGGTCGAGCGGCCCGCTCCAGGTGCGCCGCACGATGTCGATGTCCTCCGCCGGGTCGCAGCGCGTGCACATCGCCCAGATCACTTCGTCGAGATTCGTCGGATCGACGTCCTCGTCGACCACCACGACGAAGCGGCCGAGGTAGGAGCCCGACTGGCAGCTCGCGGCCAGGAGCGCGGCCTGCTTCGAATGGCCGGCGAATGCCTGCTTGATGGCGATGACGTTGAACATGCGCGCGCAACCCGCTTCATGCACCCAGACGCCTTTCACGCCGCCGAGGCCGGCGCGCTCGACCTCGTCCCAGATCATGCCGGCCTTCATCACGCACTTCGAGTACGAGAAGTCCGAAGGCGGCACCATCGGACAGGCGAGGCCGAGGATCGGATCGTGGCGGTGATAGACGCGCTCGACACGCACCACCGGCTGGTTCGAGCGGCCGCCGGCGTAATAGCCGGTGAATTCGCCGAACGGACCTTCCGGCATCGTCTCGTCCGCATGCATCACGCCTTCGATGACGATCTCGGCGTGCGCGGGCATTGGAAGACCATAGAGCTCGCTTTCGATCACCTCATAAGACGCGCCGCGATGTCCGGCGGCGTAGTCGTACTCCGAGAGGCCGTAGCGCAGCTCGTTGCCGCCGGCGAGGAAGAGAAGCGGGTCGTGGCCGCACGAGATGAGCACCGGGCAGGGCTTGCCCTGCTTCCAGTACTTCTCGCGGATCTGGCGGCCGTGCTTGCCGGGCGAGATCCACAGTCCCAGCCGATCGGGTCCCTGCACCATCGAGCGGTAGGTGCCGCAGTTCACCCACCCTTCTTCGGGGTCGCGCATGATGACGAGGTCGTCGGTACCGAGGTAGCGGCCGCCGTCGTGCTCATGGAGCAGCGGCGCCGGGAACTTCAGCACGTCGATGCCGGACTTCACAATGTTCTGCAGCACCGGGCCATCCTTCACCACGCGCGGCGGAATCGGCTTGTGCGTCTTCAT
>C688J18823_10001460_pt1 | contig 14562 bp, 12 predicted proteins | sample HopSoiMetagenom1_FD_18823 | JGI IMG/M metagenome (IMG submission 18823)
CTGCCGCTGCCGATGCCGGCGAGCCGCAATACCAGATGTATATCCCCGGCGCACCGCGGCCCGGCTCACCGCCATCGCCGCCGCCCGAGGGCCAGCAGCAATAGCGTTCCGCGGTCGGGCCTGCTAGACAACCGTGCCCCATGGCCGAGTTGTCGTACACGTTGCTGCGCCTGTTGCCCAAGAACACGCTCTCCCGCGCGGTGGGCGCGGCCTGCCGCGTCTCGGCTCCGCGGCCGGTGATGCGCGCGGTGATCCGCGCCTTCGCCAGGAAGTACGGCGTCGACGCGAGCGAGGCCGAGCGGCCCATCGACGAGTACCCCACCTTCACCGAGTTCTTCACCCGCCGCCTCAAGCCGGGCGCGCGGCCCATTGCTCCCGGAGAGTTGCTACCGACAAGCCCGGTGGATGGCACGGTGGGCGAGCTGGGCGACATCGTCGAGTCGCGTCTCTACCAGGCCAAGGGCAAGCACTACACGCTGGCGGAGTTGATCGGCGGGCCCCGGGCGGACGAGGACGCGCGGCAGTTCGCGGGCGGCGTCTTCTGCACCATCTACCTGGCGCCCTACAACTATCACCGCATCCACGCGCCGCTGGGCGGCGTCATCGCCGGCTACGTCAACATGCCGGGCCAGCTCTGGCCGGTGAACCCGGTGGGCGTGCGCAACGTGGAGAAGCTCTTCTGCGTCAACGAGCGCCTCACCACCTTCCTGAAGACGGCGCGCGGACCGTGCGGCGTGGTGGCGGTCGGGGCGACCAACGTGGGGCGCATCCGCGCGCTTTACGACGACGTGGTGACCAACGCGCGCCGCACGCGGCAGCCGGAGCGCAAGCTGTACCCCGCGCCGGCGCGGGTGGAGAAGGGCGGCGAGCTGGCCGTCTTCGAGATGGGCTCGACGGTGGTGCTGCTCTTCGCGCCGGGCGTGAAGCTGTCGCCGCGGCTCGTGCCCGGCATGGCCATCCGTCTGGGCGAGGCGCTGGAATGAGTCAGAAGCTGCGCGGCGTGAAGGGCACGCGCGACGTGCTGCCCATCGACACCTACCTCAAGGACGACGACCCGTGGGTGCGGATCGGGCACTACCACCTGGTGGAGCAGGCCGCGCGCGATCTCTTCCCGCTCTACGGATATCGCGAGGCGCGCACTCCGGTGCTCGAGCGCACCGAGCTGTTCGTGCGCGGCATCGGCGAGGTCACCGACATCGTCGGCAAGGAGATGTACACCTTCGACGACCGCGGCGACTCCTTGACCATGCGTCCGGAGAACACCGCTTCGCTGGTGCGCGCGTACGTCGAGCACAACGTCAACCAGCAGGAGCCGGAGACGAAGTGGTGGTACCTGGGCCCCATGTTCCGCCGGGAGCGCCAGCAGCGCGGCAGATACAGGCAGTTCACGCAGATCGGCGTGGAGGCGTTCGGCAGTCCGGGGCCGCGCGTCGACGCCGAGCAGATCGAGCTGCTCGACCGCTGGCTCAGGAACCTGGGCATCCCCTTCGAGATGCACGTCAACACGCTGGGCGACGCGGTCTGCCGCCCGCGATATCGCGAGGCGCTGCAGGCGTACCTGCGCTCGCGCATCGGAGACCTCTGCGAAGATTGCAAGAAGCGCGTCGAGACCAACCCCATCCGCGTGCTGGACTGCAAGAACCCGAAATGCCAGGAGGTGGCAGAAGGCGCGCCGCGGATGGAGGAGTTCCTCTGCGACCCGTGCCGTGCGCACTTCCTCGGCGTGCAGGAGACGCTGCGGCGGCTGGAGGTTGCGTTCGTGGTCGATCCCAAGCTGGTGCGCGGGCTCGACTACTACACGCGCACCACCTACGAGGCCATCGCCACCGCCGGCCTGGGCGCGCAGAGCACCGTCGCCGGCGGCGGGCGCTACGACGGCCTGGTGCAGGAGCTGGGTGGGCCGGACGTGCCCGGCATCGGCTTCGCCGCCGGCGTGGAGCGGATGGCGCTCTTGCTCGCGCAGCAGGGCAAGGAAGGCGCCGTCCGCCCCGTCCTCTTCATCGCGCCGCTGGGCGACGAGGAGGGGGCGCAGGCCGACCGCATCGCCCGCGATCTGCGGGCGGAGGGGCTCGCGGTGGAGGTGGGCTTCCGCAAGGCCAATCCAGGGAACCAGCTCAAGCGCGCCGACGCGCTGGGGGCGCGCTTCGCGCTGGTGCTCGGGGACCAGGAAGTGCGCAGTGGCAGGGCGAGACTCAAAGAATTGAAGACCGGCGCCCAGCACGAGGTGGAGCTCGGCAAGCTGGGGCAGGAATTGAAGCGCCTCTAGCGGTCCTACTTGCAGTCGAGCACGCGAGAGCCCTGCGAGAACTCCACCGTCCCGGCGAATCTGGGGACGGTGATCGCCTGGGCCGGGGTGGTCGCGACTTGGAGCAGGCCGCAGCCCTTTCCCGGCACCGTCTCGAGGATCCGGGCGGCAAGCCTGTCGTTGCGGATCGTCCGGACGTCGTCGATGGTGACCTGGTAGCCGCTGGTGGGGCGTTCGCCCAGCGCCGCCACCAGCACCATGAAGTGCGCGAAGTCCACCTCCGGTGCCGGCGTGAGCTCGCCGGAGAGGTGCGGCCACTCGATCTCCCAGTCGCGCTGGCTGGTCACCACCAGGTGCTCCGGCTGGAAGTAGAGCGAATGCAGGAACTCGCCCGGCGGCAGCGCGTCGGGGTCGTACGCCGCCGACCCGCCACAGGCGGCCAGCATCCCGAGCAGGGGCAGAAGGAGCCTCATCCACCAATAAGCTAAGACTTCCGCGTCGTCTCGCGAAGCCTGCGGGTGAGCACCTTCATCACGCCCATGGCGATCTCCGGGCGCTCGGCGAGGATGTCGCGAAAGTCGTCGCGACCGATCTTGAGCAGCACGGCGTTCTCCACCGCGGTGACGCTGGCGGAGCGCGGCTCGGAGTCGAGCACCGCCATCTCGCCGAAGACGTCGCGTACTCCCAGCCGCAGCAGTTCCTTGTCGCCGCGGTGCACCTTCACCTTGCCTTCCACGATGAGGTAGAGCGCGTCGCCCGGTTCGCCCTCGGCGAAGACGCCGTCGCCGGACGCGAGCGGCTGCTCCTCGGCGATCTCGGCGATCTGCGCCAGCTCCTCGGAGGGGAGGGCGCGGAACAGATCGATGCTCTTGAGGAAGAGCACCTTCTCCACCGTGGTGATCATGCGATCGCCCTCGGGGCCAGGCGGGCCAGCGCCACCGCGGCGGCCTCGCGGAGGGCGGCGGCCGGCGCGTGCAGCGCGCCCTCCAGCGCCGGGATCAGCGGGCGGAGCGGGACCTCGCCGTCGATCGACCAGCGGGCCGCGCACGCGCCCACCCATTCCCCCGACGCTCCGGCGATCAGCGCGGCCGCCACCTCGGCGGGCCCGCGCGCATCGGCGGAGATCTCGTCGCCGCGGCGGCGGGCTTCGTCCAGCGCCGTCAGCGCGAGGCGCTTCCACGGCTCCGGCAGCGCGTTGTCCAGCACCTCGATGGCATTGGCCCGCGCAGCTGCCGACTCGGAGCGGAGGTTTTCCGCCACCACGTCCAGCCGGGCCTGGGGGAGCAGCACCTCCAGGAGCAGCAGCGCCTGCAGCACGCGCGCATCGCGTTCCTCCAGCAGCGCCAGCGCGAGCAGCCCTTTGGGCGTGGTGGGCGTCTGCGCGGGCTGCGGCAGGCCCAGCCTCTTGAAGGCGGAAAGGGTGGCGTTGGCCGCCTCCAGCTCCTGGCGCGCTGCCCCCTGCAGGCGGCTGGTGTCGATCTGCAGCTGCCGCTGCCGGCGCGAGAGGCGCGACAGCGAGCGCGCGGCGGCATTGCGGACGGATGGATCGCCGGCGGAGAGCGCGGCCACCAGCGCGTCCGCGCCCTCGCGCGTGGCCAGCCGCTGCAGCACCAGGATCACGCCCCGCCTCGTCTGGCAAGACGCTGCCTCGTCGAGGAGCGCCGCTTCCAGCTGCGGCTCGATGGCGGGCCCCATCGCGGTCAGGGCAGAGGCGGCTTCCAGCGCCGTCTCGCGCCGCTCGAGCTGGCGGATCAGCGCCGGCGTCAGCTCGGCGGCGCGCAGGCGGGCCGCAGCAGCGATGGCCCGCCGCCGCACGCGGACGTCGGGATCCTCGAGGAAGGAGAGCAGCGGCCGGAAGAGTCCCTTGACGCCGATGCTGCCCAGCGCGTCGGCGGCGGCGGCCCGGTCGCGCGGATCGGAAGCGGTGGTGAGCTGCTTGAGCGGCTCGACGGCCGCCAGCATGCCGTCGAGCCCGGCGTGGCGGATCAGCGCCACGGCCGCGGCGGCGCGGACCACGGCCTCGGGTGCGGTGGCGGGGGAGAGGAAGGGCAGGACGGCGGAGACCGCGCCCTCCTGCTCGATGGCGCAGAGAGCGCCGATGGCCGCCGCCCGCACTTCGGGGGCGGGATCGCCGAGCAGCGCCCGCACTTGCTCCAACGCGTCCGCCCGCCGCAGCTCGCCCAGCTGCTCGGCCGCGGCCGCGCGCAGGCGAGGGTCCTCGTGTCCCAGGAGCGCGCGCAACTCGGGCGTGACGTCGGAGGCGCGCTTGAGCTGGCCGAGCAGGCCGAGCGCGTGCAGCGCGGTGGCGGCGTCGCCGCGCAGCGCCGTCCGCAGCGCGCGGGCGGTCGCCTCGTTGGCGCCCGCGAACTGCGAGCCGGAAAGGTCGAGATGTCGCCGCTCCAGCGAGGTCACCAGGCTGCGCACGTACTCGCCGCGGGCGCGGATCAGCAGCGCCACCCAGACCGCGACCAGGCCGATGACGGCCACGGTGAGAGGGCGGCCGGCGAGGCCGGCCTGCTTGTAGACCAAGAGTCCCGCGCCGGCGAGCGCCACCGAGACCGGCTTGAGCACGCCGTCGATGAAGGCCTTGGCGCGCCCGCGAACATGGGGCTGGACGGGCACGTAGAGCAGCTGCATGGAGGCGTCGTTGATGGTGTAGCGGAAGACCGTGTCCGAGCCCTTGGCCAGCGAGCTGACGAAGAGGCCTGGGTTGGGGAGCACCGCCGCGGTGCCGGACCCGACCGCGAGGCCGAGCGGCAAGGGCAAAAGGGAGGCGAGGATGCCGTACCGCTCCAGCACGCGGCCGGTGATCCAGAGCTGCACCGCCAGCGCCACGCCGCCGCAGATGCCGTAGAAGCGGCCGAAATAGCCGGCCAACTCGTCCTGCCGCAGCACCGCCGCCGCCGAGAGCTTGAACTGGAAGTCGACGATGGTGATGGCCACGGCGCTGACCGCTCCGATCAGCGCCACCAACCGGAGATGCGGGCTGTCCAGGAAGGAGAGTCCCGCCCGCGAGAGCAACGCCGCCTTGCGCGGGAGGCGGGAACGGGCCTGCGGGGCCGCCGCGGAGGAGAGCTTGGCTCCCTCGAGCGCGAGCAGCGCGCAGAAGCCCAGCTGGACCACCATCAGCAAGATGAGATTCGGCGCGCCGACCACAGAGGCGTAGCTTCCCACCAGGAGGCCAAAAACGACGTTGGCCAGCGTGCCGCCGCCGCCGATCAACCCGAACAGGCGCTTGGCCTCGCGGGCGTGGAAGACGTCGTTGGCCATGGTCCAGAACTGGATCACCACCAGGGAGCCCATCACGTCGACGAACACGTAGAGCGCCGAGTAAATCCAGGCGGCGTCCCCCAGCATCAAGACGGCGCGGAAGGCGACGCAGGCCAGGGCGCAGAGCGCCGCGCAGATGGCGTTGAGCTGGCCGCGGGGCACCCGGTCGGCGACGCGCGCGTAGAGCCAGGAGACCAGCACGATGACGAGCGAGCTCCAGACGTACATGCCCGCCAGGTCCTTCGCGGGCCGGTGGGCGAGAAAGAGCGCATCGCGCACCGAGCGGCCCACCACCAGCGCGCCGACGGCGTTGGCGGCGTAGGCGGCCATCAGCGCGACGCGCCGCTGCTCCCCGGGCCGGATGCGCAGTCCGGCCTCCAGCGCGCGTTCCAGGGTGGACATGTGGGGTCAGCCTACAATGGGCGCGCCCGGTCAGAAAACTCCGCCGATGGCTGCGTAGCAGTCGAGGACGGCCAGCGGGCTGCGTTCCACGCCGCGAGCGCAGCCGAAGCGAACATCGGTGGGGAGGATCCAGCCCAGCACCACCTCGGCCCTCAGCTCGGCGCCGACGCCCGTGTGCAGCTTGAAGTCGCCCGCATCGAAGGAGAAGGCGTCGCCCACGTCGGTGAAGAAGGCGCCATGGAGCCGGCGGAGGTAGACCGGCAGCGTCCAGGCCCCGACCTCCACGTTCCAGATGGGGAAGCGGTACTCGGCGGTGCCCAGCGCGAAGGCGGTGCCGTGGAAGGCGTCGCGCACGAATCCGCGCAGGATCCGCACCGGCCCGCTGGCGGGGTTGAGGACGCTGCTGATCGGATCGCCCTGCTGGAAGCCGCCGAGGAAGAAGTCGTGCCGGTTGGAGAGATCTCCCTGCGAGACGCCAAAAGAAGCGCGCAGCGCCAGCGCGTGGTGCCAGGGTGCGCCACCGCTGTTCCAGGGCATGAGGAGGAACTTCGAGGCGCTGGTGGAGAGCTGCCAGAAGGAGAACTCGCTGCCCAGCGCGGGCTCGGAGAGGCGGAAGGCCACCGAGAAGCGCTGTCCCTCCTCGCTGGAGATGCTGTTCACGAACCGGCGCGCATCCGAGTAGCTGTAGGCCAGCGTCGCCGCCGCGAGCAGCCCCGGCGAGGTGGCGACGCCGAACGGGTTGGCGTGCACCGAGAGGTGGTTGAGCTCGTAGGTCAGCGAGACCGCCTGGGCATGCGCGACCTGCGAGAACGGGAAGGTGGCGGTCACCGAACCGCCGATCGAAGTCTCGTAGTAGAAGCCCGTCGCATCCAGCCCGCCGGCCGCCTGCGGGCTGTCCAGATCGCGGGTCAGCCGCAGCGTCAGGTCCGGGTAGAACGATCGGTTGAGGTAGCTGAGGTCCCAGCCGGGCTCCTTGCCGTCGATGCTCCACCAGACCGCGGCCGTGTACTCGTGCCGATCGACCGCGTCGAATCCGGCGGTCAGCGCGCCCACGGTGCTGCCATAGGCGTCGGCTGCGGCGTAGGGCAGCCAGAAGTGCGGCCGCAGCGTGTCCCAGGGCGAGTAGGGCCGCGAGGGATACGCGCCCTCCGGCGGCAGCACCGTCACGGGCGGCCGGCTGTCGGCCACCGGATCTCCCTCCACCGCCGGCCAGGAATCGGGGTCGAGCGGCATCCGGGCCACGTCGTAGCCGCGCTCGCTGTAGGCGACCAGCGCCAGCTCCTTTCCGTCGGGCGAAGGCTGCGGCTCGAAGGCGCCCAGCACCACGTTGGTGACCTGCCGGACCTCGCCCATGCTCCGGCCTCCGGCCTCCGCCCGTCGCCGGGGGGACCCCGGCTCCTCCCCCATGCTCCGGCCTCCGGCCTCCGCCCGTCGCCGGGGGGACCCCGGCTCCTCCCTTGGGCGCCACGCATAGATATCGTAGATGCCGGTGCGATCGCTGCTGAAGAGCAGCCACTTGCCGTCGGCGGTCCAGGCCGGATCGCGATCGAGGGCGCGGTCGCGGGTGACGTCGCTGACGGCGAGCGTGGCCCGATCGACGATGCGCACGTCCCAGGCACCCTGGCGGTGGTGCAGGAAGGCGAGGCGGGTGCCGTCGGGCGACCAGCGGGGGCTGTCCACCGGATCTCCGCCGGGCCCCTCGAAGAGCACGCGCGGTGTCTGCTCGCCGGGGCGCAGCTCGGCGATGGCCGTGCCGCCTCCCGGCCTGCGCCAGACGAAGGCGATGGCGCCGTCGCGCGCGACGTCGGGGCCCCGCGCGCGCAGCCCCCGGGTGATGCGGCGCTCCGAGCCCGTTACTGGATCTACTGAGTATAAGTCTTGGAGACCCTCGAACTCCTGGTACACCTCGGCTCGCGCGAAGACCACGCGCCCGTCGGGCGCCACCGCGATGCCCGAGTCGCCGGCGCCGTCGGAGTACAGGGTGGCCACGTGGCGATCGCCTCCGGGCGAGATGGCGCGGATCTCGGCACGCCGGTCGGGGCCGGCGTTGGTGTAGTAGAGCGTCGCGCCGTCGGCGCTGAAGCGCGGCGTGCGCACCCACTCGCCCAGGCGGGTGAGCGGTTCCAACTTCGTCTCGCCAGCCGCCCGCACCTGGCCGCGCAGCTGCTCGGCGCGGTTCAGCTCGAAGGCGGCGAACTCGTCGTAGAGCTCGAGATAGGTCTTCCCCAGTACGCGCGCGGCGCTGATGTTGAGCGCAAAGGGGATGAAGCGCGCGCCGTAGTCGTGCGACAGATCGCGCAGCGCTCCCAGCCCGTACTCGTCGCGCACCCAATCCAGGAAGCGCGATCCCACGGTGTACTGCCCGAAGCCGCGGGGCCAGCGCAGCGGCACGTTGGAGAGCGTGTCGATGCGCGGGAGCACGCCCGCCAGCACCTCCGCCCGCACCAGCATGTCCTCCTCCGAGCTGCGCACCCGGCCCGAACCGCTCACCTCGCTCTCGGCAAAGGTGGCGATACCCTCGATGAACCAGAGGGGCTGCCCGCCGTTGGTGATCCAGAGCTTGCCGAAGATGTCGTTCACCGCCTGCGGCAGCCCGAGCACCGTGTCGAGGTGGAGGATGTGCGTGTACTCGTGTGAGATCAGCTCGTAGACGTTGTCGTCGAAGTCGCCCAGCGTGCTGCGCGAGTCGGGCGGCGCGGCGTAGGCGTGGATCAGGTTGTAGAGCAGCGGGGAAGCGTTGCCGTTGGCGAAGTCGGTGTCGTCCTGCACCACCACCTGGGTGCGGTCCTCCGGCACGTGCTCGAGCAGCGGCACGAGCCGCTGGTAGGAGAGCTCGGCCGCCCGGGCAGTCCTCTGCGCGTAGCGATACATGCCCTGGTGGTAGTGGATGAGGAAGTGCGGCGTGACCAGCGTCTCCCAGGAGAAGCGCGGGTCCAGCGCCGCCGCGGGCAGCGCGAGGAGGACGCCGAGCGCGGCCAGCCGCTTCACGCGGTGCGCAGCCCCGGACGCTTTCTCTGCGACGGGATGCGGGCCAGGAACTTCTCCAGCCGCAGCGCGATCAGCTCCGGCTGCTCGATGGGAGCCACGTGCGTGCCGCCCGGCACGGTGAGCAGCTCGGAGCCGCGGATGCGGTCGTGCATCTCCTCGCTGAGCCAGAACGGGGTGAAGGTGTCCTCGGTGCCGGCGACGATCAGGGTGGGCACGTCGACTGCTGGCAGGTGGTCGTAGGCGGTGTGCTCGCTGGCGTGGCGGAGCATGCCGAGGAAGAGCCGCGGGTCCATGCTGGCCAGGTGCGCGAAGTAGGGCGCGAAGTCCTCGCGGTGGACCAGCCGGCCGTTCACTTCCAGGTGGGTGGCGAACTGGTAGGCCAGCTCGCCGCCCGAGACCAGCCGCCAGATCAGGCCCATCGCCTGCGGGTACTTGTCGGCGGCGGCGATCATCGAGGGCAGCAGGATCTTCAGGGCCTTGCTGTCGTGGAAGGTGTCCAGCGGCAGGCCGTGGGAGCCGCAGATCAGCACCAGGCCCAGCGCTTGCTCCGGGTGCCGGCGGTGGTACTCCAGCGCCACCTGCACGCCCATCGAATGCCCGAGGAAGACCGCCTGCGAGACGCCTGCCGCCTTCAGGACAGCCTGCAGGTCGGCCGAGGTGTCGTCGAACCCCACCTTGCTGCGGTCCTCGGGGATGCCGCTGCGGCCGTGGCCACGGTAGTGCCAGCGGATGATGCGGTGCCGGGCCGCGAAGTCGCGCACCAGGTACTTCCAGGCGAATCCGTCGCAGCCGATCCCGTCGCAGCAGACCAGCGCGGGCCCTCCCTGGCCCACCGCCGTCCAGAAGATGCGCGTTCCGTCGGCGGCGGTGGCAAACCCGGAATCCGCGGGATGGAGCTCCTGGTGCATGCGCGCAAATCTAGCCCATGTCCTCGCTGGAAGCTCGGTCGTCCGGGCATTAGTATCGCGTGCGATGCACGGACATGGACACGATCACGCCCACCCGCACGGGCCGGAGCGCAGCGGGGAGCAGCGGCGCCTCGCCTTCGCATTGGCGGTGGCCGCGCTGGCCATGGTGGCGGAGGCGGTGGGTGGGTGGATGTCCAACAGCCTGGCCCTGCTCTCCGACGCGGGTCACATGATGGCCGACGTCGGGGCCATCGGGCTCTCGCTCTTCGCCCTGCGCATCGGCGCGCGTCCGGCCGACTCGCGCCGGACCTACGGCTACTACCGCCTGGAGATCCTGGCCGCGCTGGTCAACGGCGCCTTGCTCTTCGCCATCGCCGCCGGCATCGCCGTCGAGGGCTGGCGGCGGCTTTCGCATCCCGAGCCCGTGCACGTGCCCACCATGGTGGGGCTGGCGTGCCTGGGCATCGTCCTGAACGCTGCCGGCATGTGGATGACGCACTCGGGGGAGCACGGCAGCATGAACCTGCGCTCCACCTTCCTGCACCTGCTGGGCGACCTGCTCAACTCGGTGGGCGTGCTGATCTCGGCGGGGCTGATCGCGTGGACGGGCAAGCTCGCCGCCGATCCCATCGTCAGCTTCCTCATCGCCGGCACCATCGTCTGGAGCGCCGTCCGCCTCTGCCGCGAGGCGGTGCACGTGCTGCTGGAGGGCGCCCCCGGCCACATCGCGGTGGCCGAAGTCTCCAGGGCGCTGGCCGAGGTGCCGGGCGTCTCCGCCGTCCACGACCTGCACGTCTGGACCATCACCAGCGGGCTGGTGGCATTGAGCTGCCACATCGTGGTGACCTGCGATGGGCCCGACTGCCGCAGCCACGACGAGATCCTCACCGAGGCGAAGGCCATCCTCCGCCAGAAATTCGCCATCGAGCACACCACCATCCAGTTCGAGAGCGAGCAGTACCGCCACGAAGAGGTGGTCCATTAGCGGCGCGGTCGCAGCCGTCTGGTCCCGGCGTCCGGCGACGGCGGTCTCACGGCTGCGCGGACGGGAGCTGATGATCCTGAGCGTGCGCGAGCTGCTCGCCGCGGCCGGCCGGGAACAGCTGGCGCTGGTCGCGCTCTCCGCTGCCGCGCCCGCCGCCATCGCGGGCTTCGCGCGGGCCGCCCGCGACGCCGAGGCCCCGCTCCTCCTGGTGCGGCCGTCCGGGGCGGGAGAGGAGAAGGGTCCCGAGGAGACGCGCGACGACGCCTCCTTCGCGGAGGCCGCCTTCCGCGCCGCGGACGGGCTGCACTTCCTGGGCCCCCTGGCGCTGCTCAAGGATCCTCCGCGCAAGAGCGGCGCGGTGCCCGATCGGGAGCGCATTCAGCGGGAGATCGAGGTCGGCTTCACCGGCGTCTCGCTCGCCGCCGCCGACACGCAACAGAGCGTGCGCGACGCGGCGCTGGCCGCGATGCCGGTCTGCCAGATGGAGCTGGGGCTGGAGATCGTCCCGCTGGGCGGCGCTCGCGCAGCGGCGGAGCTGGCGCGCCAGCTCCGGTCGCGCGGGGCAAACCCCAGCGCGGTGCGGATCACCGGGCTGGAAGACGACGCCGCGGCGCTGGGGCAGGAGCTGCAGGGGACCGCGCTCTCCACCGCCACCGAGTCGCTGGCGCGCGAGCTCCCGCAGCGCGGGCTCAGGCAGCTGGTCGCGTCCGGACCTTTCCTGCGCGCGCTCCACCGCGCTGCCCCGCGCGAGGTGTGGGAGACGGTGCAGGCCTGGGCCGACGCGACCGGCGCTTCGCTGGAGCAGTCGGCCGCGCACCACCAGCGCATGCTGCGCGATCTTCCCGGCCTGATACAGGACAGGCTGGAGGCGCTCTGCTGCTTCGAGGCGCTGGATCTGTTTCGCGCTGCCGGAGCGCACAAGACTTCGCGGCGGCTGATCGCCGCGGTGGCGGCGCTGCACGCGGGCGAGGAGTGAGGATCGTCGGCGGCGAGGCGCGCGGCCGCGGCCTGCGCGCGGTCCCCGGAACTGCCACGCGGCCCACCGCCGACCGCGTCCGGCAGAGCCTCTTCGACGCCCTCGGCCAGCGCATGGACGGCCTCGCGGTGCTCGACCTCTACGCCGGCACCGGCGCGCTGGCCCTGGAGGCGCTTTCGCGTGGCGCGGCCCGCGCCACCCTGGTGGAAAGCGACGCGCGGGCGTGTGGGGTCATCTTCCACAACCTGGCGGCGCTGCGGTACGAGGATCGCGCGCGCGTGCTCCGCGCCACGCTGCCCGAGGCGCTCGCGCAGCTGCGCGGAGAGAAGTTCGACCTGGTCTTTTCGGATCCGCCCTACGCCTCGCGCGGTTCCGGAGCCATCCTCGAGGCGCTGCGGGAGAACGGCCTGCTCGCAGCAGGCGCGCGGCTGGTGCTGGAGATGGATCGCCGCGAGCCAGCTCCGGCGCCGCCGTCGGGGCTGCAGCTCGCCGACGAGCGGCGGTACGGCGACACGCTGGTGCGGATCTACTCAGCGGAATAGCTGCGGATGCAGCCGGAAGCGCGTCGCGTCGAGCACGGTGAAGGCGGTGCCGTCCACGCCGACGCCTGCCAGCGGTGCGCCCAGATCCACGGTGCCGCAGCTCGTGCCGTCCGCCGCGACGATCTCCGTGCCGAAGGCCATCGCCTTGCCGCCAGGCAACGGGAAGAAGGCGCCGCGCGAGGCGAGCCACGCAGGCGCGGGGTGCTCGGCGGTGCCGAGCGGCGGGATCACGCCGCGCCAGCGAGGCTGGTTGTCGCCGCTGGGCGGTGGGGAGGCCAGCGCAATCCCGCCTCCCGCGAGCGCAGCGGCGGGGGGAATCACGTCGAGCCAGCCTTCCAGCGCGAATGCCGGCGTGGCTGCGGCGCCACCCGCGCCGACCCACCGCGCGCCGGCGCGCGACTCGCCGTAGACCTGCCAGATCACCAGCGTGGCGCCCTTCGCGTCGACGGCGCCGCCCAGCATCAGGCTTCCCGCCGGCGCCGTCACCGAGGCGAGCGCCACCGTCGCCTTCTCCGTCCCATCCGCTGCCAGCGACTGCGCCTGCAGCGTGGATCCGCTCAGGCGGACGATGACGGCGCCGTCCGCGCCTGCCAGGAGGAAGCCCGGCGGCTGCGACGCGCGCAGCGTTCCGTCGTGTGCCAGGAAGTCGAATCCGCTCCCGGACTGCCGCGACGAGCTGACGAATCCATCGGAGAGCGGCCGCACGTCCACGCCCAGCGGCATCTTGGAAACGAACCCGGACCGCACCGGCACGAAGAGGTTGTTGAACCGCGAAGGCCCTGCCTCGTTGGCGCAGGAGAGCGCCAAAGAGCCGCTGCCGTCGCTGGTCGCCGCCACCGCGCGGCTGCTGGTGCCGTTGCACAGCTTCAGCTCCGCGGCACAGGTCACCGCGGCCGGCAGGATGCCCGGGCAGGCGCCGGAATCCACGATCGTCGCCGTCGGCTGTACCGAGGGATCGCACGGGCCAACCGCCGCGGTTCCGCCGTCCGCGGCTCCCGCCACAGGAGCTGGGGAGGCGATGTCCGCGGCTCCCGCCGGCTGGACCCCCTCCTGTGCACATCCCGACATCAAGATCGCTGCCGTCACCAAAGTTGTCGCGCGCATGTGCGCAGAAACTGGTCATCCCGGCCAGCGCATGCACGCTTGGGTCGTCGTTGACCCGGCGCTCTGTCTCCTTCAGGATACGCCGCGCACATGCCGAAGCGGATCGCCCTCTACCCAGGCTCCTTCGACCCGCCCACCAACGGCCACCTCAGCATCATCCAGCGCGGTCTGAAGATGTTCGACGGCCTGATCGTGGCCGTGCTGATGAATCCCGCCAAGGACGCGGTCTTCAGCGTGGAGGAGCGGGTGGAGCTCTTGCGCGGCGCGGTCAACGGCGACAAGCGGGTGCAGGTGAAGACGTTCTCCGGCCTCTTGGTGAAGTTCGCGCAGGACGAAGGCGTCAACACGGTGCTGCGCGGTCTTCGGGCGGTGAGCGACTTCGAGTACGAGTTCCAGATGGCCAACATGAACCGCAAGCTCGACAAGGAGATCGAGACGCTCTTCATGATGACCGGCGAGGACTACTTCTACATCTCCAGCCGTTTCGTCAGGGACGTGGCCCGACTGGGAGGAGACGTGACCGGATTGGTTCCCCCGAACGTGCTCTCTGCGCTCCGCCGGAAGTTCGGAACATGAGCCCGGTCTCGAAGCGCCTGGACGCGGTCAAGCCTTCCGCCACCATGGCGATGACCGCGCGCGCCATCCAGCTCCGCCGCGAAGGTCGCGACATCGTCTCGCTCTCGGTGGGAGAGCCCGACTTCCCCATCTTTCCGCACGTGGCGCAGGCGGTCTCCGACGCGCTGGCGAAGGGGCAGACCAAGTACACCGCGCCCAACGGCATCGCCGAGCTGCGCGAGGCCATCTCCGACTGGATGTTCCGCGAGGTCGGCGTGCGCTGGCCCATCGCGCAGATCGTGGCCACCTCCGGCGCCAAGCAGGCGCTCTACAACGCCTGCATGGCGCTGCTCGCCGAGGGCGACGAGGCGGTCATCCCCAACCCGTACTGGGTCAGCTACCCGGAGATGGTGCGGCTCGCCGGCGGGAGGCCCGTGGAGCTGATGCTCCGGCAACAGGACGGGTGGGCGCCGCGGCCCCAGGATCTGGAGGCGGTGCTCACCGAGCGCACGCGCGTCTTCATCTTCTCCAGCCCCAGCAATCCCACCGGCGCGGTGTGGAGCGCGGAGACCATCCGCGGGGTGGCG
>C688J18823_10001461_pt1 | contig 14561 bp, 13 predicted proteins | sample HopSoiMetagenom1_FD_18823 | JGI IMG/M metagenome (IMG submission 18823)
CCCTCAGTGCCGCGCTCATGGTGGTGGTCGCCTGTTCAACCGCCGATGACAACACGGGTCCGACCCTTCCGTCCGAGCTCCAGGCAGGAGGCACTCTCCTCTCGCTCGCCGATCTGCACCTGCTCTCCTGCTCGGCCCAGCCGTACGCGGTGAAGACCCAGACCGTAGGCACTGCCGGCGGGACGATCGTGATCGGCACGCACCGCCTGGTGATCCCGGCCGGCGCGCTGGCAAAGCCGGTGCAGATCAAGGCAGAGCAGGTGACCGGGCGGGTCAATTCGGTTCGATTCTCCCCCGAAGGGCTCAAGTTCGCCAAGCCCGCGACGCTGACCCTGAGCTACGGCAACTGCTCTCCGCTGCTGCTGCTCAAGCGAGTGGTGTACACCAACGAGCTGCTCAGCATCCTGGAGCTGCTGCCGTCTGTCGACGACCTCCGCACCCGGGCGGTGTCGGCCTCGATCCGGCACTTCTCGAGGTATGCGGTGGCCTGGTAGAGCTTGGCGCGCCCGCTTCACCGGTCTCCCGCCGCTCGGCCGGGTCCCGACTCGGGGCCCCGCCGGGCGGTTGAGCTCTTGGCCCGGGCGATCGCGGAGGAGCAGGCAGGCCGGATAGCCGAGGCGGCCGAGCAGTACCGCATGGTGGGAGACCTGGCGGCTGCAGAAGCCGACCCACGAACCGAGTCCGAGGCCTGCCGTCGCCTTTCAGTGATCCTGCACCACCGCAACGAGCGCGAGCGCGCCCGCGCCCTCTGCTGCCACAGTCACGACCTGGCCCGGACCATGGGCGACCCCGTTCTGGCAGGCGAAGCGCTGAATGTGCTCGCCGGGTTCGACTTCGAGGCCGGGGCGATGGAATCCGCACGAGCACGGTATCACGAAGCGCTCGCCCTGGCCGGCGACCTGCCCCGTCTGCGCGGCCGGGTGGAGCAGAACCTGGGCATCCTGGCCAACGTCCAGGGGGATCACACCGGAGCGGTCGCCCATTACCGCCAATCACTCGAGGCGTTCGAGCGCTCGGGGGACGACCGCGGCCGCGCCATCGTCTACCACAACCTGGGCATGGTCAGCGCCGACCGGACGCGCTGGCACGACGCCGAGCGCTACTACGCATTGAGCCGCGCGCTGGCGAAGCAGCTGGGGGACCAGCACCTCGAGGGCCTCTGCCTCCTCAACCACGCCGAGGTGCTCGTAGCCCGCCAGCGGTACGAGGAGGGGCGGGCAGGGGCCGAGCAGGCGCTGGAGATCTTCAATCGGCTGGGCGCCCGGCTGGACAAGGCCGATGCCTACAAGGTGCTCGGCGTGGTCTACCGGGAAACCGGCCGCCCGGTGCTGGCCGAGTCGCGGCTCCGCGCCGCGATCGAGCAGGCGGTGGCGACCGGCTCGGTGCTCAGCGAGGCGGAATCATCGCGCGAGCTCGCGAGGCTGCTTCAGGCGCTAGGCCGGAATCAGGAGGCGCTGCAGCTGCTGGGGGCGGCGCACCGGCTGTTCGGCCGTCTGGACGCGCGGGTGGACCTGGTGGACGTCGCCGGCAAGGTGGCGCAGCTCGAGGAGAGCTACACCGCCGTGGTCCGGGAGTGGGGGCAGTCCATCGAGTCGTCCGACAGCTACACGTTCGGCCACTGCGAGCGGGTGGCCGGATATGGGGTGGGCGTCGCCCGGGCCATGGGGCTGGACGCGACGGGCCAGACCACGGTGCGGATGGGTGCCTACCTGCACGATCTCGGTAAGGTCCGGGTGCCCCACGAGATCCTCAACAAACCGGGCGCACTCACCCCCGCGGAATTCGATGTCATCAAGCAGCACCCGGTATGGGGCCTGGAGCTACTCGCCACGGTCGACTTCCCGTGGGACATCAAGCCGATCATCCATTGGCATCACGAGCGCTCCGACGGGATGGGCTATCCCGACCGGCTGCGCGGGGAGGAGATCCCCCTCGGCGCCCAGATCATCTGCATCGTGGACGTCTACGACGCACTTACCACGACTCGGAGCTATCGCGACGCGCTGTCGTCGGCGGAGGCGCTCCGGCGCATGGAGGAGTGCCGGCCCTGGTGGCGGCCGGACGTCTACCAAGCCTTTCGCGGGGTGGTCGCGGCTTGATGGACGAAGGGGCCGCCCATCGGCGGCCCCTTCGCGCTTTCTGGCCGAGGCGGGTCAGGCGGTCCTGCGCGTCGACTTGACCGACGGCTCGGGATCCTGATCCATCAGTGATGGCTGGAAGACGTACTCCGGGTCCGAGGCGACCGCCACCGATTCCCGAGGCTGCCGGTAGACATACTGCTGGCCCTTGAAGTTCCGCAGCACGACTTCGTCGTCGCTCATGCTCACCACGTATTCCGGCAGGAGCGGGATCTTGCCGCCGCCGCCGGGTGCGTCGACCACAAAATGCGGGTTGGCCAGTCCGCTGGTCCACCCGCGCAGCGCCTCCATGATCTCGATGCCCTTCTGGACCGTGGTGCGGAAATGCTCGGCGCCGGCCACCTGGTCGGCCATGTAGATGTAGTACGGTCGGACCCGGGCCATCAGCAGGCGCTGCATCAGTAGCTTCATCACCGCCGCATCGTCGTTCACCCCTTTGAGCAGCACCGTCTGGCAGCCGAGCGGGATCCCCGCGTCGGCCAGCATGCCGAGCGCCTTTACCGCGGCGGGGGTGAGTTCGTCGGGGTGGTTGAAATGGGTGTTGATGAAGAGCGGGTGGAACCGCTTGAGCATGGCGCAGAGCTCGGGGGTGATCCGCTCGGGCAGATGACAGGGGATCCGACTCCCGATCCGGATGATCTGGAGGTGCGGGATGGCACGCAGCCGGGTGAGAATGGCCTCGAGCCGCCGGTCGTTCAGCAGCAGCGGGTCGCCGCCGGACATGATCACGTCGCGAATCTCGGTGTGCTGCTCGAGATACTGGAATGCGCTCTCGAACTGCGACATGGGGATCTTCTCGGGGTCGCCCACCTTGCGCCGCCGGGTGCAGAACCGGCAGTAGGTGGCGCATACCGGCGAGACCAGGAAGAGGGCCCGGTCGGGATAGCGGTGGGTGATGTTGGGGACCGGGCTGTCGTTGTCCTCGTTGAGGGAATCGACGATCCCGTCCACCACGTCGAGCTCCTCGACGCTGGGCACGTACTGCCGCCACATGGGGTCATCGGGAGAGCGGATCAGGTCCACCATCGCCGGGCTGATCCGGAACTCGAAGTTCTCCGCCGCCTGGCGGAGCCGCTCCAGCTCAGGGAAGTGCTCGGGCCCGAACCTGGCCGCCAGCGTCTCCAGGGAGGAGATCGAGTTCTTCTTGAGGACTTCCTGCCAGGTCTCCATGGACAACCTCCGCGGTCGAGCCTAGTGCAGCGCCTTCACGTACACCACCTGGTCATCGCCGGGAGCGTAGAAATCCGGGATCACCGCGGCCTTGCGGTAGCCCCGGGCCTCATAGAACTCGCGGGTGGTGCCGTAGTCGGGACGTCCGGCGGTCTCCACGACGACCAGGCGACCCACCCCTGAGAGCTGCCGCTCCATTTCGACGAGGAGAGCGGTCCCGATGCCGAGCCCGTGCCTGGCCGGATCGACCGCCATCCAGTAGAGATCGTAGGTACCGAGGGTGCAGGGCGTGGGGCCCCAGCAGATCCAGCCTGCAAGGAGACCGTCGGCCTCAGCCCCCAGCGCCCGGTAGTCCGGCGAGCCGGCCACCGCGCCGTCGAAGACCTCAAGGGCTACCGGGACCTCGTCGTCCCGGAAGACTCCGACCGCACGGGTGATTTCCTCGATGCGGCCGCGGTCGGCCGCGGAGAGGTGTCGGAGGAGCGGCGCCGTAAGGGTGCCGCTCACGCGGCGGACACCCCGCTGACCAGGGCGGCGGCGGCGCTCGAGCTCTGGGAGCGCATCAGCGATTCATCGACCACCTGCATGACCAGGTCGTCGTAGCTCCAGCCGAAGGCCCGGCCCATCCGGGCGAGCCCCGCGTTGCTGGAGAGGTCGGGGCAGGGATTCACCTCGAGGACGTAGGGCTGGCCCTCCTCGTTGAGCCGGAGGTCCACCCGCCCGTAACCCTCGCCGCCGGAGACGTAGAGCCACGCGTCCCGGGCTACCTGGCCGATCCGCTTGGCCAGCTCGGGATCGATTTCGGCGGGACAGATAGGCAGGGTGCCCTCGTCCTCCGGGCTGCCGGGGATCCACTTGGCCGCGTAGCTCACGATGGGCCAGGTGCCCTCGGGCATCCCGTCGAACCGGATCTCGGCGATGGGCATCATCCGTTTGCCCACGAAGCCCACGTTGAACTCCCGGCCGGCGATGTACTCCTGGACCAGCACCTCCTCGAACTGCTCCAGCATGAGGGCGACCCGCTTCTTGAGCGCCCGCTTGGAGGTGCAGACCGCGCCGTTATCGATCCCGACGCTGGCATCTTCGGCGGCCGGCTTCACGATGGCGGGCAGCGGAAACTCCGCAGGCGCCTTGTTGCCCTGCGCCAGCACGAAGGCCGGGACTGGGAGGCCGGCCGCCGAGAGCAGCGTGTTGGCCACGTGCTTCCGGTGGGCGATGGTCGTGGCCCAGTGGCGGCAGCCGGTAAAGGGGATGCCGGTCAGCTCCAGCGTGCCGACGACGTAATCCTCATACCGGGCGTGACCGTTGATCCCCTCGCAGAGATTGAAGACCAGATCGGACCGGCGCACCCGTGTGATCCAGCGGAAGTCGCCCAGGCGAACGGGGAGGAGCTCGACCTCGTGGCCCCGGCGGCGGAGGACGTCCCGAACCTCGTGGACGTTCCCCACCACCGCGGCGACGTCCTGCGGGCTCCAGTCCTCGCTGCCGGCGTCGTACAGGATGGCGACTCGCATCAGGCTACCTCCGCCAGGAGTGAACGGCCGCTGATCCGGCGCCATGCGATGTCGGCGACGGTGCGGATGAGGTCGTCGTAGCTCATTCCGGCCGCGCGGGCGGCCTTGGGGAAGCAGGAGTTGTCTCGCGGGTCGGGCAGAATGCCCGGCAGCGGGTTCAACTCGACGACCATCGGGCGACCGGCGGCATCGCACCGGATGTCGATGCGGCACCAATCGCGGCATTCCAGGGCGTGGTAGGCCCCCAGCGCGGCGGCGCGAACCTGCTCGGCCAGTCCGTCGGGGATTCGGGCCGGGCACTCGAAGATGTGGAGCGGGTGACTCGGCGAGTCCCACAGCCACTTGGCCTCGTAGCCGTAGATCGGCGGCGCTCCCTTGGGCAGCGTTTCAAAGTCCATGCCCACGATGGGCAGACAGCGCGCCTCCCGGCCGTTGCCGAGCACCGCGACGGTGAACTCCGGCCCCGAGAGATAGGTCTCGATCAGGACCGGCTCGGCGTAGGTGGCGAGCAGCTTGGAGACCTGGCGGACCAGCTGGCTCCGATTGCGGCAGACGCTCCGAGCCGTCACGCCCTTGCCCGAGCCTTCGAAGGCCGGCTTCACGAACAGGGGGAACGCCAGGTCCACCTTGCGCGCGTCGGCCGGACTGTGCGCCAGCGTGAACGGGGCGGTCGGCACGCCGTGGTACCTCAGGATCTCCTTGGCCCGCCGCTTGTCCAGCGCGAGGCCGAGGGTGAGCGGGTCCGAAGCGTGGTAGGGCACGCCGAGGAACTCGCAGATCGCCGGGACATGACCCTCGCGGTTCGGACCGTAGAGGCCCTCCGCGATGTTGAACACGAAGTCGGGTCGGAGCAGCGCGAGGCGAGCGGGGAAGCTCTCGTTGGCCTCGAGGCGGTGGACCTGGCCGACGGTGGACAGCGCGGCCTCGACGGCGTCGATGGTGGCGGGCTCGTCCCACTCGGCGTAGAGATCCGGCTGCGGCAGATCGTCACGCAGCGCGCGCATGCTGGATTCGTCGGACGAAGAGGGGGAGGTGGGATACGCCCCGGCTGGGTTAGCCGGCGCCGCGGGCTTGAGATTGAAGGCGAGTCCTATCCGAACTGCCAAAGGCACCCTCTACAAAAAAGGCCGTCCGCGAGAGACGAGCCAGGACGAGTTGGGTACGTCAACGAACCTAAAGTAAGAAAAAGGTTTCGGACGCACAATAGTTTTTGCCGCTTCAGACCTTGTGGAACCCGACTCGCCCGGCCTCGCTGCCATCGCCCGCGGAGTAGATCTCGAAGTCGGCGAAGAGCGCCGGCGCTTCCCGTTGCAGCAGCCGAAGGCACGCCACGGCCATCCGACGGATCTCCAGCTCGGCGCCTTCCCCAAGGCGAAGCTCCAGCATCGTCCGCCAGGCGCGGACGTTCGCGCTGGCGACGATCTTCACTTCGGTCGCGTTCGGTAGCACGCTTCGTGCCGCCTCACGGGCCATTTTCCGCCGGTGGACCCGATCGTCCACCCAGCCGTACCGCTCCATCAGCCGCTCCACCGCCGTCACGTACGCCGCCTGGGCCGCCTCGACCTGCTCGGTCCATGCCGCTTCGAGGCCGGGATCGCCCTGGACCGCGGGCGGCATCACGAAGGCGGCGTGGGACTCATCCACGTAGCGCTGGGACAGCTGGGAGTAGCCCCAGCCGGCCCGATGCCGCACCAGCTCGTGGCTGCAGGAGCGGGAGATTCCCTCGATCAGCACCGCATACGTGCTGTGCTCGAACACGGAGCCGTGCCCCTGCCTCAGAATGTTCTGGAGGTAGTCCGCGGTGCTTCGCCCCGCCGGGTTGTGCTGGCTCATGTAGCAGAGCCGACCGGCGAACTCCGCGAGGCGCTCCCCATCGGTGGATTCGCCCTTCCACTGCACCGGCAGATGCGGCGGCTCGAGAAACTGGGGCCGGGCGAGGAGGGTGATGCAAGGCTCGCGGATGATGTCCATGGTCCTGGGTCGCTGGAGTGAGAGGGCGGTGACCGGCGTTCAGCGCGCGTCGGCCAGCTCGAGCCGGGAGCGGGCGTAACCGCCACCGCGCTCGATCTCGCGAAGCGCCCGCGCGATGTCATCGGGCAGCGGCGCCGCCCCGGTGCCGACCTTGAGCCGGCCGATCGCCGGCTCGCCGGCGGGAAGGATAACGCCGGGCGCGAGGATTCCGAGGGGGTCGAAGCACTGCTTGAGCCGGCGGAAGAGGTCCACCACCTTCTCGCCATAGACGCGCGAGAGCAGCCCCGCGCGGAGGCGCCCGTCGCCATGCTCGCCGGCGGGCGTGCCGCCCAGGCGGACCAGCGCCGAGGTCACCTCGTCGAGCAAGTCGGCCACGGTCGACTCCCAGCCCTGCCTTTCGATCTCGGGCAGGAGGTTCACGTGCACGTGTCCATCGCCGGCGTGGCCGAAGACCACCGCGGCGATGCCGCGAGATGCGGCAGCGTGTCGCACGGCGCGAATGTAGTCCCCGGTGCGCTCCACCGGGACGCAGCCATCTTCCACTATCTGGAGCGAGCGGCGGTGCTCCGGGAGCCCGGCCAGGATCGGACTCGCGGCGTGGCGCAGCGCCCAGAGCCGGGCCGCCGACGTCGGACTCAGCGCCGTCTGCACCGACGCGGCGATCGGCCGCACCGCCTCGGCCGCGCCCTTCACCACGCGGGCCAGCTCGGCCGGATCCGACCGCTCCAGCTCGACCAGCACAATGGCTTCGGCTCGCGCCAGGCCTTCGCCTTCGACCGTTCGGCTCACCAGCTCGAGGAAGGAACGGTCGAGGAGCTCGATCGCCGACGGCTCGGCCCCGTGCAGGGCCGCGACGACCTTCACCAGGTCGTCGAGCGAGCGCAGCTCGACCCGGAGCGCCGCGCGATCGGCCGGGATCGGGTCCAGCGCCCAGTCCACTCCGACAATCAAGCCCAGCGTCCCTTCGGCGCCGACGATCAGGTCGAGCAGGTCGCCACTGGCGAGCCAGGCGTCGAGAGCGTAACCCGAGGAGTTCTTCCGGGTACGGGGAAAGCGGGACGCGATGACGGGCGCCGCCGCGCGGAGGACCGGGGCCAGCTCAGTCTCGAATCGCCGAGCCGTCTCGACCGCCCCATCGCCGCTCCCGCCACCACGGCTGAGCAGGAGTACCTCTCCCGCGGGCGTCACCAGCTCGACCGCGCGCACCCACCGCCGCACGCTGCCGTAGCGCACCGAGCGGGCACCCGCGGCGTTGGTGGAGACCAGGCCGCCCACCGTAGCCCAGCGACCGCTGGAGGGATCCGGCGGCAGCCGGAGTCCGTGCGGGTCGGCAGCGGCGTTCAGCTCGGCGAGCGTGATGTTGGCACTGGTCTGGGCGAGGCGCTCGGCCGGATGAACCTCAAGCCGACGCTCCAGTCCGGTGAGATCGACCATGACGCCCTCGCCTACATTCCCTCCGCCCATCGCGCTGCCGGCCCCGCGGGGAACCAGTGGTGCGCGATGGGAGGCGGCCCAGCGGACGAGCGACACCACGTCCTGCCGATCGGCGGGCACGCAGACAGCTTCCGGCACGATCCGGTAGATGCCGGCGCCTTCGGCGTAGGCGGCACGGGCGCGGAGATCGGTGCGGTAGAGGCCCCGAATCGGCGGGGGAGGCAGCATCGGGAAAAGCTTACTATCTTGGGGCCTATGTCGGACACCCCGCGGGCCCAACTCATCCACATCGACGTGGATCGCCGGCTGGGGCACGAATGGGACGAGTGGGACGGGCAGCCGCTTCCGAACCGGGGTGACTTCGACTCCGCTCCATCGCTCTTCTTTGGCTGGGCCGCGCTGGCGTTGATCACCGCCGCCGCCGTCATCGCCTTGGTTCTCTTCCTCCTCGGCCCGCGACTCGCCTCACTCCATCCCGCGCTGCCTGGGGTGCTCTGGGGCGCGCTCGGCGCGGCCGTGCTGGTCTTCGCCCTGTGGTGGGCGGCGCTCCTCCTCTCCTATCGCACCGGCCGGGCCCTCCTGCCCGAGCGCCTGGCCGAACGAGGACCGTTCCTCGGATTGATGCGCCTCACCTCGCGCCTGGCGGAGCGGTTCGGTCGGCGGGACTGGGTGGAGAACGCCGCGGTCAAGGTCTACAACGCCATGGCGCTGCTGCGAGGGCGCAAGGTCGGGACCGGGGAGCTGCTGCTGCTGATTCCGCGCTGCCTGTCGCGCGACACGCTCGATGGTGTGCTCGGCATCGCGGGGAAGTACGGCGTCCCAGTCTTCGTCGCGACGCGGGGCCAGCTCGCCCGCCGCGTCATCCGGGAGCGGCGTCCCCGGGCCGTGGTCGCGGTCGCCTGCGAGCGCGACATGGTGAGCGGGCTGCACGACGTGGCGGGTAAGGTGCCGGTGCTCGGGCTCACCATGACGCTGCCGTCGGGACCGTGCAAGGATGCCGGGCTGGACCTCGGGCGGCTGGAGGAGTGGGTGCGGGCGTACGTGGCCTAAGGCACACTAAAAAGAAGGGGGACGCTCGAGTGCTTCTCGAGCGTCCCCTATTTGTTCCCCTTCCATGCGCCTACTGCTCGTTCCCTTCCTCCGGCGGATTCGGCGGCGGCTGCTTGGTCGTGTCGGCCGGCGGCGGTCCGCCCCATCGCTTGAGCAGATCGGCCAGCTCGGCCTCGATCTTCACCGCGACGGGGTGGGCCTTGGGGACCTGGCGCTCCAACTCGCGCTCGGGCATGGAGGGGTCCGCCATCGGCCGATAGACCGTCTCCACGGTCAGCACCGAGTTGCCCGGGCGCCCAGGGTCGGCCCACGCCCGTACCCGAATCACGCTGGTGCCGAGTGGCCGGCGCCGGGTGGCCCGCCCGGAGGCCGAGTCGATCCAACGACTCTCGATGTACCCGTCGCGTGCCTGGACCCTCGCCAGCGGTATGGAGTCGGCCACCATCGCCTCCGCCAAGCGGCTGGTGGCCTCTTGGCTCACCAGCCGGATCTCGGTCGAGGCCGCCTCCGGCACCGGAGTGATGGCCGGGCGCGTAGTGTCGGGCCGACACCCGGCCAACAGGACTGCCAGGGGAAGGCGAGCGAGGCGCACGTCAGTGCTGGTGCGCCGGGGTGCCGGCAGGATGGGAATGGGGGGATGTGCCGGGGGGATCGACGTGGCCGGCCGGCGCGCTCGAGTCGGTCGTGGCCGCGGAGTCACCCGTGACGGGGTGCTCGGACGCATTCTCAGCGTGGTCGTGGTCCGTGTCTTCGTCCCCGTGCTCCTCGCCTTCCCCGTGGTGATGGTGGCCTTCCGCCCGCTCGTGCAGCTCGCCCTGCAGTACCTCACTCGGCACCCCAGCGGCATGCTCGAAGACCATCTTGCCGCCATACACACCGGTGGCGGTCAGAACACCGGCTCCCGCCAGTCCCAGGACCAGCGCCATCGCCCGCTCGGCCGATCCCATCCGCGCCTCGCGGAGCAGACGCCAGAGCGCCAGCACGCCGAAGATCCCGGCGGTGATCAGCGCGAGCCGCTCGTGGGTTTCCATCAGAAGGTGAACCACCTCGCCATGCGCGATGTGATCCTCCGCCTGAAGTCCCGAGATCACCGCGGCCGCGGCACCGAGCGTCCCCAGCATCAGGGTCCAGAACGAGGCGATCCGAAGCCCCTCCCGCCGAGTGGCCGCGGCAAGCAGATCGAAGAGCACGGCGCCGATCAGCAGCGCCGCGGGCAGATCGTTGAGCGCCGCGTGGAGCCGGGGCCAGTCGTAGCCGAACATCAGGTCTCCTAGAGGGTGAGATCGCTGGGGCGGGGCGGTCGGACGTGTAATAAAAGAACACCTCTCCCGTTAAGTACACTCCTCCAAGGCTTTCCATCTATAACAGTCCCTCACGCAGCACCCCGGTGTCCCTTCCAATGTCCCTGTGGTCACAAGCCGACAGTAGCTAATTCCATTCGGGTGAATACGTTAGCGCCGCTCGTTCTGTAGTGGTACCACGCAACCACCGAGGTGGAGGTAGCAGAATGGCCTCGTCCTCAGCCACAAGCGGAATCAGGCCTGGCGGTTTCTGGGGTAACTTTACGCGTTAGCCAGTACGCGATACTCAGATTCTGGTGGCTCGCCGCTCTCGACCGTGAAAGGATCCCACGATGAAGCCGGCACTCAGATATCTCGTGCTTACGGTCGCGGCGCTCGGCGCCGCATGCGACAACCGGACCGACGATCCGGTGGGGCCCCGAGCCGCTGAGCCGGCGCCGGCGGCGCCGGCTCTGAGCACCGTCACTGCACCGGCGCTTCTGCTCGACTCCCACGCCCTGTACTACTGCTACCATCCCGGCTCAACTCGCAACTGCGTGGTCCTCCAACGCACGCTCCGGATCCGGAGCAGCATCGGTCCGGTCAGCTGGACCGCATCGAAAAACCAGCCGTGGATCGCACTCTCGGCGACTTCCGGGACCACTCCTGCCTCGCTCACTATTTCCGTCAAAACCACGGTGGGATACCAACCCTTCGGGTCCTCGGCTTTCGGGACAGTCACCATCACCGCCGCCGGCGCTAGGTACTCGCCCCAAAAGGTCGAGGTGGTCGTGAATTACTTTGCGGGAGCTTCGTCTCCGCCATTGCTCGCGTTCAGCGATAGCGCCATAGGGTTCTGCTACAATCCGAGCTCGACCGGAGGCTGCGTGCGCTTGGCGGAGCGCCTGCTCTTCACCAGCACCGGCGCGTCGCTCGCCTGGAAGGCGGCCAGCAGCAAGCCGTGGATCGTGGTCCACCCTGACACCGCGGCGACCGACACGGATGTCCGGGTTTCAGTCGACCTCACCAAGCTCCCGCCCAGGAACGGCGCCACCAGCCTGAGTGGCGCGATCACGGTGTCCGCGTCCGGCGCCCAGAACGGTCCGCAAACCATTCCAGTGAAGCTGCAGTTCTACTCGACGCCGCGACCGCAGTAGATGGTGGGTCCCTGGAATCGAACCGCCGCCTAAAGTCGCGAGCTCCTGGCGGCGGTCGGCGAGAGGTAGTTCGGACCGAGGGGATCGTCGGACATAGCCACGGCATTGCCGCTAGCCATCAAAGCACCCCTCAAACGAGAAAAGCCCCCGACTGTCCCGCACGGGAGGGTTTCCGGTTAACAACTCTGCTACTCAGGTCAGCAACACTCTCATGTTATTCGAGAGTTGCTGGCGCATGTTCACTAACCGTAGTCGCCCTCATTCGAGAACGCCCCGAGTTCGGCTGTGGTCAGGCAGTACGAGAATAGAGGGAGTAGCTCCAGAACGCCTGCTTGTCCACGGGAGACTAGGGGTTTAGGTGGTCTATGGGCGTAGGTGGCTGCGTCGTGTAATCATAAAACCCCCGCCCCGATTTCCGGCCATGGAGGCCAGCGGCGACCATGCGACGGAGGAGCTCCGGCGGCGCGAAGCGCACCTCCCCGAACTCCTGGAACAGGATCTCCCCGATGCTGAGCGTGGTGTCGAGTCCTATGAGGTCGAGCAGGGTGAACGGGCCCATTGGGTGGCCGCAACCGAGCTGCATGCCGCGATCGATGTCGGCCATGGAGCCGGTGCCCTCCTCGAGGGCCCGTATCGCGTCGAGCAGGTAGGGCACCAGGAGGCGGTTGACGATGAAGCCGCTCCGGTCGCGGGCCACGATGGGCTCCTTGCCCAGCTGGCGGACGAATGCTGTCGCCGCGTCGAAGGTCTCCGCCGAGGTGGCGAGGCCCCGGACCACCTCGACCAGCGGCATCAGTGGCACCGGATTGAAGAAGTGCAGGCCGATGAATCGGTCGGGTCGGCCGCACGAGGCGGCCAGGCCGGAAATGGAGAGACTGGAGGTGTTGGAGGCGAAGATCGTGGCTGAGGGGCAGCGGCCGTCGAGGTCGTGCCAGAGCGCGCGCTTGAGGTCGGGGTCCTCGGGGACCGCCTCGATCACCAGCCGGCAATCGCCGAGCGCCGCGAGCTCGGTGGTCCAAATCAGCCGGCCGAGCGCGGCCGCTCGGCCGGCGGCGTCGAGCTTGTCCTTGGCAACCAGCCGATCGAGCGAGGAGCGGACGGCGGCCTCCCCCCGCTGGAGGGCTGCCTGGCTCACGTCCCGCACCACCGTGGCGAAGCCGGAGACCGCGGCCGCCTGGGCGATACCGCTGCCCATGAGCCCCGCGCCGGCGACGCCGATTCGGTCGAAGGGCATGACATCGCTCCGGCTCAGGACTTGAGCGCCTTCCGAACCTCGTCGGCCAGGAGATCGATCAGACCGGGGGGGCGGGGTGGGAGCCGGACGCGACCGCCGGGCCCTTGCTCGAGGTTGTCGAGCGCCCGCTCGAGACCGAGCTGGATTCGCGAAGCCACCGGGCCGTACCGCCTCAGGGTCATGTAGCCGAGACCGAGCCCGACCGGTACCGGGATCAACGCCGGCAGAGCGAAGGCTCCCATCGCGAGCAGCAGCCCGCTGGTCACCACGCCGCCGCCCACCAGCGCGGCGCTCCCGGCCACCGACTCGGTCCGGACCTTCTTTGCGGTAGCGGTGAGAGCGACGTGGGTATAGCCGGTCTCCAGCGCGAGCACCGTGGCCGAGACCGCTTCGGCCTTGGCCAGCATGATCGGCCCGCGCCGCCCGGTGAAGCCCCCGGTGGAGCGACGGAACGCCGCGTGGAAGCCGCCGATCGGCTCCCAGGTGATCCGGCCGGGCTGGTGTCGCTGGATGCAGAAGAGCTCCCGCTCCTCCATCCAGCGGATCAGCGCCTGTTCGACGGCCTGGGTCTCACCTCGGACCACCCGCTGCGCGACGATCGCGGCGGGCCCGACCGCTCGCTCGATCAGCCCGGTCGGGGCAACCCCGGCGAGCCGGGTGCGCTCTTCCAGCAGCGCCTGCTGGAGGTAGCGGCTGGGGATGCCGACCTCCTTGCCCAGGGCGAGGACATCGTCCGGCGTCAGGCTCTCGCCGATGTCCCGCTCGGAGGTCTGCAGCTCGGCGGCGCGCTGGATGATCCGCTCCAGCGCGGCCCGATCAATCCCGGCCGGCGTGCTCTCCGCCATGCTATTCCGCGGGCGGCGTCCGCGACGCGGCGGTGAGCCGAAGCTGCGACATCAGAGCAGAGAGGTCGCCGGCAGGCAGGGCCTGGCCCGGCGGCTCGTCGCCGGTGGCGGCGGCGGGGCGCGGGGTCGTGGCCTGGATGAAGGGCCTGAACAGCTCGATCGGGATGGGAAAGATGGTCGTGGAGTTGTTCTCGGCGGCGATCTCGGTGACCGTCTGCAGATACCGGAGCTGGATCGCGCTCGGCTCCGTTGCGAGGGTCCTTGCGGCCTGCGCCAGCGTCTCGGACGCCTGCAGCTCGCCCTGGGCCGCGATCACCTTGGCCCGGCGCTCGCGCTCCGCCTCCGCCTGCCGCGCCATCGCCCGCTTCATCTGGTCGGGGAGATCGACGTCCTTGACCTCGACCGCCGAAACCTCGATGCCCCACGGGTCGGTGCGCTCGTCGATGATCTTCTTGAGCACGCCGTTGATCTTCTCCCGGTCGGACAGGAGCTCGTCCAGCTCCACCTCGCCCAGCACCGAGCGCAGGGTGGTCTGGGCCAGCTGGCTGGTGGCGTAGAGGTAATCCTCGATCTCGATCACCGCCTTGGCCGGGGCGGTCACCCGCATGTAGAGCACCGCGTTGACCTTGACCGAGACGTTGTCGCGGGTGATCACGTCCTGCGGCGGGATGTCCAGCGCCACGATCCGGAGCGAGACCCGCCGCTGGCCGGCGAAGAGCGCGGGCAGGAACACCAGGCCCGGTCCCTTGGTGCCCCAGTAGCGGCCGA
>C688J18823_10001462_pt1 | contig 14560 bp, 11 predicted proteins | sample HopSoiMetagenom1_FD_18823 | JGI IMG/M metagenome (IMG submission 18823)
GCATCGCGCCGGCAATCGCGGCGTCGCCGATGACATGGATGTTTTTCTGAATCTTAGACTCGAATGTCACCGCATCGACCGGACACCAGCCGGTGCGGTCGGCGACCTGGGCCAACTCTGCGACGCGTCCGGCCTTCTGTGGCGGAATGACGTTGCCGACCGCGGCCTTGTATTTGTCGAAGTCGGTCGAGAAGGTTTTCGTTGCGACCTCGACCGACGACAGCGCGCCGCCGTTTGACAGCCCCACCCATTCGATCATGCCGGGATAAAGCTCGGCCCACGCGGCCTCGAACAGCTTCTGCATGGTGAAGCTTTCCTTGGCGTCGAGCACGATCACCTTGGATTTCGGCTTTTTGGTTTTGAGGTAGTGCGCGATCAGGCTGGCGCGCTCGTACGGCGCCGGCGGGCAGCGCGCAGGATTGACCGGCGACGAGATCACCACGGTGCCGCCGTCATCCATGGCTTCGAGCTGGCGGCGGATCAGCGCCACCTGGGCGCCGTCGTTATAGGCCGGGGGCATCAGCTCCGCCGCCGCCCGGTCGTAGCCCTGAATCGCGCCGACACGGAATTCGATGCCGGGCGAGACCACGAGACGCTCGTAATTGAGTTTGGCGCCGTTGGCGAGAGTCACCGTTCGCGCCACTGGGTCGACGGCGGTGGCGGCCGACAGCGCGACCGTGACGCCGGCGCTATTGATCTTGTCGTAACCGAATTGCTGCTGCGCCATCTCCGCTAGTCCGGCGATCACGGAATTGCTGTGCGGCAGCGCCGTGTAGGTCGCGTTTGCCTCGATCAGGGTCACGGCGAGACGCGGGGCGGCCTTGCGCAAAGCCCGTGCGCAGCTTGCGCCGCCGAAACCGCCGCCGATGACAACGACCGACGGGCCCGTCCCTTGCGCGATGAGTGGTGCTGGAAACGAAAGCGCGGTGGCGCCGGTCGCGGAAGCCTTGAGAAATTGTCTGCGAGTGGTGCGGGTTCCGGCCATGTCGATTCCGTCCCGCAGTCTGGCATAAAAGAAAGAGCGGCGGCGTTTTGAGCCGCCGCTCCTGTTTCGATCAGGCGATCTGCAGGTTGTGGTTCTTCAGCGGGAACGACCGGATACGCTTGCCGGTGGCCCGGAAGTAGGCGTTGAGGACGGCGGGTGCCGCCACCAGAATCGTCGGTTCGCCGACGCCACCCCACGGAGTGTGGCCGCTCGGCATCAGGATCGACTCCACCGGCGGCATCTCCGCGATGCGGAGCGAGTTGTAGGTGTCGAAGTTGGCTTGCTCGACAGCGCCGTCCTTGACGGTGATCTCGCCATAGAACAGCGCCGAGAGCCCGTACACGAACGAGCCGGCAACCTGCCGGTCGATCTGTGCCGGGTTGACAGCGTAGCCCGGGTCGGTGGCGCCGATCAGTTTGTGGATCTTGATCTTGTCGCCTTCCACCGAGATTTCGGTGGCGCCGGCCACATAGCTGCCGAACGCCATCATCTGCGACAGCCCGCGGAAACGGCCTTTCTCTGCTGGCTTGTCCCAGCCGATCCGCTCGGCAACGGCGTTGAGCACCGCGAGGGCTTTCGGGTTCTTGCCGAGCAGCTTGCGCCGGAATTCCAGCGCGTCGACGCCAATTGAATGGGCGAGCTCGTCCATGAAGCATTCGACGTAGATCGCGTTGTGGTTGACGTTGACGCCGCGCCAGAAGCCCGCCGGCACGTGCGGATTCCGCATGGCGTGGTCGATCAGAAGGTTCGGTATCGAATACTGGAACGCGGTCTCGCCGGACGGGTTGAGGCCCTGGAACGTGACCGGGTCTCGGCCGTCCTTGTCCATGCGCGACGGCAGCACGCTCGCCAGGATCGACTGGCCGGAGATGCGCATGTGCAAGCCGGTCAGGTTGTTGTCCTTGTCGAACGCGCCGACCATCTTGCATTGCGTGATCGGATGGTAGGCGCCGTGCTGCATGTCCTCTTCGCGGGTCCAGATCAGCTTGATCGGCGTGCCCGGCATCTGCATGGCGATCTGTACAGCCTGGATGACGTAGTCGGCACGGCCGCGCCGGCCGAAGCCGCCGCCAAGCATCACCTTGTGCACGTCGCACTTGGTAGCCGGCAGGCCCGAGGTCTGGACCACGGCTCCGAATGCGCCTTCACCGTCCTGGGTTCCGCACCACACCTCGCACTTGTCGGGCGTGTAGAGCGCGGTGGCGTTCATCGGCTCCATGGTGGCGTGGTTTTGGTACGGATAGGAGTATACGGCCTCGACCTTCTTCGCCCCACTTTCGATGGCGGCTTTGACGTCGCCATTCTTGTTGCCGACGAAAGCCTGTTCCGCCGTGAGACCTTCTTCGAGGAACTTGGCAATCGTCGCACTTGAGACCTTCTCGTTGCCGACGGTGTCCCACTGGATCGGCAGGGCGTCGAGCGCGGTCTTGGCGTGCCAGAAGGTATCGGCCACCACCGCCACCGCGTTGTCGGCGACTTGGGCGACCTTTTTCACGCCGGGCATCTTGTCGACCTTGGCGGTGTCGAAGCTCTTCACCTTGCCGCCGAACACTGGACAGGCCTTGATCGAGGCGTTGAGCATGCCCGGCAGCTTGACGTCGATGCCGTATTCCATCTTGCCGACCACCTTGTCGGCGGTATCGAGTCGCTTCAGCGGCTTGCCGGCGATCTTCCAGTCCTTCGGGTCCTTCAGCTTGACATCCTTCGGCACCTCGAGCTTGGCGGCGGCTTCGGCCATCTTGCCGTAGGTGGTCTTCTTACCGGAGAAGTGCGTGATCGTGCCGTCCGATGCGCTGCACTCGGAGGCCGGCACCTTCCATTCGTTGGCGGCGGCCTGGATCAGCATCATGCGAGCGGCGGCGCCACCCTCGCGCACATACTTCTCCGACTCGCGGATGCTGCGGCTGCCGGTGGATGAGAACGCACCCCAGGGCCGCTTGCGGGCGACGCTCTGTCCGGGCGTCACATATTCAGTCGTCACCTTCGACCAATCGCATTCCAGTTCCTCAGCGATCAGCTGGGCGAGACCGGTCACCGACCCCTGGCCCATCTCCGAACGGGCCGTGCGGATCACGACGGTTTCGTCGGGGCGGATCACCACCCATACGCCGATTTCCGGCGAGCCGTCCGCGGCGCGGACCACCTGCGGGCCGGTCGGCAGTTCGAGACCGATCGAGAGACCGCCACCGACCGCGGCGGCGCCAACGACGAAGGAGCGGCGATTGATTTTCGGAACGAAGTTCATGATCGTGCCCTCCCTTACGCGTTCGCGGCGGCGTGGATCGCCGCGCGCACTTGTTGGAAGGTGCCGCAACGGCAGATGTTGGTGATCTCGCGGTCGATATCGGCGTCGGTCGGCTTTGGCTTCAGCTTGAGCAGCTCCGCGACCGCCATGATCATGCCGCTCTGGCAGTAGCCGCACTGCGGCACGTCGTGATCGATCCAGGCCTGCTGCACCTTGTGCAGCACGCCGTTCTGGGCGAGGCCCTCGATGGTGACGATCTTCTTGCCGGCGGCGGCGCTCGTTGGGAACGAGCAGGAGCGCGTGGCGACGCCGTCGACGTGAACCGTGCAGGCGCCGCATTGCGCGATACCGCAGCCGTATTTGGTGCCGGTCAGGCCGACATTCTCCCGGATCGCCCAGAGCAGCGGGGTGTTGGGATCGACGTCGACGTCATGATCTTTGCCATTGATATTGAGGCGAACCATTCTCGAACCTCCACAGGTGAGATTTTTTCCGGCCAACACATCTGGAGACCGGGCCGTAAAATACGAATGCGCGCCCCGGGGAGACTGTAATTCGATTGCCGCAAATCAACAATCGGGCGGTCGGCTTATTCGCTTGCGATCAAGCCGAGTTGATCAGATGTTCCGCAGGCCGTTGCGGGCGGCGGATTGCGGGCAGCGCTGTGCGATTATTTGACGTTATCGCGGTGCAACAGTGACGGCGGGAAGGCTAGTGACCGTCCTTGTCCGGCTTGTCGGCATCGCGCACCGGCGTCTCGGGCGTCAGTCCGCCGCGCTTCTGCGCGAAAGTTTCCTTACCGCTTTGTTCCCAGTCGCCGGTGACCGCGCGCTTGGCGTAGGTCTCCCATGTGTCGTTCCAGTCGCCGAGTGTATAGCCGTGCCACGGCGGCTGTGGCGACAGCGCCGGCAATTCGAGCTCGTCCCAGATCTTGCGGGCGCGGTCCATGAACTCGCGGGTCGGCAGAGCAAGCGGCGGAAACGCCTGCTTCAGCGTGGCGTCGATCAGCATCGAGGAGTCGTTGCTGCGGCGGCCGGCCTTCGGGCCGTGCCCGCCGGCGCGATGCGGCACCACATGCACGTCCTCGACGGGATTGGCGCGATAGGCGATCGACCACCACACCGCGTCGGTGTTGGTCGGATCGATATCCTCGGAGACCGCGACGACGATCTTGCCGCAATCGGCGCGCAGCCCCGATGCGCCGTGCAGGGCGCGCCAGACCTCGGTGCGCGGCGCGCCCTGGGCGAATTTCAGGAAGATCACCGGCCGCACGTTGGACAGCGGCTCGTGCAGCGACACCGCGCGGATGCCCTTGATGCCGAGCTGATCGCGCAGGTGCGACAGGAACATCGGCTCGTAGGCGACCTTCTTGATGACGCTCGACTCGCTCGGCGTGACCTGGCTGATGATCGAGACGAACACCGGCTTCCTCTTGCGGGTGATTGCCGTCACCTGCATCGACATGTTGAAGTCTTCGAGCGCGATGTAGCCATGGCTTTCCCCGAACGGACCTTCCGGTTCGAGCAGCTCGGGATCGATCAGGCCCTCGATGACGATCTCGGAATCGGCCGGCACGTCGAGATCGACGGTGAGGCATTTCACCGTGCGGATCGGCTCGCCCGCGAGCGCCCCGGCGACGCCCATCTCGTCCATGTCGATCGCGAGCTTTTGCGGCCCGGTGAATGTCACGACCGGCGCGCAGCCGACGACGATCGCCAGCGGCATCGGTGTCTTCAGCTTGCGGTGCTTCAGCCAATGCTGATAGCCGCCGGCGCCGCCGATGCGCGACGCCATGCGGACGCCAAGCCGGTCGGTGGCTTTGAGGCCGGCCCGGTAGGTGCCCATGTTCTGGATGCCGCTCTCCGGATCCTTGGTGACACAGAGCGTGGCGGTGAAATACGGCGCGGCGTCGAAACCGGGTGTCGAGATCGGAACCGGCAGCGATTTCAATCCGCCGTCGGGCTTCTTCAACTCGTCGCCCTTGATGACGACCTCCTGGCACGGCGCCGAATTGACGCGCACCGGCTTGATCGGATGCGCCACCGCGTCGATCCAAGCGCTGCCGATCTCCTCGACCGGCTTGCCCATGCCGATGGCGTAGATCTCCGGCGACGCCGACAGCGCGCCGACCACCACCGGCATGTCGTATTTCCTGCCGCTGCCGTCGACCACGTTGGTGAACAGAAACGCGCGCCGCTTGTCCTCGGGCATGCCGCCGACGAACTGCCAGCGCACCAGCGGATGCAGCTCGGTATCCTTGTCGATCGGCCGGTCGATCCGCGTCACCAGCCCGGCCGCGTCCAGCGCCGCGAGATGCTGCTGGAAGTCGAGCGCGGGGCCTTGGGTCTTGCCGGTGGTGCCGCGCTTGTCGGGCTGATCGAGCATCGCGTTACTTGTTGCTCTTCTGCCAGGCCTCGATGATCGGCTTGGCGTGGCGGAAGCAATCGACGCCGCACGGGATGCCGCAATAGACCGCGATCTGGATCAGCACGGCGCGGATTTCATTCGGCGTCATGCCGTTGTTGAGCGCGCCGCGAACATGGGTCTGAAACTCTTCCATGCGGCCGAGTGAGGCGATCATGCCGAGATTGAGGATCGAGCGTTCGCGCGGCGGCAGCGTGTCGTCGCCCCAGGCCTCGCCCCAGCAGTACTGCGTGACGATGCGCTGGAAGTCGCGGTTGAAGTCATCGACATTCGCCATCGCCTTGTCGACATATTCGTTGCCGGCGACTTGGCGGCGCATCTTCATGCCGACGTCGTAGGTTTTCTGATCCATGAAATCCTCCCGATTGCTTTTAGTCTTCCGCCGGCCCGCCTTCCCAGCGCTTCACCAACTTCGTCTCGATGCCGAGCAGATCGAGCAGGCGGCCGACCGTGTGGTTGATGATATCGTCCACGCTCTTCGGCTTGTTGTAGAAGGCCGGCACGATCGGCGCGACCACGGCGCCGATCTCGGCGAGCGTGGTCAGCGTGCGCAGATGCCCGACATGCAGCGGGGTCTCGCGTATGGCCAGAACAAGACGGCGCTTCTCCTTCAGCACGACGTCGGCAGCCCGCGAGACGAGCGACGAGGTCACACCGGTTGCGATCTCGCTCATGGTGCGGATCGAACAAGGAACGACGATCATGCCCATGGTGGCGAACGAGCCCGACGAAATCGATGCTCCGATGTCGGCGGCCGGATGATTGACCGAGGCCAGCGCGCGAACGTCCTTTGGCTTGTAGCTGGTCTCATAGACGAGCGTCATCTCCGCCGATTTGCTCATGACCAGATGAGTTTCAATGTCGGTCTTTTTCAGGATTTCCAGCATCCGCACGCCATAGATGGTGCCGGATGCGCCGGAAATGCCGATCACCAGTCGGCGCGGGGGCTTCGTGCTCATCGGTCGGGGTTCTTTCATCGCCGCTCATCCCTATCCGAAGTTGGCGAACGCCGAAAGCACGGCTTCGAGCGGCTCCGGCGGGAAGGGTCCGATGACGCCCTGATAGGAGCTGATGCTGTCGCGCGCCGCCTCGATCTTGGAGGGCGACGGCCGCCCGAGGCGGCTCGTCTCCGCGAGGCCATACAGCGCCTCTTGCTGGAGGCGCTCGGCTTCGAGCTCCACCGCCTTGATCCGAGTCCGCAGGCTTTCGGCGGCATCCCCCACCATGACCGGCGGCGGCGATTTCAGCGCGCGGCGGATGTTGCGGATCGGGATCACGGCCATTTCGCGCCAGGGACCGATCTGTCGTTCGATCTCGGTGATGTCGGCGGCGTTGAAGGCGCGTCCCTGCGTGGCGTTCCAGAGCAGGAAGAACAGCATGTTCACGTCGACCTTGGCCTTGTCCTGCAGCGCGATGCAGGCGTCGGCGACGCCCGGGACGGCGTAGAATTTGATCGAGAATTGCCAAAACGGCGATTTGCTGACGGGCTCGTTCATGCGGCGCTCAGCTTGGCATAGGCGCCGGCCGCGCGCAGCGCCGCAACGATGCGGTCGGGCGTCAGCGGCATGTCGGTGAAGTGCACGCCGAACGGCGACAGCGCGTCTTCGATCGCCGCGATGATCGCCGCCGGCGCCGGAATAGTGCCGCCTTCCCCCGCGCCCTTGACGCCGAGCGGATTGAGCGGGTTCGGCGTCTCGATGTGCTCGATATGGACGCCCGGCACGTCGCATGAGGCGGGTAGCAGGTAGTCCTGGAACGTCGTGGTCAGCGGATTGGCGTCGTCGTCGTATCTCATGAATTCGAACATGGCGTTGCCGACACCGTGGGCGACGCCGCCCTGCACCTGACCGTCGACGATCATCGGGTTGATGACGTTGCCGCTGTCATGGGCCACCACGTAGTTCAGGATCGCGACGCCGCCGGTCATCGGATCGACTTCGAGCTCGACGATGTGCGTGCCGTTGCAATAGGACGCCTGGGGCGGCGTGAAATACGCGGTGTGCTCCAGTCCCGGCGTCTGTCCGGGCGCGAACGAAAAGCCCGGCATGCCCTGCGCCATCCGCGCCAGCTCGCCGAACGTCAGGCTCGGCTTGTTGCCGGTGCGCGCGATGGCCTTGCCGTCCTCGACGTCGATGTCGTTTTCCGGGATGCCGAGCGCGCGGGACGCCGCTGCGATCACCTGCTTCCTCACATTGTCGCCGGCGATCATCGCCGACGAGCCGGCGTTGATGGCCTGGCGGCTGGCGAAGGCGCCGATGCCTTGCGAGATCGTGCCGGTGTCGCCCGCGCTCATCACGATGTCTTCGATGCGGCAGCCCAGATGGTCGGCGACGATCTGCGACAAGGTGGTGCGGGTGCCCTGGCCCTGCGTCGTCGCGCCCGTCGCGACCGCCACCTTGCCGTTCGGCATGACGCGGATGGTGACGCCTTCGAAGGGACCGAGGCCTGTGCCCTCGACATAATTGCCGATGCCGATGCCGAGATAACGGCCTTCGGCGCGGGCCTTGCTCTGCCGGGCGCGGAAGCTTTCGTAGTTCGACAGATCGATGGCGCGGCGCTGGCTCTTTGGAAAATCGCCGCTGGCGTAAACCATCGGCTTGCCGTCGCGGAAGATCAGCCCCGGCGAATACGGCATCTGATGCGGTTGGATGGTGTTGCGGGCGCGCAGTTCGGCGCGGTCGATCTTCAATTCGCGGGCGACGCGATCCAACAGCCGCTCCATCGCGAACACCGCCTGCGGCCGCCCGGCGCCGCGCACCACGGTGGTCGGCACCCGGTTGGTGAGCGCCACGGTGCTCTCGATCTTGTAGGCCGGGATCACATACGGCCCCGGCAGCGTGGTCGACGCAATGAACGGCACGATGATGCCCCACGGCAGATAGGCGCCGGTGTCGTGCAGCATGCTGGCGCGAACGCCGAGAATCCTGCCGTCATGGTCGACGGCGATACCGACCGTCCAGTATTGGTCGCGCTCCTGGGTCGAGGCGAGGAAATGCTCGCGGCGGTCCTCCTGCCACTTCACCGGGCGGCAGAGCTTCATCGCCGCGGCCGGGATCACGGCTTCCTCGGGATAGAACGGCGCCTTGGTGCCGAAGCCGCCGCCGACGAACGGCGCGATCACCCGGATCGATTCCAGATTGCGCTCGAACAGATCGGCCAAGGTGCCGCGGCACAGATGCGGCGTTTGCGTCGCGGACCACACGTTGAGCATGTCGGCGGCCGGATCGTAGCTCGCGAGCACGGCGCGACCCTCCAGGGTCATCGCGGCGCCGCGATGCAGATGCATCTCCTCCTCGAACACATGCGGCGCATTGTTGAACGCCGCATCGACGTCGCCGTAGCTCATCGGGACCAACGCCGCCACGTTCGAGGCGAGGTCGGCGTGGACGCGCGCCGCGCCCGCCTTCACCGCGTCGCGGGCGTCGCTCACCGCGGGCAACGGCTCATAGTCGATCTCGACCATTGCGGCAGCGTCCTCGGCCAGCGCGCGGCTGTCGGCAATCACCACCGCGACGGTCTGGCCGACGTAGCAGACTTCGTCGCGGGCGAGCGCGGTCTGCGTGCGCGGCGTCCGGATCGCCGGGTTGGGAACCAGCATCGGGATCTGCCCGGTGGCGATGCGCGGCGGCATGTCGTCGGCGGTGAGCACGGCGTGCACACCGGGCATTGCGCGCGCCGCCGCACCGTCGATTTTGCGGAAGCGGGCGTGTGCGTGCGGGCTCCGCACGAATGCGGCGTGCAGCGCGCCGGGCAGGCTCATGTCATCGACGAACTGGCCCCGGCCGGTGAGCAGCGCCGGGTCTTCAAGGCGCGTGATCCGTGCGCCGAAGTGCTTCGCGCCCATCTGCCGTTTCGTCCCGCGAGTGGCCTTGTCCCGTCCAGCCGGGCGCAGGAGTATCGGACGCTCAGGACGGCAAGGAAAGGGCATCCGGCAGGCCGCGCGCCGAGATTTAGTCCTTTGATTTTCCTGGATTATTTAGGCCGTTGCGAAAATAGCGCGCCATTGCCATTTCGGCGGCCGCGGCCTTGGGCGCCTTGGCAAGGCCTGTGAATAACCCAATTTCCCCATTACAACCCGAGGCATGAGAAACCGTCCCGATTCGGGACAGATGCGGAGGGTTCTGAAGGCGATGCGGATGCTGATGGCCGCGTTTGTCGGTTTCATCGCCTTGCTGGCTGGAGCTCCTGGCGTCCGCGCCGGCGAGCCGTCGCCGGTCTGGAAGGATGGCTGGACTATCAACCTCCCCGGCCAGAGCAACTGGGTCTCCGACGGCACGCCGAGCCCGTTCTATCTGCAAAGCACGCCGTCGACTCCTTACGCACCCGGCTCCGTCAAGAACCCTTACGGGTTTGCTGATTATTCGATCGGCCGCACGCTCGGCTTTGGCCAGGAGCTCGGGTTCGGCAATATGCAGGCGACGCTTGGTGTGCGCATGGCCGAGCCGCTTGCGAGCAACGGCTTCACCCCGTCGTTCGATCCGCGGCGCTACCTCGGCGTCGGCCCGCGCGTCGGTTTGGAGGGCAACCAGCCGCTGCAGTCGTCGTGGGTTGTCGAGTGGCAGGTCGGCGCGGCGCTATTGAATGGCAACCGCACGTTCGACAGTGCCCCGGTCAATTTGGCGCTGCCGAACTTCGCCAACACCGGTTCGGTGGTCAACGTCGATGGGCTGCTGGGCCTGTCATATTGGTTCGACAGCGCGTCAAAGCTGACGCTCGGGTATCACGCCGACTATTTCAAAGGCTCGTCGGCGTTCAATATCGGCACGACGGCGGACAACGCCAATCGCGTCGATCACGGACCGATGGTCCGCTTCAGCATTCAGAAGTAACCGCGAACGCCACCGGCTATTTGTGCGCCGGCGTGCTTTGCACCCAGGGCGACGTGTCGTCTTGGCGCTCGACGCGGACGGCGGATGGCTTGGGCATGGCGTTGAGGCGCCGCAGCTGGCCGCGACCCCAATGCGCCACGAACTTGGCGAAGCGCAATGCGGTCCAGTGCGGCGCGGTATCGATCGAGTAGGACCGCAGCCGAAACGCCTTCTTCTCGCTCAGGATATCGCAGGCGCGCTTATCCGGATCGTCGTAGAAGGCGGAAATCTTGGCGTCGTCCATGCCGGGAGACGCAAGCCAGCGCGGGATGTGGACATTGCAGAGCCGCTCGACGTCGACCAGCGCCTTGCGGGCGCCGGTGCCCGCGGCGGGACAGGACGTCGAAAAGGCGTCGCCGATCAGCACCACCCCGTTCTGCCGGTAACCGTCGGTGACATAGAGGTCGACCGGGCGAATCTGAACGAAGCCGGGGATCGTGAACTCACCCAGGAATTGGCGCAGCCCCGACCACATCGCATACAGCGTTTCCTGCGGCGCTTCACGGAATTGCTTGTTCCAGGGATCGTGCAGGTCGCGATAGCCGAAAAGATTTGCCCGCAACGTCGTACCGATCGGAAACAGCGTGATGTATGCCATCTTGTCCGACGGCCGTTCGGCGAAATAGGTCAGCGACGTGAACGGCAACCGCTCCGACGGCTGCACATCGAAGCCGATCGAAATGGAATGGCCGGGGCTGATGACCTTCCGGTCGATCCCGAGCTTCTGACGAATGCCGATGTTCAGTCCGGTTGCCAACACGACGAGCCGGGCGGAGACTTCTTCGCCGCTGGACAATCTGACCGTCTGCCGTTCGGGCCCGCTGGAAACACCCATGACCTTTGCGGGCATGAACGCGGTGTGTGTCGGGATCTGCGCACGCACGGCATTGACCAGCGTGTCGTAGAGAATGCCGCGCTGGTCGCCCGGCCGCTTCTCGACCAAACGGCCGTTGCGGGCCACCCAAAACTCTGTGTCCGCCGTGGACGCGCGCATGACCGCGCCATCCAGGCCGGTCAACCGCAGCGTTCGGAGTTGATCGGCATCGAGCTTCTCGCAACGGAAGTCCGGTGGATAGATCGGGTGGGGATCGACCAGCACCGTGTCGGTGCCAGATCGGCCGAGCATGGCGGCCGCGAGCGAGCCAGCGAGGCCGCCGCCGGCGATCAACACATCCGTCTGCCGCATGACCGCTGCTCCGCTAGCGTTTCACCGACTTGCGCCAGGCCAGGTAGGTGCGTTTCGCCGCATGGCGCAGATCACGATAGGTCTTTTGGCCGTGGCTCAAGGCGCGGAATGCAACCGACCCGCCGCGCCGCGCATCGAACCACAGGTCGGCGATCGGCTGGCGTTCAGTCCAGGCCGACATGAATCCAGTGTCGTCGAACGAACACGAATCGACGAAGGCGATGCTCTTGTCCGCAAGGAATGCGGCGGTGTAGTCCTCGAGCAGCAGCATTCCCGGCGAGAAGTCTCGGAACGTCTCGTCGTAGGTGGTCTTCCAGGTAAAAGCTGCGGCGCCGGCGCGTGCAACGATCTGCATGCTCACTGGCTTGCCGTCGAGATAAAGTGAATGGACCGAGGCGCGGCCTTGCTTGGCCAGTGCGCCGACGGCGCCGAGCATAAACGCCGCGTTGGCAGCCTTGCTCTGCAACGCCGTCCCTTGCCGGCCTTTCCAGCCTGCCGCTTCCAACGTCAGGAATTCCTCTAGCGCGCGGCGGACGGCTTGCGGCTCGGACGCAATGACGAAGGTGAGTGCGCCCTGTTCCGCAAGCCTGCGGCGATGTTGGCGCAGCTTCTTCCGGGTCGACCCGGACAAGGACTTTTCCAGATAAGCTTTGCCATCGAGCGTGGATGCGAGCTTCGGCCGCTGCGATTGTTCGAACAGGCAGGGCGCGCTGTTGCGCTTCCCCAGCACGCGCACGAGCGCGTCGTACGTCGGCCGGTCCTGGCCCATCGTGTCGAGCGCGACGATCTTCGGCATCTGCGGATCGGCGACAATGCAATCGAGGATGGCGTCCAGGGTTTCGTCGAGATAATTGCGGTCGATCACGGGCGTCGAGAGGTGGCCGTGAATGTGCGACGGCGCGCTCAGTACGCGGACCGGTAGCACCGAGCGGCGCGCACGGCCGATGGCGAAAGCCCAGACGCCGACAAGCTGGCGCTTGCCATCGATTCCTTTCCAGGCCAGCAACGCGCGGTGGCGTGCCTGCGGTTCTGTCTCATCCGCAATCCGCACCAGCGCCGGGTCCATGAACACGTTCGGCGCATCCGCCCGCGTCAGCAGGTCCGCCCAGGCTGCATCGACCTCCGCGAGCCGGGCCGCGCCTGCGATTTCGACGGCGACATGCATGGGCGCGGGCCGGGGTACTGCAGCGGCAGGTGCGACCGGGGCCTGGACATCGTCCAGACGATACGCGTGGGCGTTGCTCATCCGTCCACTTTACGGGGGCATCGCTTCACAAGGAGTTACGCCGATCGCCTGCTATTGCATGCGCCGTCTCGCGCCTATGGTTAACGAATCTGCCGCGCGAGCATTTTCGGCTGCGCCGTTGCCCACCCGACTGCGCGCGGTTGCCTTAACGCTTCGTCCACTTAAATCGCCAAGTTTTCCTTTACCGCGCCGCCGCTAACGGTTCGGTCGCTGCCTGGCCGATAGGGTGTTGGCAAGGTATCTCTGGAATGAAGGTGGCGATGACTCAGGCGACGCAAACAGCCTTCGACGGACCAGTTGAATTCGGCGAGCGACAGCTGGTCGCGGTGCGGCCGCCGTCCGTGGCGGCGCATGGCGACGTTCGTCTTTCCGTGCACGAGGACTTGGCGGCGGTAGAGCAGGATTGGCGTGCCTTCGAGCAGATCGCCGACGGCACCGTCTTTCAAAGCTTCGATTGGCTCGCGACCTGGCAGCGGAACATCGGGCGCCTCAACAATGTCGTGCCTGTCATCGTCACCGGCCACGACGCGCGGGGACGGCTGCTGTTCCTGCTACCGCTTTCGATCGAGTCCGGCAGATTCACGCGGCGATTGACGTGGCTCGGCACCGACCTGTGTGACTACAACGGTCCGCTGCTTGCGGCGGACTTCGGCCAGCTGTTCGATGCCGCGCGTTTTCAGCAGGTGTGGCGCGATATCGTGGCGCGGCTGCAAAGTCGTCCGCAGTTGCGGTTCGACGTGGTCCATTTCGACAAGATGCAGAATACGGTGGGCGCACAGCACAACCCGTTCATGGGGCTCGGCGTTTTGTGCAATCCCAACGGCGCTTACTGCATGCAACTGGGCGACGACTGGGAAAAGTTCTACGCCGACAAGCGCTCCTCGGCGACCCGCCGCCGCGATCGCACCAAGCGCAAGAAGATGAGTGAGTTCGGCGAGATTCGGTTCGTCAGTGCTGGGCCGGGCGCCGATCTTGCCACCACGCTTGACACGCTGATGGAGCAGAAGTCGAAGTCGTTTGCCGCGATGGGAGTGGCGGATATTTTCGCGCGGCCGGGTCATCGCGAGTTTTACCATGCGCTGGCGGCCCAGTCGCATTTCGTCCATGTCAGCCGCCTTGACGTAGGCGCGCGCACGGCGGCCGCAAATCTCGGCATGATCTTTCGGGGCAGCTACTATCATCTGCTTGCGAGCTACGACGGCGGTGAGCTCTCCAAGTACGGGGCGGGTGCCGCCCATATGCATGACCTGATGCGAACGGCGATCGAGCGCGGCTGTACTTCGTTCGATTTCACCATCGGCGACGAGCGCTACAAGCGCGAATGGTGTGATGGCCAGATCACGCTCTATGATCACGTGGCGCCGGCGACATTGCGCGGAATCCCGATCGCAATACGGTTTGCAGTGGTGGGCCGAGTTAAGCGCTGGATCAAGCAGACGCCGGTTCTCTGGGACGCGGCCTTTAAGCTGCGGGCGTTCATCGGACCGACGATCAGGCGCTGGCGCAGCTAGCTTTTGCGCCCCCACACGAACAAGTGCAAATCGAGCCTTTGTCGGGCGATCAAGAACAGCAGGCACGATTCCACGACGAAGGCGGCCGAGGTTGC
>C688J18823_10001463_pt1 | contig 14554 bp, 15 predicted proteins | sample HopSoiMetagenom1_FD_18823 | JGI IMG/M metagenome (IMG submission 18823)
AGGCGGGCTCGGAACGCCGATATCGAGGGCGAGACGCGGCAGCAATTGCTCGATCAGGTCGGCCTGGTGCGCGCGTAGTCTGTGCCCCTTGCGCCGTCCAAAGAACGACCCGGACGGGCGGACACCGGTATCGTCGGACGGCGTACCGGGTCCTGCAGCGTCGGTCATGGGAGCCTTCATCGAAGCGTCTGATAAAGCCGATGCAACAAGCGCGCCCTCGGCTCGACGGACGAGATGTACATCTGCTCGTAATTGGTATGTGCGCCCTTTCCGTCGACCCCGAGCCCATCGAGAGTAGCGGTAAGCGGCGCGGTGAAATTGCCGTCGGAGCCGCCGCCGGTCGAAGTATCCAGCAGATCGAAACCGATTTCGGCGGCGAGCCTCCTTGCGTGTTCGTAAAGCGCCGCGCCGGCATTGCCCTTCTCGTAAGGGGGCCGATTCAATCCGCCCGTTACCTTCACACTGACGCCTTCCGTCCGCGATTTCAGATCCAGGATCTGGGGAATGATCTCATTGGCGTCGGCCATGGTGGGAACGCGCATATCGACCTCGGCATACGCCTCCTCGGCAACGACGTTCGGCCTGGTGCCGCCCCTGATCACGCCGACATTGACGCTGATGCCGTGTTTGCGATCGTTCATCCCTTCCAGGGTCCGTATGATATTGGCGAGTTCGGCGATCGCGCTGCGGCCATCTTCCGGACGCGTGCCGGCATGCGATGCAACGCCTTTGACGAACACCTCGAAGCGCGCCACGCCCTTGCGCCCCGTCACGATCTTTCCGCCGTCGCGGGCGGGTTCGGTGACCAGCACATACTTTGCCTTGCGCCCTTCCGTCTCGATCAGCGACCGCGAGGTGGGGCTGCCGATCTCCTCGTCCGAGGCATAGATCTGGGTCACACCCAAAGGCGAGCGCTGGTTGTCGGCACAAAGCCGCCGGAACGCGTGATAGGCGAGATAGGCTCCGCCTTTCATGTCGTAAATGCCCGGACCGAAGGCGCTGTCCCCCTCTATCCGAAACGGCAGCCGTTCAATGAACCCGATCGGGTGCACCGTATCCAGATGGCTGAGAACAAGGATGCCTGGCGCATCCTGGCCCCACGACGAACGCGCCACAAGATGGTCGCCGCAGCCGGAATGTCCATCGATCCGTTCGAGCTCCACGGGCAGATCGCGATAGCCGTCGGCGACCATGCTGGCCAGCTTATTGACTTGAGCGGGCGCTTCCGTCGGCGTTTCGATCTCGACCCAACGTCGGATGCCATCGAGAATTGCAAAGGCATCAAAAGGGTTGGTGGTCGACATACAGATTGATCGCACAGGTGAGAACGAGGGAACGCGGCAACGCGAGTGGGACCCTAGCGGGTTTTCAGCCGCTGCGAAATCCGCATCACCCCTGCCGCAGGCAGGCGTCGGGCAAGCGTGCAAACGCGCCGCGACGTCGCTTTATTTTATCCAACAAAACGGGGTCGGCAGGCTCTCAACGGCTGATCAGCGCACTCGTTTCGCAGTCCGCCGCCGAATCACGAACAGCAAGCCAATGGCAAGAACGATGGCGGCGGGCAGGTCGCCGGTGCGCGCGTAAACCGTGGGGGCGATGGGCGCCGGCAAACCCGCGTCCAGCACGCCTTCGATGCCAAGGCCGAGCCGTGCGACCACGCGCCCCATTGGATCGATGACGGCGGAGATGCCTGTGTTTGCCGCGCGCACGAGCGGCAGCCCCTGCTCGATTGCGCGCAGCCGCGCCTGCTGGAGGTGCTGGTAGGGGCCGCTCGAGACGCCAAACCAGCCATCGTTGGTCAGGTTGATGATCCAGCCCGGACGCTCCTCGCGCGATGCAACGTTGCCGGGAAAGATCGCTTCGTAACAGATCAATGGGAGTGCGCGGGGCGCGTTTGGTATTTCCATCGGCCGGTGTCGCGTGCCTTCGATAAAGCCACCCTGGACCTTGGTGAGCTGCACGAAGCCGATCTTTTCCATCCAGTCCTGAAACGGCAGGTACTCGCCGAACGGGACCAGGTGCACCTTGTCGTAAACGGATACGACGCTGCCGTCGTGGTCGATCACGTAGATGGAGTTGTAGGCGCGCGTGATCCTTGCGCCGGCGGGAACCTCCGGTGCGCGCACTGAGCCGGTGATCAGGACCGTACCCTTGGGCAACAGCTCAGCGATCTGCGCCATCGCGTCGGCTTCGCGGGTCAGAAAAAAAGGGAATGCCGATTCAGGCCAGATCAGGATGCTGGCGTCCCGCACGCCATTGGATTGCGGTCCGGAGGCGCGGTCGGACAATGTCAGGTATTTCNTCATCACCTCCGCCTTGGCGGAGTAGTTGAATTTNACATCCTGCTGCAGGTTGGGCTGCATAATCCGCAGCTTGACCTGCGCGAGCATTGCAGTGGGCTGCAGCGCAAGACGAACGCTGCCGTAAATACCCATCCCGACAAGCACCGACAGCGCGATAGCCGGCGCGAGCCACGATTTCCAATCGCGCGATTTGCCATCGATCAGCACGGCCGGAGTTGCGAAGATCGCGACGGTCAGGAACGTCATGCCCCAGATTCCGATCAGCGACGCCGTCTGCGCCAGCGCGAGCGGTTCGCTCAGCGCGTAGCCGAACGCATTCCATGGAAACCCCGTGAGCACATAGCCGCGCAGCCATTCGCTCACAGTAAGGCTCACCGCCAGGGCGATCACTCGCGAGCCGTCTCTGGTCCAGATCAGCCGGGCCAACGCAAAACCAATCGCGGGAAACAGCGCCAGGTAGGCCGGCAATCCCAGGACGGCGAACGGCATCAGCCAGGCGAATGTCGATGCGTCGACCAGGAACGCGTAGCCCGTCCAGTACAGCCCGGGCACAAAATAGCCGACGCCGAACCACCAGCCGGTCATCGCCGCGGCCGGCGCGCCCCGCAGCGCCCCGCCGCCGGCCCCGTCAATCAGCCAGATCACGACCGGGAAGGTGAGGAACAAGACCGGCCACGCGTTGATAGGCGCCATCGCAAGCGCGGACAACATGCCGGCGAAAAGTGCGATCAGCGCCCGCTTCCAGCCCCAGGCCAGGATGACGCCGACGGCGAGCGAACGGAGTTTATCTGGCGCGCTCACTGCGGACCAGCTCCATCGCTCGGCGGCGGACTGGGGTCGCTGGGTTGAGGGTGAGCCGCATCCGGCGCTGCCTCGCGACGGCGGCCCTCGCGTTGCGACCTGGCCGGAGGGCGCTCCTTGCGCGTTGCGATGCGCAGCCGCTTGACCCGCCTGGGATCGGCATCAAGCACTTCAATTTCGTAATTGCCGGGTCCCGAAATGACTTCGCCGCGGACCGGCAGCCGGCCTACATGGGTCACGAGATAACCGCCAAGCGTCTCGACCTCTTCGCCGGCTTCTCCGGTCACAAAATCCTCGCCGATCACCGAGCGCACGTCGTCGAGCCTGGCTCGCGCGTCGGCGATGAAGGAGTTGTCGGTCTGCCGCACGATTGACGGCGGATCGTCGCTGTCATGCTCGTCGTCGATCTCGCCGACGATCTGCTCGACGATGTCCTCAATCGAGACCAGTCCATCGGTGCCGCCATATTCGTCGACCACCAGAGCCAGATGAATGCGCGAGGCCTGCATCTGCGCCAGCAGGTCTATCGCTCGCATTGAAGGGGGCACGAACAGCAGTTTTCGGATGATGTTGGCCTGCCAAAGCGGCATCGCGAGCTCGACGGCGCGCAGATCAAGCCCGGCCGGGAACGGCTTCTTGCGCGGCGCCTTGCCTTTCCCTGACTCAGGCGTGCGCGCTCTGGCGGTCATGAATGCGAGCAGATCGCGGATATGGACGATGCCCTCCGGGTCGTCGAGGGTTTCGTTGTAAACAACCAGCCGTGAATGCGCGGCGCTTTCGAACAGGCTCATCAGTTCGCCCAGCGGGATGTCACGCTTCACCGCGATAATGTCGGCACGGTGGATCATGACATCGGCAATGCGCCGCTCATGCAGCCCCAGGATATTGCGCAGCATCGTGCGCTCGATGGCCGAGAAACCCACCTCGTCCGGCGTAGAGGCGTCGAGCACGACCTGAAGATCGTCGCGGACAGATCCAGGCTTCCACCCGAACAGAACGCGGATGGCGCGCGTCAGCCAGTTGTCCGCGACAGGACGCATGACTTCGCCCTGCGGCACCACCGCCGGCAGGTTGCGGGTATTGCGCGGATTGTCGTGGGTGGGTTCGGAGTCGATCATCCTAGTCCATCCGATCCCGATCCGCATAAGGGTCGGGAATGCCCAGTCGCATCAAGATCTCCGTCTCCAGCGCTTCCATGGTCTCGGCGTCTTGGTCTTTTTCGTGGTCGTAACCGATCAAATGCAGGAATCCGTGGATGGCTAAATGGCTGAGGTGGTGATCGAACGGCTTTTGCTCGTCATCGGCTTCCCTCCGCGTGGTTTCATAGGCGATCGCGATGTCGCCCAGCATACGTGGCGCATCATCATCAGCGCGAGAGTCGCCGGTCGGCTGCAGCGCCGGAAAGGACAGCACGTTGGTCGGCTTGTCGATACCGCGCCAGTTGTTGTTCAGGGTCTGGATGCCGGTGTCGTCCGTCAGCATCACCGCCAATTCTGCGCCGCCGGTATCGGCGTCGACCATCTCGGCCGCGAGCGCGATCGCTCGCTGAATAGCGGATTCGGCATCGGGCTCGTTGTCCCAGGTATCCGCGACAACGAGGACCTCAGTGATGGGAAGGGCAGATTGCGCCATCGCTCCAGAATTTCTTTTGCACTCCGAAATCGCTTCCGGTGCGCGCTCTGCGGCATCTTTTCGCATCAAGATTTGCTGGTTGCCGGCCGCGGCGGCTGTCCTTCATAAGCAGCGACGATCCTCGCCACCAGTTCATGACGAATAACGTCCTCCGCCGTAAATCTCACTTGCGAAATGCCTTCCACGCCGTCGAGCAGCTTGGCGGCTTCAGCAAGACCGGAGGTCTGTCCGTTCGGCAAATCGACTTGCGAGGGGTCGCCGGTGATGATCATGCGGCTGTTCTCGCCAAGCCGGGTCAAAAACATCTTCATCTGCATCGACGTGGTGTTCTGCGCCTCGTCCAGAATGATGGCGGCGTTGGTGAGAGTGCGACCGCGCATGAAGGCCAGCGGTGCGATCTCGATTTCGCCGGCCTGTAGCGCCCGCTCGACAATTCGCGAGTCCATCAGGTCATAGAGAGCATCATAGATCGGCCGCAGGTAAGGGTCGACTTTTTCGCGCAGATCGCCGGGCAGGAAGCCGAGCCGCTCGCCGGCTTCGACCGCAGGTCGCGACAGGATGATGCGGTCGACTTCCTTGCGCTCGAATAATTGCGCGGCATGCGCCACTGCTAGCCAGGTCTTGCCGGTGCCTGCCGGGCCGATGCCGAACACCAGTTCGTGGCGCTTGAGCGCGCGGATATAGGAATCCTGCGCGGCGGTGCGCGCCCGGACCGGGCGCTTGCGAAGATTGATCGTCTCGAACGAGGATTTCACCGTCTTGGCATCGAACTCGAACAGCGAGCCCTGCGCGATCACGGCGCGGATCGCGCCTTCGACATCGCCTTGCGCCAGTTCATGGCCCTGTGTCGCCTGCCCATACAGCGTTTCAAGCACGCGCCTGGCAGCTTCGCAGCCGTCGCGGGAGCCCGCGATGGAAATGTGGTTACCCCGAGAGTCGACCACGACGCCCAGCCTTCGCTCGATCAGGGCCAGGTTTTGACCGTACGGCCCGACCAGTGCAGATGCCGCGCGATTGTCGTCGAAATCGATGACAACCTGCGTCTCGGGCGGCACTTGCATATCGCGGTCAATCTTGCGGCTGGGAGCGAGCGGCGAATCCGATGCGCTTTTGGGCAGGGTTCAGGCTCCCTTCGTCATTTGAAAAGCTGGCCGGGAAAAGGCTGGCGCGGCGCGCGCAGTTGAAGGTTGCGCCAGATGGCCGAGCAGGCTGTAGCGCTCGAGACTTTCAATCGTGACCGGCAACACCTGACCGATGATGTCGGGCGGTGCCATCACGTGCGCGGGCTGAAGATATGCGGTGCGGCCCACGATCTGACCAGGGTTCCGGGCCGGCCGTTCAAACAGCACATCGGTGGTCTTGCCAATCGCTGCCTGATTGAAGGCCGATTGCTGGCTGTCGATCACTTCCTGAAGCCGCACCAATCGCTCGTCCATTTCAGCCGCTGAAACCGTCTCCCGCATGTCCGCCGCTGGCGTGCCCGGGCGCGGCGAATACTTGAACGAATAGGCGCCAGCGTACCCGATTTGCGTGACAAGGGCGAGGGTGGCTCGGAAATCTTCCTCGGTTTCGCCGGGGAAGCCCACAATGAAATCCGATGAGAATGCAATATCTTGGCGCGCGCGACGAAACCGGTCGATGACCCGGCGGTAGTCGCCGGCGGTATGCCTGCGGTTCATCGCTGCGAGAATCCGGTCGGAACCCGACTGAACAGGCAGGTGCACGAACGGCATCAGCGCCGGTAGATCCTGGTGCGCCGCGATCAGCGTCTCATCGACATCGCGGGGATGGCTGGTCGAGTAGCGCAAGCGCGCAACGCCCGGAAGTTCTGCAAGCCGGCGCAGCAAAGTTCCGAGCGGCCAGACCCGCCCGTCCGGTCCCTCGCCATGATAGGCGTTGACGTTCTGCCCGATGAGAGTGATTTCGCGGACGCCGTTGTCAACGAGCCGGAGCACGTCGGCGACGATGTTGGCGACCGGGCGCGATACCTCGCCGCCGCGCGTATAGGGCACCACGCAAAAGGTGCAGAACTTGTCGCAGCCCTCCTGCACGGTGACAAAAGACGAGATTCCGCGTGCGCGGATCGCATCCGGTTTCGGCGGCGGCAGAAAGTTGAACTTGTCCTCAACCGGAAATTCGGTCTCCAGCGCGCGCCCCTCGCTGTTCGCGCGTGCCAGGAGTTGCGGGAGGTGGTGATAACTTTGCGGACCGACAACGACGTCAACCACCGGCGCGCGCCGGACGATCTCCTCGCCTTCGGCCTGGGCGACGCAGCCGGCCACGGCGATTTGCATGTGCCTACCGCTGCGCGCGGCTTCGTCCTTTACGACGCGCAGCCGCCCCAGTTCCGAGTACACCTTCTCGGAGGCCTTTTCACGGATGTGACAGGTGTTGAGGATTATCAAATCCGCATCACCGGCGTTCGCGGTCTCGATGAAGCCCTCGGGCGCCAGCGTATCCACCATGCGTTGCGCATCGTAGACATTCATCTGACAGCCGTATGACTTGATATGCAGCTTGCGCGGCGGGTTCATGGAACCTGTATGCTGTGGGCCAGAAGCGCGCGTTGAGGCGCCGGGATCAGATATATCCTAAAGCGCGGAAAATCTACCGTTTGCAGCCGTCATTTGCGGCCTGCCGCCCGAGTTGTCGGCGTGACACCGTTCAATTCGACTTAAACTTGTCCGATCAGAGCGGGCAGCTGCCGCATGTCGTCGAAAGTCATGGCCACGCCCGCCGCGCGCAAGGTGTCTTCATACCCGGGTCGGCAATGGCTGCCGCCATGAAAGCCGAGCACGGTCATTCCGGCCGCCCGCGCGCCGGTAACACCCGGCAGGCTGTCCTCAATCACAAGGCAACGCTCCGGCGGCACCTGCATCTGCCTGGCGGCAAACAGAAAAAGGTCCGGCGCCGGCTTGCCGCGCTTTACCTGCGCAGCCGAGAAGATGTTGGGCGCAAGCAGATCGTAAAGCCCGGCGCTGACCAGACCGTGACGAATTTTTTCCGGCGTTCCGCTCGAGGCCACACATTTGGAGACAGCGATCGCTTCGATGGTCTCGCGCACGTACGGAATATCTTCCAGATCGTCCGTGTAGCGGTGCAACGCCGCCTGTTTCATCTGAACTTCAAAATCATCCGGCAAACTGCGGCCGAGCTCGGCTTCGACGGCCTGTCGCGCCTCGCGATCCGAAACACCGAGGAACCGCGCAAGCACTTGGTCCGACGTAATCGGGTATCCGTGACGAGTGAGCGCTTCGGCATGCGCACGGCACGAGATGACTTCGCTGTCGACCAGCACGCCGTCGCAATCGAAAATGACGAGATCGATGCTGGATTGCAAAGCCTGCACCTGCTCAGGACTTATCGTCTTCGAGCGGAATGCAATACAACTCGAGCCGATGATCGACCAGTTTGTAGCCGAGCTTGCGGGCGATTTCGGCCTGCAGCTTTTCGATCTCCTCGTTGGTGAATTCGATAACCTTGCCGTCCCGCAGGTTGATGAGATGATCGTGATGACTATCCCGCATCTGCTCGTAACGGGCCCGGCCTTCGCGGAAGTCATGCCGCTCGATAATTCCAGCGTCCTCGAACAGCTTGACCGTCCGATACACCGTTGAGATCGAGATCTTGTCGTCGACCGCCACGCAACGCCGATACAGTTCCTCCACGTCCGGGTGGTCGGCTGCCTCGGCCAGCACGCGCGCGATGACGCGGCGCTGTTCGGTCATGCGCATGCCGGTGGCGGCACAGCGAGCCTCGATGCCGGTGGCCTGGAGGGCGGGGGTGGACTTCAGTGCCGCCATGGATGTGCCGTGACTATTTTAGGGAGCATGGATCCGTCGCGAACCGGAAAGCATCTTACCCGATCGCGCCTGCCGTCCCTTGTGCCACCCTGTGCCGGTCACGACAAGTCGCGGCGCATCAGAACGGCGTTCAATTGTTCCCCGCCGGCCTGCTGGTAATAGCGCTCGCGCCGTCCGGCGATCGTAAATCCGGCTCGCTCGTAAAGCTGCCGCGCCGGTCGATTGTGTTCCTCGACTTCGAGGAATACGTGACGCACACCTCGGCCAGCCAGATGGCCAAGATGCGTCAGCAAGAGGTTGCGGGAGAGGCCGCGTCCGCGATGGCTGGCCGCAACCGCGATGGAAAGTATCTCGGCCTCATCTGCCGCCAATCGCGATGCGGCAAAGCCCACGATGCGCCGTCCAATTCTGAGCCGATGCACCAGCGTATTGCGCTCGGTCAGCATGGCTTCGAACTCGCTTTCGCCCCAACCGCGGTGAAACGATTGCCCGTGCAGATGCGCCAGACGTGCCGCGTCGCGCAGGATCGCCGAATCGACCACAGCGGTTCCGCCGTTCCAAAGTTGCGAAAGCCAGGCCATCATGACCCGGAAGGCTGCGGCGCTCTCTGCAGCGGATGTTGTGACGGCTTGGCGTCAGGTGCACGCAGATAGAAAGGACGGGCTTGTGCGGTGTCCGGATCGACCGCCGCACCGAGCCAAGCCACCCAGGCGATATCCGGCGCCGGCTGCGAATCGATCCTGACGGGTGCCGGCGCGTCGACCGGCCAGCGGTCGGCAAGTATCGCAGCCGCGTTGCCGACCAAAGATGGCGCGCCGAACTGAGACGCTCCAAGCGCCTCCTCGACCGGTCCGACCCGCGGGGACATCAGCGAACCGCCATCGCCGCTGACCACCTGAAAATACACCTGGCCGTGGCGCGCATCGATCGCTGATATCACCGGGTGCGCGGCGTCCTCGCTAACCACCGGGGCGGCATAGGCCGCTAGAGTGGTCAGCCCCACAACCCGTTTGTTCGCGGCCAGTGCGATCCCACGTGCCGCCGAAAGTCCGACCCGCAACCCGGTGAAGCTGCCAGGGCCGGTGGTCACGGCAATGCGGTCGAGACCCGCGAAAGGGATGCCGGAGCGTTTCATCACGCGCCCGATCATCGGCATCAGGGCTTCGGCGTGCCCGCGCTTCATTGCAACCGATTCCTGCGCAACCAGCTTGGCGGCTTCGGTGTCGAGGATGCCCACGGAGCAGGCGTCGAGCGCGGTGTCGATCGCAAGGATCAGCATCGGCTCGGGCGGCTGGCAGAATCCGGAATAGCCGGTGGAAACTCCGCACAGACCGTCATTCGCCAATCGCCCCCATGCCGCTTCCGCAGATCACATCGGTCTGACTTCGACCACGTCCGGCACAAAATGCTTCAGCAGGTTCTGTATGCCGTGCTGCAGGGTCGCGGTGGATGAGGGACAACCGGCGCAGGACCCTTTCATGTTGAGATAGACCACTCCGTCCTTGAAGCCGCGGAATGTAATATCGCCGCCGTCGTTGGCGACCGCCGGTCGCACCCGGGTCTCGATCAGATCCTTGATCATCTCGACCGTCTCGGCGTCGGCTTCGTTGAAGAACTCGTCCTGTTCGTCGGCGGCCTCGTCACTGCCTGCGGTCCCGTCCGCCAACAGCGGCTCGCCCGACATGTAGTGCTCCATGATGGCGCCCAGGATCGCGGGCTTCATGTGCTGCCAATCGCTGCCGTCTTTCGTGACCGTGACGAAATCGGAGCCGTAGAACACGCTCGTCACCCCGGGCACGCCGAACAATTTCTCGGCGAGCGGCGAGCGCGTGGCGGCTTCGGGGCTGGTGAATTCCATCGTCCCGCCATCAAGCACGGTGCGGCCAGGAATGAACTTCAGCGTGGCGGGATTGGGAGTGGCTTCGGTCTGGATGAACATGGCTTTCTCCGGCGTCGCCGGTTCAAGGCCGGCGCGTGAGCGATGCTTATCAGATGGCGACGCCGGATGCACGGTCAAGGCCGGTACCGGGAATTCGGGCGCGGTATCAATGGGCTGTGACCGGGCCCGACCTATGACAGCGCGTCGATGTCCTCGTCGCTGAGGTCGCCGGGCACGATCGTGACGGGTATCGGGAATGAACCTACTGTGTTGGTGATCATGGAGATAAGCGGCCCGGGACCTTCCGGGCCCGGATTGGCCGCCAGCACGAGCTTGGTGATGTCGACATCATTGTCGATGACATCCAGTATCTGTTCGGTCGGGTCACCCTCGCGGATCACGCGCTCAGGCGTGATCGCGGCGATGCCATTGGCCCGGCCGGCGGCTCGGTCGAGCGCGGCATTGGCTTCTTCCTGGGCCTCGGCACGCATGACTTCGGCGACCCCAAGCCATTGCTGGTTCTGGTCCTCGGTCTCGATCACACGGAGCATCACCACACCGCCCCCGACCCGGATCGCCCAGCGGCTCGCGTAATAAACGGCGCGGTCCCATTCCGCGCTGTCATCCACAATAACCAGGCATTTCGGCTTGTGACCGGCCTCGTAGCTTCGTCGCTGAGTGGTCATGCCATGTCCCGGGGCTGCGCCAAGCAGGCTGCATGCTGCCACGGCACAGCCATCCCCGACAAGCCGCGGACGCAATCAGCGCCGTCGCATGCGTCGCCCGGAATGCAAGTTACCGCTTCCGGACGAACCCAACGATGTCTTTTGCCGACTTCATGGTTTCCGCGGCGATTTCGCGGGCGCGGTCGGCCCCATTGATAAGTATGGAGTCGACATGGCCGGGGTCCGCCACCAGCCGCTTCATCTCGGAGGCGATGGGTGACAGCTTGGAGACGCAGAGTTCGACCAGCGAATTCTTGAAATTCGAAAACTGGCCGCCGCCGAACTCTCTAAGCACCTCGGCCTTGGTTCGGCCCGCCAGCGCGGCGAAGATGCCGACCAGGTTGTCAGCTTCCGGGCGTGTCTCCAATCCCTTCTCTTCCAGCGGTAGCGGTTCGGGGTCGGTCTTGGCCTTGCGGATCTTCTGCGCGATGGTGTCGGCGTCGTCGGTAAGATTGATGCGCGAATTGTCCGACGAGTCCGACTTCGACATCTTTTTGGTGCCGTCGCGCAACGACATCACGCGAGTTGCCGGACCGGTGATCAGGGGTTCGGGCTGCGGAAAAAATAATCCGTCGCCGAAACCGTGGCGCGGATCGAATCGGCGAAATCGTTATTGAATTTCTGTGCGATGTCGCGCGACAGCTCAAGGTGTTGCTTCTGATCTTCGCCGACCGGCACATGGGTGGCGCGATAAAGCAAAATGTCCGCCGCCATCAGAACCGGATAATCGTAGAGGCCGACGGATGCGTTCTCGCGGTCCTTGCCTGCCTTTTCCTTGAACTGGGTCATGCGGTTCAGCCAGCCGATCCGCGCCACGCAGTTGAACAGCCAGGCCAGCTCCGCATGCCCAGATACCTGGCTCTGATTGAACACAATATGTTTTTCCGGATCGATGCCGCTGGCGATGAACGCGGCCGTCACCTCGCGGGTGTTGCGCGCCAGCTCCGCCGGCCCGCCCCAGACCGATACCGGCTGCGTCAGCGCGTGCATGTCGACCACGCAATACAAACAGTTGTGCGTATCCTGCAACTTTACGAAGTTGACGATCGCGCCGAGATAATTGCCGAGATGCAAATTGCCGGTGGGCTGGACGCCTGAAAAAACTCTTTCGGTAAATGCCATGCTCTGCTTCCCACGCCTGCCCGTGTCGCGCCCTCAAATGCCAACAGGCGCGGCGCGCCGTCAATTGCCATGCGGGCCTTGGTCGCGCAAGTCTGAGTGCCCTGCGGGTCCGAGTGCTTTGGCTGCTTCAGCCGGCTTGATCACGCCCAACAAGGCCAGTAGCACGCCGTACATCCCAATCGCACATAATATCAGCGTTCCGAGAAGGATGGCCTGACCGATCCAATGGATGTTCTGCTCCGGCATGAGCCGCGTCGTCAGCCACAGCACGATGGCCATCGCCAACGCCGCACCGAGAATGCGCGGCAGCCGCCGCCGGGCCGCGGCATCGATCGACAATCGGAAAGTCGCAGTACCGCGCCGGATCAAAGCCACGGCATTGCTCCATGCTCCGAATGCAATCGCCGCCGCGATGCCGGCGGGGCCCGATATTTGACCCAAGACGACTGCCAGCACGATCGTGACGGCCAGGCCTTTTAGTGTCGCCAAGAGCGGGTTGAGCGTATCGTGGCGGGCAAAGAAGGCCGGCGAGAGTGATTTCACCAGGACGTGGGCGGGCAGCCCAAGTGCAAGCCAAAGCAACATCTGCGTGGTGGCCGAGGCATCGGAGGCGGTGAACGCGCCATGCTCGAACAACAGCCGTACGATGGGCTCGCGTAGAACCACCAATCCCAGCGTTGCCGGCAAGACGACGCCGATCGCGAGTTCGAGAGCCCGCGACAGCGCGCACACGAGAGCCGGCTGATCGTCGACCTGGGCGGCGCGCGTCAGTTCGGGGACGAGCACAGCGCCCATGGCGGCGCCAACGATGCCGAGCGGCAGTTCGATCAAGCGGCTGGCGAAATACAGCCAGGCGACTGCCGCGGGCGAAGACGAGGCGATCACCGCGCCGGCGACGACAAACAATTGCGGCCCGGCGCTGGCGGTCATGCCCGGTATCGCTCGGCCTAAAAAGCCGCGCATCTGTCCATCAAAGGCGATGCGAACCGGCCGGGCAATGACTGCTCCGGTGCCAAGCCATAGAATGGAAAGCTGCAACAGACCGGCGGCTCCGATAGTGCCGGCGATGATCAGCGCGGCACCAGCGGCGTCCTCTCGCCAAACCATCAACAGAACGATCACCGCGATGAGTGTGATGTTGAACAGCAGCGGTGAGAACGCGGTCAGCGCAAATCGATGCTGCGCGTTGGCGAGTGCCATCATCACCGCAACCGGACCTGCGAAAGCAAGATAGGGCAGCATCAATCGCGCATCGTCGACGGCCAGTTGCAGGGTAGGGTGCCCGGCGAAGCCCGGCGCCAGCACTGTGATGACATACGGCATCAGCACACCTATCAATGCCGCCGATGAGATCAGCGCAAAGCCGAGCGTACCGAGCACGCGTCCGGCGAACGCGGCAGCCGCAGCCGCGCCTTCGGCCTCCCGAACTCGCAGCCATGCAGGAACCAGCGCGGCGTTGAGCGCGCCTTCCGTCAATAAACGCCGGGTCACATTGACGAGCTGAAAGGAAAGCAGGAATGCGTCCGCCACCGGGCTAGCGCCAAGCAGCGCCGCCATCAGCGAGTCGCGCGCGAAGCCAAGCAGCCGGGAGGCGAGCGTTCCGGTGGAAACGGTGAGCAAGGAACGTATCATCAAACACTTTCATAGCAGCGTCGCTTGCTGGTGCCGGGTTGGTCGTGATAGGCCGCTGCCGTGGATTGTACCGGAATTGGCCAGAGATTCCCTCACGATCGGCATTGCCGCAACAGGACCAGTAGATGACCTCAGCGAAATACGACGTTCTCGGGATTGGCAATGCGATTTTCGACGTCCTGGTGCAGGCGGACGAGCGCTTTCTCAGGGATCACGGCATGACCAAAGGCGGCATGGCGCTGATCGACGAAGCACGCGCGACCGCGATCTACCGCGATATGGGGCCGGCGACGGAGATGTCGGGAGGGTCTGCCGCCAACACCATTGTCGGGCTCGCGAGTCTGGGAGCGCGCGGGGCGTATGTCGGCAAGATCAAGGACGACCAGATCGGGCGGCTGTATGCGCATGACATCCGCGCGGCGGGGGTCGCGTTCGACACCGCGCCCGCTACACAAGGTCCCGCTACCGGTTGCTCTTATATTTTGGTGACGCCGGACGGCGAGCGTACCATGAACACTTATCTTGGCGCAGCGCAGGAGTTGACGCCCGCAGACATCGATGCCACCGAAATCGCGGCGTCCACCATTGTCTATCTGGAAGGTTACCTTTGGGACCCGAAGAACGCGAAGGATGCGTTTCTGAAGGCTTCGACGATCG
>C688J18823_10001464_pt1 | contig 14554 bp, 10 predicted proteins | sample HopSoiMetagenom1_FD_18823 | JGI IMG/M metagenome (IMG submission 18823)
AAACATTTTTGGCCAATAGTACGTAAGGCCAGCAAGCATCGCATATACAACACCTGGAATAATCGTGTTATGGAAGTGAGCTACTAAGAACATTGTATTATGGTATTGATAGTCAGCAGCTGACATCGCAAGCATAACCCCTGTAACCCCACCTATAGTGAAAAGCGGGATAAAACCTACAGAATAAAGCATTGGAACCGTAAAGCGAATCTTTCCTTTCCACATCGTGAATAACCAGTTAAATATCTTAACCCCTGTTGGAACGGCAATCGCCATTGTTGTAATGGAGAAGAAACTGTTTGTTAGTGCCCCTTGACCCATTGTAAAGAAATGGTGAGCCCATACTAAACACGCAAGAACTGAGATAATCAACATGGAACCAACCATCGATTTATAACCATATAAATTACGGCTTGAGAATGTAGAAATAATCTCACTGTAAATACCAAAGGCAGGCAAAACTAAGATATATACTTCAGGATGTCCCCAAACCCAGAAAAGGTTCGCCCAAAGCATATCCATACCGCCATTATCCATAGTAAAGAAGTGTGTTCCAAATAGTCGATCCATTGTTCCCATTGCTAAAGCTACTGTTAATACCGGGAACACGGTAACAACCATCAGGTTAGCCACTAGTGTAGACCATGTAAACATTGGCATTTTCATTAGTGTCATACCAGGTGCTCTCATTTTCATGATCGTTGTAATCATATTAATACCCGTCATTAATGATCCAAGACCAGATATTTGAAGAGCTAACATATAATAATTCGTTCCTACAGATTCACTAAACTCTGTACCTGCAAGCGGGAAATAAGAAGTCCAGCCTGCATCAGGTGAACCACCAATAACGAAAGAGATATTAAATAACATCGCTCCCATAAAGAATAACCAGAAGCTGATAGCATTTAATCGTGGAAAAGCGACATCACGAGCTCCAATTTGTAATGGAACAAGATAGTTCATGAATCCAAAAATGAATGGCATAGCCATAAACATGATCATTACAATCCCATGCGTTGTAAAAATTTCATTATAGTGTTGAGCGTCTAGCAACGTATTATCTGGTACAGCGAGTTGTGCACGCATCATAATCGCATCAACACCACCGCGGAATAGCATCAATAATGCTGATATTAAATACATAATACCAAGACGTTTATGGTCAACCGTTGTTAACCATTCGCGCCATAAATAGCCCCATTTTTTAAAATAGGTTAACCCAACAACAACCCCAATCAATGTAAGACCAATAGCGACCATTGCTCCGTATATCGCTGGACTTGGATGCGGTATGGCAAAACGTTCGAAAAATTCCATCCTTTTATGACTCCTTTCGAGAAATCTATTATTCTTTCCGTAAAATAGTAATTAAGTTCAAGTAATCATTACATTTTAATGACTGCTGTTGTGTTCTGAATGTTCAACTTGTGCATCTACTTTTGATTCCTCAGAATCCGTTGACGCTTGATTATGTTCACTGTGTTCACCTGGAGGTGGCATAAACTCTAAATGCGTTCCAGTATAAGTAGATCGTCCAAGGTGGCCTGGCTCTAATAGCTCAGTGAATTTTTTCTCTGTAAGAGGTTCAGCCCTGTCTTGCACTTCTTCTACCCACTCATCGTATTCATCTTGTGACAGGACTTCGACTGGAAATGTATTTTCAGCAAAGCCTTTCCCACTAAAATTCGCATTTCGTCCCATTAGTTCACCTGGTTCGTCAGCTGCTAAGTGTAGCGTGTTAATCATGTCCGACATCGCATATTTCTGTCCGCCAAGCTGAGGGATCCAGAAACTAGTGATAGGTCCATATGAATAAAGCTTAAATTCAATCGGGCGATCTACTGGAATATTAAGATAGTTAACAGTTTCAATATTTTCCTCTGGATAACTAAAATGCCATTTCCAATTTGATGATGAAGCATAAATCACTAATGGTTCTTGATCCTCATATCCTTGTGGAGTTGCCTCAACAATGTAGTTACTTTGAACAGATACAAAGGAAAAATACGCAACAATTAATACGGGAACTCCCACACAAATTGCCTCAACCCAAAAACTTCCCTCAATATGAGGCGGTTCATAATCTGGACTTTGTTTAGAAGCTCGGTACTTAATTAACACAAATACTAAAATGGCAAAAACAATGATAACGATAAACGACATAATTCCAATGGATAACATGATATCACTTGCTTGTCTTTCAGCTTGTGGTCCTTTTGGATCTAATACCATGACTGGTTCACATCCAGTAAGGACAGCCATAATAGTTAGAATTGCTGTAAATAATGCCCACTTTAATTTCATATAAATACCCCTTTCTTTTAAAATAATGAAAAATATGATTAAAATAGTTAATTGCACGAAATGCTATAGCATACTATGTATTTAATTTACAAAGTTTATATCTATAAGCACTCCAAATTCTGAAACATGTCACTTTTCAAACTTTTCTTTCGACAAATAAACCATTTACTACTAATAGTGAAATATCAAACTCATTACTCACATTAATAATATTACCACGATAGTAACATGGTCTTCATACCGTAATTGTGACAAATTTGTTAAGGTTTTTTTTTACAATTAACTCCTAAACATAAACACCCCTCTCCCATTCTCCATCCCTGAAATCCTTCATTTTGCGTACCTCGTTTTAGAAAGCCTTTTCAATTGTTTGAAGGCAGAGAGTACCAGGATGATTCTATCATATCAAAAATAATATTTTAATATTATTTCTTTTATATTCATTAAAACAGAAAAATCTAAAAAAAGGAAATCCTTTTATTCAAAAAAACTTTATCCCATAAAAGTGTTCTTCACCTTTACGAGATAAAGCTCTATCTGACTACTTTTTACAAAGTTTACGATGGTTTATTAACATTTTTAGATAATAGCCAAGACTGACAAATAAAAGACCACAACTTCCATAAAGTAAATAGGGTTGATTAAAATAATAGCTTATGTAAATAAAAACAAAACTAAGAAGACAAAGTAAAAACGCATCCCTCTTCCTCGAAACGACCATTTCATGTTTCATAGCCAACTTTTGGCTGACTTCTTGCCATTCCCGATACTTTCTTGGCTCTTCCAATGCTTGTTGAATCTTATTGGGCAGTGAAATGAGTGGTTTAAGAGAAGACTTAAGTACATTTATTACTGTTTCTTTTGTGCTTTCTTTATTGCCCTTTAACCATTTCATCACAATCGGCTTACACATCGCTAATAAATCCATCTTAGGATCTAAACTATATAGAATACCAATAAATGTTGAAATAGCACGTCCTAAAAAGGCATACTCACTTGGAAGCTGAATGGGTTGTTTGTTCACTAATTTCTCAATGTCTCCCATTACTTCCTCTGCAACCTTGGAACCTTTAGACTTTATACCTTCATCACTATAAGCATCAACCAATAATTTGATCAATCGTTCAATTTCTTGTTTATCAGCATTTGGAAGTAAAAATCTCATTCCTTCAATGGCATCGACAACTTTCCCAAAGTCTTTCAAAAAGATGCCGATTACAACATCACGGATATGCATGGCATCCTGTCTCTTTATTACGCCTACCATTCCAAAATCAATCAAAACGATGGTACCATCCGATTTTACCATAATATTTCCTGGGTGGGGATCAGCATGGAATTTCCCTTCCTCAAGAAGCTGTCCTAGGAAACATTCAATCAAAACATTTCCTATTTTATATCGATCAATCTGATGCTTTTCCAAAAAGTCCAAATCTGTTACTCTTGTGCCTTCCATCCACTCCATCACCAAGACCTTTTTTGTTGAAAGTTCTGGGTAGTAATTGGGAATTTCAATTCCAGCGAAATCTTTATATTTCTCTTGAAAATAATGACCATTTTCCAGCTCTAGTTCAAAATTCAATTCATTTCCAATCGTTCTCACAAACTCTCTATAAAATAAGGAAAGATCCATTGAATTTTCTAATTTAGTAAATCGTTTAGCAAGCCATAATACGATTTTAACGGCTCTAAAATCGCTATAAATAATATCCCCTATTTTAGGCCGTTGAATTTTGATCGCCACAACCTCACCTGAATGTAAAACTCCTCGATATACTTCACCGATTGAGGCAGAGGCAATTGGGCCCGGACTCATTTCGTGAAGCACTTCACGATAAGGCTTGTGCCATTCCTCTTCTAGAATTTTTTTTGATTTCTCCCATGGGACAGGGGGCACTTGATCAAGCAAATCTTCTAATTCTATAATGTATGCAGTCGGAATCATATCCTTGCGTGTGCTTAAATACTGACCGAGTTTAATCATGACTCCTTCCAAATGTAAAGCTTTCTTCTTATAACGACGAGCCTGCTCTCTGAGCATAGCCTCCCACTTTTTATCTATTTGATCTGTCCAATTCTTGTGATGTCTTCTTTTAAACAAAATAATTTCTATAAAAATTCTTACTGCCATCCACACAATGGTGAATATTCTATAGAGGGAGAAATATTTCATTCTTTAAACCCCTTCCTAAATGATGATGTTCTTTTTTATTGTATACCATTAAAACTCCATTCGCATTTTTCCAGGAGTCTCACGATCCCAATCAAATTGATTATATCCAAAAGTTTCATATAATTATAACTTTACTTTCTATTTCTCTATTAATAAAAATACTTTGACAAAACGTCTTATCCATTGTAAGTTTTAATAATAATATATTCAAATAATCAAATATACAAATATTAAAAAACGGAAAAGAAGGGGAAGCAATGCAAGGGAAATTTTTTGTTGATGAAAGGTTCCAAAACTACAGTTGGAAGGCTTTCCAGAAAGATCTTATTTCTGGAATTATTGTAGGGATTATTGCAATCCCATTGGGAATGGCATTTGCCATCGCTTCTGGAGTGAAACCCGAATACGGAATTTATACAACCATTATTGCTGGGATTCTCATTTCATTATTTGGAGGTTCTAAATTCCAAATTGGTGGACCAACTGGTGCATTTATCCCTATTCTTTTTGGAATTGTCATGACTTATGGGTATGATAATCTACTCGTAGCAGGCTTTATGGCAGGAATCATTTTAGTCCTAATGGGTGTATTCAAGCTTGGCTCCTTGATAAAATACATCCCTCGCCCTGTGACCATAGGCTTTACTACAGGAATTGCGATTACCATTTTCACTGGGCAAATGGCTAATTTTCTTGGTCTAACGGGTATAGAGAAAAAGGAAAGCTTTCTTGCCAATATGGCGGAAATCATTCATCAACTAAATACAGTCAATATACTGAGTGTCGTGACAGCTATCATCTGTCTGATTACGATTATCATAACACCAAAGCTTTTTCCAAAAGTACCTGGAGCATTAATTGGATTACTAGTATCAACGATTGTAGCCGCGTATTTTTACCCAGGTCAGGTACAAACGATTGGCACAGCTTATGGAGAAATCTCGAACTCACTACCGACCATTTCGATCCCTCATGTAGATTTAACGATTATTCAGCAATTGATCGGACCTGCGTTCGTCATCGCTCTTCTTGGCGGAATTGAGTCCCTACTGTCGGCTGTTGTTGCGGACGGTATGACCAATACCCGTCATAACAGTAACAAAGAGCTTATTGGTCAAGGGATTGCCAATATGGTTACCCCTCTCTTCGGCGGTATTCCAGCAACCGGAGCCATTGCAAGAACAGCGACCAATATTAAAAATGGGGCCGTTTCTCCTTTATCAGGCGTCATCCATGGGATTGTTGTTTTACTCGTATTAATGATTTTTGCGCCATATGCGTCACATATTCCACTTGCAAGCTTGGCGCCCGTCCTAATGATTGTCGCTTGGAATATGAGTGAAAGACATATCTTTTCTCATATATTAAAAACAAAGACATCCGATTCCCTAGTATTAGTAGTGACTTTTCTTTTGACTGTATTTGTGGATTTAACAACAGCTGTTGAAGTAGGACTTTTACTTGCTGTTCTCTTATTTACAAAAAGAATGGTTGACTCAGGTGTTTTTGCACAAGCATTACCTGACTTAAATAAGGCAAGCAAAAAAGTCGAAACGCACGTCGTATCTGAAGGACATGACTGTCCACAGATTACTATTTATAATATAGAAGGACCATTATTCTTTGGAGTGGCTCAAACTTTTCAACAAACCATTTTGAATACGATTAATAACAAACCTAAGCTACTTCTATTAAGAATGGGAAAGGTTCCTTTTATTGATTTAACGGGTGAAGCCCATCTATCCAGTATCGTTAAAAGCTTTTCAAAACACGGTACCGTACTGATCTCTGGTCTTGGCAACCAACCAGAGGAAGTATTAAGGAAAACAGGCTTGTACGATACAATTGGAGAAGAACATTTTTTCAAACATACTGGAGATGCAATTCAGTATTCATTAAATCACTTAGATCGCACAAAATGTCTTGGCTGTAAACATTTTGCCTTTAGTGAATGTGCAGCTCTCTCCGATTCAAAAGAATTGGTCGTAGATAAGAAAAAGGTATATACTTCAATTAGTTAAGCGGGTGTTCACATAGATAGGGTTTCAACTCTTTAAGGAGCTGAATTTATGAATTTAGAAATGCAACAATTTAAAGCTGAGTTCTTTAAAGCACTCTCCCACCCACTTCGAATCAAAATACTAGAGGTGCTTGCGAACGGCAAGTTGGGTGTAAATGAAATTCAAAATGAAATTGGTAGTGAAGGTTCTACCGTTTCCCAGCAGCTAATGGTGTTACGAAACAAAAACATTGTTGTAGGTACAAAAAGTGGCAATCGTGTGATTTATTCATTAAGAGATCCTTTAATCATAGATCTGCTTCGAGTAGCCAAACAAATTTTTAATAATCACTTAGTCGATACGATTAGCATGCTTGATAAAATGAATATTCAGGATGATGAATCTGTAGCTGAAAAGTAGGAAAAATAAAACAGGGTTGATGGCATTTTAGCACATCAACCCTGTTTTATTTTCCTTCTTATTTATCGCTAAACATATTGAATAATCCACCAATGCCGCTTTCGCCCTTTGATCCGCCACCCGCTTGAGGTGCCGCAGCAAAGACTCGGCTTGCTAAGCGACTAAACGGAAGAGATTGAATCCAAACCGATCCAGGACCTCTTAATGTGGCAAAAAATAGTCCTTCTCCACCAAACAAAGCCGTTTTTACCCCTTTCACCATTTCAATATTGTAATCAACATTACTGGTCATAGCGACTAAACAACCTGTATCAACACGAAGAACTTCACCTGGTTGAAGTTCTTTTCTTATTATCGTTCCACCTGCATGAACAAAGGTCAACCCGTCCCCTTCAAGCTTTTGCATAATAAAACCTTCACCACCAAAAAATCCAGCACCTATTTTACGTTGAAACTCAATGCCGACTGAAACTCCCTTTGCAGCAGCGAGAAAGGCATCCTTTTGACAAATAATTTTTCCACCATACTCACTTAAATCCATTGGGATAATTTTACCAGGATATGGTGATGCAAAAGAAACATGTTTCTTTCCTTGTCCTTGATTCGTAAAGGTTGTCATAAACAAACTTTCACCAGTCAGAACCCGTTTACCGGCACTAAAGAGTTTCCCCATTAGACCACTACCACCGCCACTTGCTCCGTCCCCAAAAATGGTTTCCATACCGATACCATCTTCCATCATCATCAAGCCGCCAGCTTCAGCAATAACTGTTTCACCTGGATCTAGTTCCACCTCGACGAATTGCATATCATCGCCATAAATCTTGTAATCAATATCATGATTATTCATATGTATTCCCCCGTCTCAATTGCCAACCTCGAAATATCACGGTTGGGATAACTATCATTTTAATCTTAACTACTATATTATCATTTTCATTCATTAAATACTCTAGCAGTTGAATTTTTATTGTTAATTTTCTGTTAATTAGTTCTCTCCATTAAATCCTAAAGCACTGTACTTCTTCATGTTATGTACTTTGAATTTTTATTTTATGAATGACATTGTCCAGTTTTGCTCTAAATACGGGATATTCCTTCTCATTAAGCACTACTTTTTCTCCTAAATAAGCAAATCCAATTTTGGGCAGAATTTTTTCTCCTTCTGGGCTAACTGCGAACGCGCCAATCTCCTTTATATCCATTCCTTTGTCTTTAAGACATTTTAATTCTAAAGGAATGTCTTCTATTAGCTTTCGTGCGTATTCTTTCCTTCGAGCATCGTGAATATCAACGATTAAGGTAACAAAATAAAGATATACACTTGTTGGATTCCTGTAGTTAAGGATAAACTCTCCAACCACGTCTTCTTCCAGCTTTCCTTCTAATACAGCTGTGTAATCCTCTTTATTCAAAGGAAATAGACCATATATTCCCTTTACTCCATCCGAGGTTTTAAGAACTTTATAAACTTCAGGATTCCTAAGCATAATTTCTTTAATATACTCAGGAGGCACATGCCACTCTTTTGGATAAATTTTATCATTTAATGAAAGCATGCTTTCGATATCTTCTATTCTGGCTATTGTAACATCCTCTTTGAGATGATGGTTATACTGTTTCATTATTCTTTACCCCAATTTCATTTAATTTATGCTTTTTGAAATATGATGGTCAGCAGAGTTCTTTCTTATTCAAATATAGCTGAAAACTTCGGACCTCTCCATATTTATTATTACTATTTAATCTATTTCTCTAGACAACCTTTCAAGAGTTTTCTACGTCTCAAGTCTTACTTTAAAATACGCATTTAGTGCATTACTGAATATTTCCAATAAAAGTAATATTAGATTTAGAAAGGAGGAGGAAGCTTATAACAGATAAATTACACCATACGGAAAGGCATTATTTAATTTTTGTAAATTTAAATTAAGTCAAAATTTTACATTTTTTCCAGAAAAAATATGATACTATTAAACTCGATGTTATAAATTGTCTCTTAGGGAGGAGAAATTTTCGTGTCAACTATTACAAAATGGGCTTTTAAGAATAAAGCTGCCGTGTCCTTGCTTACGATTTTAATTCTGATCATTGGCGTTGTCAGCTACTTTCGATTACCTATGGAGTTTTTACCAAGTGCGGATAACCCACAAGTGACTATCATCTCAATGGGTCAAGGTACAGACTCAAAAACAATGGAAAATGAGGTCACGAATCCAATTGAAAAAGCTGTTACAGGAGTAAATGGTAAAACATCTGTAACTTCCACTACTGGAGATGGTTTTTCAAAAGTAGACTTGTTCTTCGCTGCAGGCTCGGATATGAAGCAGGCCAAATTAGACGTTCAAGAAGCCTTGAACAATGTTTCCTTGCCATCATACATATCAAAGCCTACCGTCTCTCAGCTCAATACTTCTATGATCCCCATCGTAAACATAGCCGTTACTTTTGATGATGGCCTGACACCTGAAAATATTGAATTTGCGCAGGAAACACTTCAGCCACTGTATGAAGACATTGAAGGTGTCGCCAATGTCGCTCTTTATGGGATAACCGATTCTGTTATTTCCGTAAAAATTGATAATGATAAGCTAGCTGAAAATCAAATTCCCCTACAATCTGTTATGGGAGTCCTGCAAGGACAAAACACAGCTTTGGCTGTTGGAGAAAGAATCATCGATGGAAAAACGAGCAATATTAAGGTGATTGGAGACTTAACGAGTTTAGAGAAATTAAAAAACTTAACCATCACGCCCAATATAACTCCCGTTACTACACCAGGAGAACCATCTACTGTCCCTCCAAAAATTACATTAGGAGAGATCGCCACCATTGAGGAAACAAAAAATTCCGATTTCGTTAGTCGTTTTAATGGTCAAGAAAGCTTAGATATTAGCATTACAAAGGATAGTAACTCAAATGCTGTATCCATTAGCAAAGAAGTCGAAAAGGTAACAAAGGAATTGAATGAAAAATATGGTCAGCAAGAAGCTACTATTTATGTTTCAGCTGCTGATATGGTGGAGACCTCTGTACAGACAATGGTAAAAGAAGTCCTGCTTGGTGCATTATTTGCGACCATCGTGATTATGGTCTTTTTACGTAATATCCGTTCCACTTTTATTACGATTGTATCAATTCCACTCTCGCTTTGTTTAACATTGTTCTTGTTATCCTGGTCTGGAGTCACATTAAATATCTTAACGCTCGGCGGGGTTGCGGTTGCGGTAGGTCGCCTAGTTGATGATAGTATCGTCGTAATTGAAAATATTTTCCGTAAAATGCAAACAGAGAAATTCTCTGTCCAAATGATCATTGATGCAACCAAGCAAGTGGGCGTTGCCATTACGGCTTCTACCCTAACGACAGTTGCGGTTTTCTTACCAATGAGTTTATTAAACGGTGGGCTGCAAGAATTTCTTTTGCCATTCGCCCTAACAGTTACCTATTCCTTGCTCGCTTCCTTACTTGTCGCATTGACGGTTGTTCCATTAATGAGTGCTGGATTACTTAAGAACACAAAGCTTCCCGAGCATAAACCAGCGGTGCGTTTTCCAAAAATGGTTACCTGGTCTTTAAACCATAAATGGATCGTGTTTGCCATTTCATTCTTACTGTTTGCTGGTTCAATTGCTACTTACTTTGCCATTCCAAAGGGTGCGGTTGACAATTCTTCAGCTGACTATGTAGTAGCCACTCTAAGTTACCCGAATGATACACCTATTGATGAAGTAAAGGAAAAGTCGATTGAACTGGAAACGTCCATTCGTGAACTGGATGGAGTCCAAGATGTATTCGCACAGGTAGGATCCCCTGCTGAAGCAGCTCAATTTGGTTTTGTCGGATCACCAACTGAAGCTTCATTTAGTATTTTGCTGGAGGATAAAAAAGAAACCGATACAATTTTGAACGAAGTAGAAAAGCAAAAAGACCAATATCCCGACGCTACACTAGATGTATCTGCAGCCTCGTTTATGATGGGTGGTGCTGGAACAAATATTACTATTGATGTAATAGGAGAAAATATATCCGATCTTGAAAAAGTAGCTACCGATATTAAAGATAAAGTAGCGGGCATTGATGGTGTTGAAGAAGTAACGACTAATCAAGACGAAAAGAAAACCGTGTACTCCTTAATCGTAGATCCTACTAAAGGAAACACAGAACAAGTTGCTGGGCAACTTGGTGTGATGTTAAATCAAACACCCATTGGCTCTGTAAGCTTAAATGACAGACAGACACCAGTCATACTAGAACCCGTTCTTGACACTAAAACAGCAAAAGATCTAGAGATTATTCCGGTGATGACTGATACCGGTATGGTTCCTGTATCGTCTGTTGCCAAACTAGAAAGTGAAGAACGTTCTACAAACCAGTTCCATAAAGATGGAGAAACCTATTTACAAGTCGCTGCATCTGTAGACCCTACAAAATTATCTGAAATCTCTACTAAAGTAAACTTGGAAGTCTTTGGTGATCAAAAAGAAAATAAAGGAATCAATCTCCCTGATGGAGTAGAAGTTTTTGTCGGTGGTGCAAGCGCCCAGACAGCAGATGACTTTACAGATTTATTCCTCATTATGCTCGTCTCAATCGGGATTGTATTTTTAATCATGGTCATCACGTTTAAGTCGATTAGAGCACCTATTGCCATACTCTGCTCTCTTCCACTTGCTGCAATTGGAGCTATTTTAGGAATCCTTATAAGCGGAATTTCTGTTGATATCACGGCTCTATTGGGGGCATTAATGCTCATTGGAATCGTCGTAACCAATGCCATTGTTCTCTTAGACCGTGTCATACGAAATGAACAAAAAATGAGTATCCGTGATTCACTTGTCGAAGCTACCGCTACAAGAATGCGTCCCATTCTCATGACTGCAATCGCAACGATTTGTGCTATGCTGCCACTATTGTTTAAAGAAGCAGAATCTGGCAGCCTCGTTTCACAGAGTCTAGCGATCGTTGTCATTGGCGGTTTGGCAATGGCTACGCTCTTAACTTTGATTGTTATTCCTTGTATCTATGAATTATTGTATTTCAGAAAATCGAAGAAACAGAGAATGAATGACAGTGTTGAAAGTGATCTTACTATGTAATGGGAAAACGGGCCTAGGCCCGTTTTTCTTTTTAATTAAATTAAAAAATACCCCAGGAAATCTAATGAAAGATGATTTCTTGGGGGCTTAAGTATCTGATTTATTTCACAGCGTAACCCAGTAAAGATTGTGCCCCTTTTTCACTTATTTCTTTCGGAGGCCATACACTTAAATCACATGGATAATCGGATCCTGCAACCACGCGGTCTTCTCCAACGGTTTTCACAAGAAATTCAACACTATCCTGACTACAGAGAGCGGTATCATACCAAAAACGTTTGAGATATTCAGAAGGTGGGGCTTGTAAATTGGATGAAACAAGTTCCCATTGTTCATAGCCTTTATCTAATCGTCCAATTTGATAAGGAAGAAACCCGCCTCCATGTGCAAAAAGGATTTTAATGTTTGGGTACTTGTCCACAATTCCACTTAATAATAAATCGGTTGCACAAACGGTTGTTTCCCATGGGATTCCAATTAAATTCGGCATCATTCTTCTCTTTAACCGTGGATCTTCACTTAATAGAGGGTGTATAAAAAGGATGGCCTTCAATCGATTCGCTTCTTCAAAAAATGGTTTAAAATAGGAATCCGAAAGCATCTGTCCGCCTAATCCAGGTCCGATAATGGCACCCTTTAACCCGGAGTTCATGGCTTCCCTTAATATTTGCGCTGCTTTTATAGGATTCGTTAAAGGTACTGTTGCAAGTGCTGATAGTTTTCCCTGCGACTCTTTAACTAATTGAGATAGTGATTGATTATAGACTCTTGACATCTCTGTACAAATTTCTAATGGGAAATCATATAAATAAAGTTGTGGGATAGGAGAAATCATAGAGTGTTTTACACCCACTTTTGATTGATTTTCCATATAATCCTCAAAATCAATTAAGGATTTTTTTAATTCAAATCCACACTTTTGATTGATGATAAGAAAGTCATCTTTATTCTCATCATTATTGACCCATTCAGCNTTTATAGNCTTTTCATTTTCCTTTAACCAATGAATCACATCCGTTGGGATGAAGTGCGTATGAAAATCATTCATGTATGTACTCTCCTTATGGTTTTTTTTAAGTTATTATTTAATTCTGAATTTTCCACCCTCATTATATTAGTATTTTCTTGTTCTGTATACACAAACTTTATTACATATGTGTAACAAATATTTTTTATAGCATAAAAGAAAAAATGATAGAATCGAGAAAAACTGCATAATAAAAAAGCTTGTTGACTCTATCCAATAAGGATTTTTCAACAAGCTAAATGGGGCATCGACCCGTTTTGTTCTATTTGTGCAATGAAATGTAATGACCCTTCTTCTCCATTCATCTTCTGACGCTTACCAAAGGGCAAGTCCAAGTAGTTTTAAGAGGAAGTTCTATATCCCTTTTGTCTTATTCGTACATGCTTGCATGGCTTCTAAAATAGCTGCTCTAAATTGATTTTTCTCCAACGCCGCAACTGCTTCAATTGTTGTCCCGCCTGGTGTACATACGTCATCCTTTAATGAACCAGGGTGTTTTCCAGTCTCCAGCACCATCTTTGCAGCTCCTAACAGGGCCTGAGCAGCCATACGATAGGCCTGTTTACGAGGAATCCCATCACGAACTCCCCCATCTGCTAATGCTTCAATGAATAAGTAAGCGTAAGCTGGGGAAGAACCACTAATGGCAGGCACAGCATCCATAAGGTCTTCTTTTACAACCTCTGTTTTACCAAAACTATTTAGTAACCTTTGAATTTCAGCTAATTCTGTTTCAGTAATCGCCTTGTTTACACTCAGCGCTGTCATACCTTCTCCAACCAATGCTGGTGTATTTGGCATCGTCCGAACCACTTTTACTTTCCTATTTAATTCCTCTTCAATCTGTTTTGTTGACATCCCAGCAGCCATCGTAATAATCACAACATCTTCTTTCAAATGTTCTTTTATTTCACCTAACACTTCTTTATGAAGGTTTGGCTTTACTGCTAGGAAGAGAAGATCTGCAAATTCGGCAATCTCTTGATTATGCAGACTCCCTTTTATTTTATACTTTTGTTCGATCATGCTAAGTGTTTCAGTCCTTGATGTACTCACTTTCAAGTTTTCTGGTTGAACCAATTCAGCCTTCAACATCCCTGCCATAATAGCCTGGCCCATGTTTCCACATCCGATAAAACCAATATTTTTAACCATTTCTTTCACATCCTATCTTCTTTTTCACTTCATCATTATAGCAATTATACGAAAAATGGAGTAATTTGTACCACTTGGGTAAAATTAAAGAAATCAACCTTTTTTAGGAGTGCATACAATGAAACCCTTACAACCTGATTTTTTTCAAAAGCCAATACTTGAGCTAAGCAAAAGTTTACTTGGCTGTCTTCTAGTAAAAGAAACAGCAGAAGGTATCGCCGCTGGATATATTGTAGAAACGGAGGCTTATATGGGTCCTGAAGACCGGGCTGCACACAGTTTCGGAAACCGACGAACTAAGCGAACGGAAATCATGTTTGGCGAAGCAGGCTTTGTTTATACCTATACGATGCATACCCATACCCTTGTGAAT
>C688J18823_10001465_pt1 | contig 14547 bp, 11 predicted proteins | sample HopSoiMetagenom1_FD_18823 | JGI IMG/M metagenome (IMG submission 18823)
TTGCCGGCGAACCAGGGCAATTCCGGAGCTGAAGGCAAGGCAATGGAGGCGCCTAGTGAGCGAGGACCGACGGGACCGCCGAGTTCTTCAGTTACCGGGCTAATGACCATGCCGTTCATCACCGTATTCTATGCCAACTAAGTCGCATCCGCAGGTGGTTTGGAGGAATCCACTCGATCTAAAGCAACATAGCTATGTCATCCCGGCTGGGATCGCGACTGGGCGGAGCGCTGACCTCGCAAATGCGGGACGCGTCACCCAAGTAGGCGGGGTCCTTCGACTTCGCTCAGGATGACAGTTTTGTAGCGTAGCAACGACATCGCCCGCACGGCGCGCTGTAGCCGGTGGCGGTAACGCCGGCTTTCGCCTGGCCCCACCGGGGTCAGCGACCCCGGCTACAACGCCGGCGCGGGCGCGCTTTTTTCCACCGGGCCGGCCGTGGCCTGCCGCAAAAGGTCGACCACTTCGTTCTGCACACTTTCCAATTCATCCAGGCGCAGCTGGGGATCACGCACTAAAAAGACATCGCCGCTTCCCGGGTGCTCATATACCAGGACCTTTGCGTCGCCGTTCGCTTCGGTCCGGATTTGTTTTAGCATCCGTTTCCGTTCCAACATGACCGCCAGCACATAGCAGGCATTCGGCGGCGCATCAGCCGACGTGACGAGTCGCCGGAAAAGCTCCTCCGCAGTCTCTTTGCCTAACGGCTCCGGCGGCGTTGCTGGAGCGGGTTCAAAACGGCTCCGCCAGAATGAGAACGGCTGAATGTTTTCGTTCCGCGCGGCCCAGGCTTCTTCACTCAGATCTTCTCGACGAAATCCGCCGGGTTCGCGAAACAACAGCGTGTAGAAGTACTCGCCCTCGGCAAACGGCCGGTTCGTTGCGGTGCACACATCGGAGCGATGTTTAATCGTCCACTCGTTGTTCAACGGATTCATCGCACCACTATACGGCGCCAGACCGAAAGTTGAAGGCCGAGTCCTTCCCGATTGGTTGATCGGAGATAAAGCAGGTAAACGCCAATTACCGCGAAAATGAGGTTAGGCGTCCAGGCGGCGACCCACGCCGGGACACGATACCCTTCGCCAAGCGCCAGAAACAAATGGGTTAGAAAATTCATCGAAAATACCAGCAGGATCGAGGTTGCTACGCTGGAGAGAATGCCGCGACGCGAATATCCAATGCCTAACGGCGCCGCAATTAGGACCACCACCAGGCAAGTCCATGGTAAAGCGAGGCGATATTGAAGGTGAGTATGGAATGGGGCCAGTAAGGTTGCCGGGAAATCGGAGTTGAACCGCAAATACTCCCGCAGCTCGGGCACGCTGAGCGACTCGGCTCGCACGTTTGCGCTGCTGAGCCGGAACGGCGTCTCACTCCAGTTGTTGATCACGAGGGAGGGTTGGATTTCCTCGTGAGTGATGTTCCCCTGCGGGTCGTAATTGACCACTTTCACGTTCTGAAGCTCCCATTTCTTTTGGCTGGCGTCATAACGCGCGCCAGCCGCCAGGTAGTTAATGATAATTCTGTCCTCCTGGTTTTGTTGCAGCACCTGCACGTTGTGGAACGCGGTATCTCCCCGACGAAAACTCTGGATAAACCAGGTTCGATGATCGGTCCGGTTCCGAAAGATCTGGGCCTCAATCCGCGATTCCCTTCGCGCCCGCTCGTTAGCCAGCAGACTCTTGCGCACGATGTCGGCATGCGGCGCCAGTTTGTAATTCAGGGCCGTGCTCGCCCAGACGGTCAGCAGTCCGACCACGATGAGCGGAAGCAACACCCGCGGAATGCTGACTCCTGCGGTCAGCATCGAAACGATCTCGTTCGAGCGCGACATCCGCCCGAGGCAGAATAGCAGCGCCAACAGCAGGGAGACCGGCAGGAGAATCACGCAAATCTGAGGCAACTGCGTGAGATAATAATGCAGCACTTTTACCGGACCGAAGTTCTGATCGATAAAAGTCTGGATGTTGTCGCTGATGTCGTAGATCAGCCAGATCGAAACGAAGCCGACGATGCAATAGATNTAGGCCTGAAGAAAGTTCTTCAGAACGTAGCGATCGAGCAGTTTCACGAATATCGAAAATTTGCGACCGACCAGTGTAAAGCAGCGCGTTCGATTCTGCACGTGACCGCAAAATCACTCAATTCCAAGCTCCGACATCCAAAGAAACTTCAGGACCAAGATCCAGATCCGCGGTAAGGCTGCCCGGGTTAGGATTGACGCTCAGTGATTCACTGAAGCTTGGAGATTGATGCTTGCTGCTTTATCCTGCCGCTCCAAATGATCGCCCTCAAAGATTCCCTCGGCACTGAATTCGTCGATCGGGTCCGAACCATGTTTTCGGAGAACGGGTTACTTTCCGGGGCTAGGAATTTTGAATATCGGCCGCAGCAGCAGGAAATGGCGGTCGCCGTCGCCGAAGCGCTGGAAGAAGAGCGGCATCTGGTGGTCGAAGCTGGAACCGGAGTCGGCAAATCGCTGGCCTATCTCGTCCCCGCCATCCTGTTTGCGCTGGAGCAAAAGAAAAAAGCGATCATATCGACCCACACGATCAATCTTCAGGAACAGCTTCTATATAAAGACATCCCAATCCTCGAGAAGGTGCTACCGGTCGAGTTCAAAGCAGCGCTGATGAAGGGTCGGCAGAACTTTGTTTGTCCCCGCCGGCTGGAAAAAGCGCTGCAACAAGCGAAGGAACTTTTCACCGGTCCGGAAACGAACGAGCTCCAGCAGATTGCCGAATGGGCGGGCAGAACGAAGGACGGATCGGTCAGTGACCTGTCATTCGAGCCCGACCCGAAGGTTTGGGCGCAGGTTTGCAGTGAAGCGCACATCTGCACCAGAAAAACGTGCGGGCAGGATTCGAGATGTTTCTTTCACAAAGCCCGCAAGGAGTTCGAAGCAGCGGATGTGGTTGTCATCAATCACATGCTGCTTTTCACGTTGTTAGGGGGGCTCGACGAGCAGGAGAGACGAGAAAGCGGATTTCTTTTCCCTAACGATTTCATTATCTTCGACGAAGCCCACACCCTCGAGCAGGTCGCGTCGCGCCACATCGGCATCGGCGTGTCACAGTACGGACTGAAGTCTGCCATCCAGCGGCTCTATAATCCGCGGACAAAAAAAGGCCTGTTTACGGTCACCCGGGATGCCGCTGGCGTTGTGCTTGCCGCGGAACTGGTCGACGACGTCGACCGATTTTTCGATGGGCTCGGAGAACGTTGCAACTTTACCAAAGGGCGTGAATTTCGGATTCGTTCGGCCGATTTTTCGCCGGATACAATCACCGCGCGGCTCATCGGGTTGCAGGCGCGTATTGCGGAAGTCATTCGCAGTAACGAGGACGAGTTGCTGAAAGCCGAACTTCAGGAAATGGGCCGACGCATTCGCGACGCCCGAGTCGGGATCGCCGCTTTTCTGCAACAAAGCGAAAGCCGTTATGTCTACTGGGTCGAGCAAACTGGGAAAACCGCACATTACCTTTCGCTGAATGCTGCCCCGGTCGACATCGCACCGGAATTGCAGCGAATGCTGTTCCGCGACAACTGCTCCTGCGTCATGACCAGTGCCACGCTCGCCGTCGGCCATCCGGACCTGGTTTATTTCCGAAAACGGATCGGAGCCACCGAGGCTCAACCGTTGCAGTTAGGCAGCCCATTCAATTTTCAGAAGCAGATGAAACTTTTCATCGTGAAAAAGATGCCCGATCCGCGGGATCCGCGATGCGACGAGGCGCTGACGCAATGGATCAGTCACTTCGTCGAACAATCCGAAGGACGCGCCTTTGTTTTGTTCACCAGCTACCGCGGAATGCAGCGGATCGCGGCGCAGATGGAGAACTTTTTCGCCGCCAAAGACATGAACCTGCTGGTTCAGGGCTCCGGCCTTCCGCGCAGCCGCTTGCTCGAACAATTTAAGACCACGCCGCGCAGCGTATTATTTGGAACGGACAGCTTTTGGATGGGGGTGGACGTTCCCGGAGAAGCGCTGTCGAATGTGATCATCACCCGTTTGCCGTTTGCGGTGCCGGATCATCCGTTAGTCGAGGCGAAGCTCGAATTCATCACCGCAAAAGGCGGCGACGCATTTACGGAATACTCGTTGCCGGAAGCGATTTTGAAGTTTCGCCAGGGCGTTGGCCGATTGATCCGAACGAAAACCGATCGAGGGATGGTGGTGATTTTGGATAACCGGATTGTAACCAAGCCGTATGGGCGCGCATTTCTGAAAGCATTGCCGCGCTGTCCGGTGGAAATCGTGTAACGATCGGTCCAACTGGAAGAGGCTTCAGGTCGTTGGCCATGATATGTTTTCAAAGTTCAATCGCTTATTTAATGTTCATTTGAACATATCCCGAATTATGCCTACTATTCCTCGAGTGAAGTCCTTTGCCGGTATCGCAGTCATCGCCATTCTTGCCCTGAGCAGCGGTATTTTAATCGGCCGCTACACTGCCGCCCCGCTGGTTGCCAAATCGGCTCCTTCCATGGCAGCCACTCCTCAAAACCATGGATCTGTATCACTCAGCACTCCCGCTAAACAAGTCCGCCGTACCGTCACCGAGAAAACTGCGGAACCCGATTCCACGCCAGTTACCAGCGAGAATGTTGTCGCCGCTTTGCGAAATGCCCTGGCGCACATGGGCAGCCGCCGAACCTTTGTCGAATTCGGAAAGCTGGCCGAATTGATCGATGAAAAAAATGTCGGTGAGGTTCTGGCGTTCGCTGAAGGTCTTCCGAAAGCGCAGGACAAAACGATGGTCCTGTCGCTGTTGCTCAACCGCTGGGCGGAGTTCGACCCGAAATCTGCCCTGGCCTACGCTGAAAATCTTCCGGCAGGCAATGCTCGCACTCGGGCCATCACCAGCGCATTAGGCGGCTGGGCCGAACACGATCCGGCGGCGGCCACGGCGTGGACGCTGCAATTACCTGCCGGCCAGGTGCGGGACCGCGCCATGCAATCAGTGGTGTTTTCGCTGGTCGACAAAGATCCACAGGCAGCGTTGTCGCTCCTGCAAAATTCGCCTCCGCGTCCGGATCAATACGGCATATATGCGTCGCTGTTCAGTCGATGGGCTTCAACGAATCCGGCGGCCGCAGTCGAGGCGGCTTCTCAGCTTCCTGTCGCGGCGAATCGCACAATGGTCTGGGGAGCCATCGCCGCCAGCTGGTCCCGCGAAGATCCGGAAGCGGCTTTTGCCTGGGCCGGTACTTTGCCTAACGGGCAAGGCCGTGACACCGCCATACAAAATATTTTTTCCAGCTGGGCCAACAAAGACCCGCAAAAAGCAGCGATGATGGTGGCGTCTCTGCCTTCAGGCCAGGGACGGGACAACGCAATCGGCAGTGTCGCGCGGGAATGGGGAAGCATTGACCCACGGGCAGCAATCAGTTGGGCGCAGAGCCTTTCCTCAGCCAGCCAGACCAACGCATTGCGCGCCATTGTCGGAGCATGGGCGCAGGCGGATCCGGTCGCCGCGTCACAATACGTCGCTACCTTGCCCACCGGCAAAGTGCAGGACGAAGCTGTGGCCGCCGTCGCCACACGGTTAGGCTCAACCGATCCGCAACAGGCGATCCAATGGGCGGAAAAACTGCCGGCCGGAACTGCCCGGCAAAACGCGCTCACTAATATTGTTTCTCAATGGGCAGCTGCCGATCCGCGGGCTGCAGCCGATTTCGCGACTCGTGTTTCCGATTCCGAAACGCGAAAAAATTTACTCGATAACGTTGCCCGACAGTGGGCCCGAGTCGATCCGCAGGCCGCGCTTTCGTGGGTCGATAACTTGTCTACGACCAGTCGCGACATCGTTTTACCTAACATCATCAATGTAGTGGCGGAATCGAATCCAAGGACGGCGGTGGATTACGTAGGCCGCTTGTCGTCGAACGAGGCGCAAGCCACCGCGGCCAGCACGATTACCTGGCAATGGGCCGGTAACGATCCTGATGCAGCTGCAAGCTGGGTGATATCCATGGCGGAAGGACCAGTCCGCCAACGCGCCGCTGAAAGTTTGATTAATCGATGGGGACAAACCGATCCATATCGCGCCGCGGCATGGTTAGGCACGTTGCCGCAGGGACCGTCCCGGGACAACACGGTCGTGGCCTTTTCACGACAGATCTCCGCCAACGACCCGCAGAGTGCGGTAGAATGGGCCCAAACCATCGGCAACGATTCTACCCGGAACAGTCAGCTGGAATCGATCGTGACATCGTGGGCAAAAACCGACTCCAAAAGCGCGATGGCATGGCTCGCTCAATCCTCGCTACCGCAGCCAGTCAAAGATCGGTTGATGAATCGCGGAGGATAGCACGTGAAGAAAAGTTCCAAGCGCCGCTCGCGAAACGGTGGGAGACCCGAGGAAAGCCTACGCGTGGGAGAAGAGCCAAGCGAGAGCTATCGAAGGAATCGAGAAACGCCCAACGCTCAACGTCCAACGTTCAACGCTCAATGGCAGAAGCAGAGGCGATTCGACCTCGAGGAACGCTTACCCGAATTCAGTGCTCGAATCATCGAGATAGTCGATGCGCTTCCAAACACCCGAGCTACCAATCATATTTCCGGGCAACTATTGCGGTGTGGCGCATCGCCTTACGGTAACCATGGCGAAGTTGAAGCTGCGGAATCTCGACGCGATTTCGTGCACAAACTTCGCGTGCTTCGTGAAACGGAAGAGCTAATCAAAATTTTCTTTACGAGCATCCGAACGGCAGACAGGAACGGCGCATGAAGTTCTCGGTCGCGCGATTCAGCATTCGGCGTTGGACGTTGGGCGTTGGACGTTGAGCGTTTGGTTTTATGTCGGCACCTTCACGGTCTCCGTCGGGGAAACTCCGCTTGCACCGTTCTCAGAAGTCTGTCGCTGCCATCATTGCTGTCCTCCACAAGTGGGGAATCCACACATTTGGCGAGTTCACTCGCCTGGACAAAGAAGAAATTCGCAGTCGGCTCGGTTCGGAGGGGGTTCGGTTATGGGAACGCGCGCACGGCAGAACGACACGGTTATTAAAACTGGTCGAGCCGCCCGAGTCGTTCATCGAAACGTTTGAATTCGAACACGAAATCGAAACCGCCGAGCCGCTCTTGTTCGTGCTGCGTCGTTTTCTGGAACAGCTTTCGCGGAGGCTGACCGGAATTTACCTGGTTGCAAAAACGCTCACGCTGCGACTCGAGTTTAGTAATAAACAAGGTTACGAACGGCGCTTCGAAATTCCCGAGCCGACAAACAGCGTCGAGCTCCTGTTTCGGATGCTTCAGACTCATCTTGAAGACTTTAAATCCGATCATCCAATCGTCGCTGTTTCGCTGGAAGCCGAACCGGCCAAACCGTTGCCTCACCAATTCGGCTTGTTCGAAGCGACTCTGCGAAACCCGAACCAACTTTACGAGACGCTTGCTCGCCTAACAGCTCTTTTGGGTAAGGACCGGGTTGGCACTCCCGTCCTCGAGCAAACCCATCGACCGGATGCATTTCGACTGGAACCGTTTTCATGGGAACTTCCTCGAGCCGGAACGGCGGAACCGTCATCGAAACCAGCGGCAATTTTCGGTCCGGCGCTGCGCCGGTTCCGCCCTGCCCGTCCTGCCGCAGTGCTACTGGAAGCAAGTGAACCGGTGCATCTGCGCAGCCGGGACTTACAGGGTTCGGTTGTTGATAAGGCCGGCCCATACATGGGATCGGGAGATTGGTGGGATGAAAAGGCTTGGACCCGACGGGAATGGGATGCCGAACTGCCTAACGGAACGATTTGTCGATTTTACTGGAACGGGCAGACATGGGAGCTCGATGGTGTTTATGATTAGACACTCGAAAACACACCGTTCCGAATGACTGGGACGACGATGTATGGGCTACATCGAATTGCACGCTTGTAGCGCCTTCAGCTTTCTGCGAGGCGGCTCGTTTCCGGAACACATCGCTGAAACCGCGGCGGAACTGGAAATGCCTGCAGTCGCACTGCTCGATCGGAATGGCGTTTACGGTGCGCAGCGATTTTCGGTTGCGGCGCGCGAACACGGCACCCGCCCCATTGTGGGAAGCGAACTGGTGATGGAAGACGGAGCGATTGTTCCGGTTCTCGTTAAAAGCCGCCTCGGCTACACGAACCTCTGCCAGTTGTTAACCCAGGCGCATCTGCGCAGCGAAAAGGGACAGTGCACCGTTAGGTGGACTGACCTGCCGGAATTCGCGGATGGGCTGGTGGCTCTCTTCGGATCAGGCGCGATTTCTGTAGGGGAAGCAGCCTGCTTCCCACGGGACGCTAGCAGCGTCCCCTACAGCCCGGAGAATCCTGCACAATTCCTGATCCAAACCCTGGGACAGAAAAATGTCTATGTCGAACTTCAGCGACATTACGTCCGTGGCGAAGAAAAGATTAACAACCAGCTAAAGGATTTGGCCGAACAATTTCGTCTCCCGCTTCTCGCTACAAACGGAGTGCAATATGCCAAGCCTTACGGCCGTGAAGTGGTGGATGTTTTCACCTGCATCCGCGAACACACTCATCTCGATGCCGCCGGCAAACTCCTGACTCAAAACTCGGAGCGGCATCTAAAGACTGATCGTGAAATGCGCGAACTGTTTCGTGATTTACCGGAGGCTGTTGAGAACACATCCCGGCTGGCAGAGCGCTTAACGTTCTCGCTCGAAAATATCGGCTATGAATTTCCTGAATACCCCGTGCCAGCTGGTCACAGCATGGATACTTTTTTGCGCACGATCGTCTGGTTCGGCGCACAGCAGCGATATGCGGCGATTAGCGCTGCCGTTAAACGTCAGATTGAAGAAGAACTGGCGCTAATCAGTAAGCTCGGGTTTCCCGGCTATTTCTTAATCGTTTGGGACATCGTGAATTTTTGTCGCGAGCACAACATCATGGTGCAGGGCCGCGGCAGCGCCGCGAACAGCGCTGTCTGTTATTGCCTGGCGATTACGCCGGTGGATCCAGTCAGCAACAATCTCGTATTCGAGCGCTTCTTAAACGAGAGTCGCAAAGGCTGGCCGGACATCGACCTTGATCTTCCCAGCGGCGATCGCCGCGAGGCGGTGATCCAGGAAATCTATCGCCGCTACGGCAAACATGGCGCGGCCATGACGGCGAATGTGATTAGTTATCGCGGCCGCAGCGCTGCCCGGGAAATTGGCAAAGCTCTGAATTTTTCGCCAAGCACTCTCGACCGTTTCTCTCACCTGTTCGCCAACGGCGATTTTCCGCACACCATGGATTTGGAATCACAAATCGAGCAGGCAGGACTCCCCCAAGCTCATCCACGCATGCCCGCCTTCGTTAGGCTGTATCATGCGATTTATGGATTGCCGCGACATCTGGGTCAGCATTCCGGCGGTATGATCATTTGCCAGGACAAACTCAGTTCGTTCGTCCCGCTGGAGAACGCTTCGATGCCAGGCCGCGTAGTCGCGCAATGGGATAAGGATGACTGCGAAGATCTCGGCATCGTAAAAGTCGACCTGCTCGGTTTGGGCATGATGTCCGTGATGCAGGATGCATTCGAGCTTTGCCGCGAGCGCGGCCGCCCCCTTGATCTCGCTCATATTCCAAAGGACGACGACGCCACCTTCGAGATGATGCAGCAGGCTGACACAATCGGCGTCTTTCAAATCGAAAGTCGCGCTCAGATGGCAACTCTGCCGCGGATGAAGCCGAAATGTTTTTATGACGTCGTCATCGAGGTCGCGATCATTCGTCCCGGTCCAATTCAGGGCGATATGGTGCATCCTTATCTCGCTCGTCGAGCCGGCCGCGAGAACGTCACCTATTTCGACGATCGGTTGAAACCAGTCCTTCAGCGAACGCTCGGCGTGCCGCTGTTTCAGGAACAGATGCTCAAGATTGCCATGGTCATGGCAGATTTTTCAGGCGACGAAGCCGAAGAGCTGCGGCGCGCGTTGAGTTTTCATCGATCCGAGGAGCGGATGAATAAGGTGAGCGTCAAACTTCGCTCGGCCATGACTCGGAAGGGTGTCAGTCCGCCAGTGATCGACAAAATCATCCAGTCGATCACCTCGTTTGCTCTCTACGGATTTCCAGAGTCCCACGCCATCAGCTTCGCCATTCTGGCCTACGGAAGCGCGTATTTGAAAGCGCATCGAGCCCCGGAGTTTTACGCCAGTTTGCTGAACAATCAGCCCATGGGTTTTTACACGCCGGCCACGATTGTGAAAGACGCCCAGCGGCATGGAGTCAAGATCCTGCCGGTGTCGGTCGAAGATTCATATTGGCGCTGCACAGTGATTTCAGATGACACATTTCGGCTCGGCTTTTGTGTGGTGAGCGGATTTCGGCAGGAACACAGCGAAATCCTGGAACGGGAACGCTCGACTGAACCTTTCAAATCGATCGAGGATTTTCGGCGCCGTGTGCCGATCTCCAGAGAGGAGCTGCGCAAGCTGGCGGAGCTCGGCGCATTCAATTGTTTTGCTGATCACCGGCGCGCGGCCATGTGGGACGTGGAACAAACGTTGCACGACGACCTTCTGGGGAGCACGCCCGTCCCGGGCGTTGGTGAAAGCGTTTCGCTTTCACGGACTTCAAAAAGATCGCTTCGCCGGGACGGCAAAACCAACAGCCGAGACGGGTGTGCTCCCCGGAAGGGAGAATCTCCGCTTAAACCAATGACATTGCCGGAACGGGTTCGGGCTGATTACGAAACCATGGACCTAACGGCCGGACCGCATCCTATGAAATTGTTGCGTCCCAATTTTCCGAATGCCTGGCGTGCGACTGATTTAGTGAAGGCGCCGCACGGCGCGATCGTCCAGATCGCCGGTAATGTCATTTGCCGTCAGCGACCCGGAACCGCTAAAGGTTTTGTTTTTGTTAGTCTGGAAGACGAAACCGGTGTCTCAAATGCGATCGTGGATCCCGATTTTTTTGAAAAATTCCGGCTCACCATCACTGAGGAATCTTTTCTTCTGATCGAAGGCGAAGTCCAAAATTCAGACGGCGTCGTATTGATCAAAACTCGCGATATTCGCCCATTAGCGCATGAGCAGCTAATCGGAAGCGAATCGCACGATTTTCATTAAGGGATTTTTCGGTGCTGCGCGGCATCACGGAACAGCATGGCCGTTCGGTGAACGACCGCTACCATTAGGAAGACGTAAACTCGTTTCGCCTTCGTCCGGACACGTTATTCCCCGGCGTGACGTTTGGAAGGTTCCTTCGGCTCGGCCGCTTTTTCCGTTGGCTTATCGTCCGATTCCATCCACTCGGTATGGAATACCCCCGGCTTATCCACTCGCTCGTACGTGTGTGCGCCGAAGAAGTCGCGTTGCGCTTGCAACAGATTATGCGGCAATCGGGGCTGCCGATAACTATCGAAATAAGCAAGTGACGCGCTGAACGCAGGCACGGCCACGCCCTGTTGCGCGGCCGTTGATACGGCAACGCGCCAGTTGTCCTGCGTCTTCGCGATGATGTCGGTAAAATAGGAATCCAGCAGCAGATTGTGCAGCGCCGGATCACGCCCGTACGCTTCGACGATTCGATTGAGGAAGATAGCGCGAATGATGCACCCGCCTCGCCAGATCGTGGCGATATCGCCAAAATTCAGATTCCAGTCGTACTGTTTACTCGCCGCGCCGAGTAACTCCATCCCCTGTGCGTAAGAAACAATTTTGGACGCATACAGCGCGTTACGCACCGCATCGATTAGATGTTTTCTGTCGCCGGTGAATTTCGTGGGCTTCGGTTGCGGTAAGATCTTGGAGGCCGCAACACGCTCGTCTTTGCGCGAAGAGATCACCCGTTCCTCGACCGCTGCGTTGATGGTTGAGATTACAACTGACTGTTGAATGGCTGATTGCAGCGTCCAAAGGCCGGTTCCTTTCTGTCCCGCCTTATCAAGGATGACATCAACCAGCGGTTTACCGGTGTCGGGATCGATCTTTCGAAAGATCTTGGCCGTGATCTCGATCAGGTAGCTGTTGAGCTCGCCCTTGTACCAGTCGTCGAAGATATCGGCCAGTTCGGCAGCAGTCAGTCCGAGCACATCTTTCAGGATCGCGTAGGCCTCGCAGATCAACTGCATATCGCCATACTCGATTCCGTTATGCACCATTTTAACGTAATGCCCGGCGCCGTCCGGACCCATGTAGCGACAGCACGGCTCGCCATCGACCTGCGCTGCGATCTTGCGAAAAATCGGCGCTATGATTTCCCAGGATTCGCGCGGGCCGCCGGGCATCAATGACGGACCCTTCAACGCTCCTTCTTCGCCACCGGAGACACCCATTCCCACGAAGTGAATGCCTTTGCCTTCGAGCTCCTTGCAACGCCGTTGCGTATCGGTAAAAAGCGAATTGCCGCCGTCAATGATGACGTCGCCCTTCTCCAGAAGCGGAGCAAGCTGGCTAATCACCGCGTCAACCGGAGCTCCGGCTTTCACCATGATCATGGCTTTGCGTGGTCGCTTCAGCGCGTGAACGAATTCCTCCAGCGTGGTGCCGCCAACGATGTTTTTCCCCTTGGCCCGGCCATTCAGAAATTTCTCGGTGACTGCCGTCGTGCGATTGTAAACGGCAACGGAAAACCCCTTCGACGCCATGTTAAGGACCAGGTTTTCGCCCATCACGGCCAGGCCGATCACGCCAATATCACATTGATTGGTAGTCATTTTGAGTATCTCCTTGTTATGGCCGGCGATAACCGGCGGCTCACTCTAGCGATCAATCAGAGCGCATGGCAAATCCAGTTTGCGAAGTTATCCTGACCGATGCGGCACTACGCGCTCTGCCGCATTCACATTATGGCAGTGGAGCGATAGTCGATTTCTTCGGCGCGGTGCGTCCACTCGAGGGCGACGCTGAGATTTCTGGCATCGAGTACGAGGCACATCGACAGATGGCAGGTCATCAACTTGAGAAAATTGCGCGGGAAGCTATCGAGCGGTTTCGGCTTGATTGCGCGATCGTTCATCATCGCCTCGGATTCGTTCCCGCCGGTGAGGCGTCGGTCTTCGTTCGCACGACCAGTCGTAATCGGGCCGAAGCTTACCGGGCTAATCAATGGATGATGGACGAACTGAAGAAGAGCGTTCCGATTTGGAAACGACCACGGTTCGCGTCAGGCCGGACGTGCGACTCAACTGAGGCAAACACGGAGCCGGCAACAGTCTCATGAATTGGGCTAATCGCATCACCATGGGCCGGCTGGTGCTCACGTTGCTGTTCGTGCTGGCGTTGAATTCGTCGTGGGCCTATGCCCGCACTTCCGCACTCATCATCTTTTTGATTGCCGGTTTGAGCGACTTTGCCGACGGCGAAATCGCGCGGCGCTACGGCAATGTCACGAACTTCGGAAAATTGATGGATCCGCTGGTCGACAAAATTATGATGGCAGCAGCATTCATCTCGCTCGTGCCTCTCAAAGCTATTCCGGCGTGGGCCGCCACCGCAGTGGTAGCGCGCGATTTCCTGATCACTGGTTTACGGATGATGGCCAGCGCCAAAGGTCGCATTCTCCCCGCGGAACGTTTAGGGAAGCACAAAACGTCGTGGCAGATCGTTACCGTAATTTTTTTCCTGCTGCTTTTGTCTGCAATCGAATTGCATTACGCCGACGGCAACAGCGAATGGTGGAGACGCGCCTGGAACGACGCGGGCCGCGTCCTCATCTGGATCACAGTGGCCCTAACGATCTTCTCTGGACTGGGCTTTGCCTGGAAGAATCGCGAACTGATCGCGCCTGATCAATAAAACGCCAGGCTGCGCCGCTTAGAACAAGGTTTGAGGAACCTCGACGCGGTCGCCGGGCTGGAGAGCAACGTCTTTGCTCGGATCCTTGCGAAACTGTCGTATGTCAAAAACCTCAACCTTGCTGCCTCGCAGCAGGCGAACGCGTTTTTGATCGGCAAAATCGTTGAACCCGCCCGCGGCGTTGATTGCCGTCAAAAGCGTCATGTCCTCGGTAAAATTCACACGCGACGGCTGCCGCACCGCGCCGCCGACGTTCACGAACCTGGCGGTTGGCTGCATGACCACGGTAATATTCGGGTTGGTGTAAATCTTACCTGCCCGGTAGGCTTCTTCGACTGACCGGGCGAACTGACTCGGCGCAAGTCCGGCCGCTCTTACTTTGTTGATGTAAGGCAAGCTGATCGACCCGCTCGAATCCACGACATAGGTGTTGTTGACCTGAATCTGTTCGTCCTGCGGAACTCCGCCGATTTTGATTTCGATCGGGTCACCGACACGAAGCGTCGACTGCGCAAAGGCTCCTGCACTAACGAACAAAACCAGAAAGAAAACTATCGCTCGCATTAATAATCGTCCTCCGAATCGGAATGCCCGTTGCGCGTCGAAACAGCGGCTTCCTGCGGCCGCCGCCGTTTGTTGTCTTTCTCCCGCGGCGAATAGTATCCGTAGTAGTTGGTGTAGTAGTAGTAGTTCTGATCGTGCTTGAGATCGACGTTGTTCAACACCACGCCCAGAACGCTGCCGCCGACACCGATCACAGCCTGCTTCACCCGGGTGAGCATTGCCCGCGGGAAACGCCGGTGCTGGACGACGATAATGGTTT
>C688J18823_10001466_pt1 | contig 14546 bp, 2 predicted proteins | sample HopSoiMetagenom1_FD_18823 | JGI IMG/M metagenome (IMG submission 18823)
ACGACTGGCACCAGCATGCAGGCGTTCACGGCCGGCGTCGCAGTAGCGACCAACTACTCCGGCCTGGCCGGCTCGGTTTCCGTGAACACGACCGGGAATGAAACGGCCGCGTCGATCGACAGCCAATCGCAAATCAAGGCCTCCTCGGTCGGCGTATCCGCGAAGGACGCGGCGTCGATTCTCGCGGTCGCCGGCAGCGTCGATATCAGCGGCAAGAACGGCATCGGGGTCGGCGCGGCCATCGCGTACAACGACATCGAGAACCGCACGGACGCCCACATCGCGCAATCGGACGTCGAGGCGACCGGCGGTACCCTGACGGTGAGCCAAGCCGGCAACCACGACATCACGGCGGTCGCGGTATCGGTCGGGGGTGGCAGCGGCAAGCTCGCCGCGAACTTCGCGATCGGCGCCAATTTCATCGAGAGCACGGATACGGCGTACGTGCTCGGCAAGAACACGAGCGGCGTCAAGGCGAGCGGCGACGTCACCGTCTCCGCCCTCGACAGTTCCTCCATCCTGGCGATTGGCGGCGGCCTTTCGTTATCGACCGGCGGCAACGGCGTTGGCGGCTCGGGCTCGTACAGCCAGATCGACAACACCATCTCGGCCTATCTCGCCGACACGACGGTCTCCTCGACCGCCGGCAACGTCATGGTCGGCGCTTCGTCCTCGGGATCGATCACGACCATCGGCATCGGCTTTGGCGGCGGCAAGCAGGTCGGTCTCGCCGGCTCGGTGGCGATCAATCGCATCGGCACGGTTGCGGACGCCTACATCTCGGGCACCGACGTGCAGGCCGACGGGACGGTGGCAGTCACCGCCGAGGCGAACGACGCCTTCGCCACCTATGCCGGCGCGCTCGGCATCGGCGTGAACAGCGTCGGTTTTGGCGGCACGGTGGCGGTCAATCAGCTCTACGGACGCACGACCGCTCATATCGGCGGCGCATCGAAGGTCGATGCCAAGGGCAACAAGACGGCGAGCGTCCCGGTGCTCTCCGACAGCGGCACGAGCGCACAGGATGCGCGCGGCGTGGTGGTCGTCGCCCGCAACGTCGAGACGGCGGACACCTGGGCGATCTCGGCCGGCTTCAGCAGCGGCTTCGGCATCGGCCTCACCGGCGCGGGGACCGACGCGCGGACGCAGACGCTCGCCTACATCGATGGCAGCGCCGAGATCAACCAGCGCAACAGCACCACCGCCAACGCCAGCCAGAACGTCAACGTCGGCGCCTTCAGCAGCATCGCGCTCAGCAATCAGCTCGGCGGCATCGGCATCGGCCTGGACAGCGCCGGCATTGGCGCCACGGTGGGCATCAACATCGTCAGGGAGACGACGCGGGCCTATGTCGACGGCGCGAGTGTGCATGCGGCCGGGTCGGTGCTGGTCAGCACCTCGAGCAGCGAGGGCCTCGATGCCGTCGGCATCGCGGCCGGGGCGAGCGACGGCGTCGCGCTCGCCGGGACCGTATTCAGCAGCCGCATCGACAGCACCAACGAAGCGTTCGTGCGCAACACGACGAGCTTCACTGCCGGCGGCGACATCGCCGTCACGGCGCAGGACCACGTCTATCTCGGCCGTTCGGGCAGCGGACACCGCGGCGTACGTGCCGGCGCGGCGGCGGTGAGCGGCGGTGCGGCGGCCGGCGCGGCGGTCACGGTCGCCTCGGTCACCAACAGCACGAGCGCGCACATCACCGATGCGCAGACCAACGCCAAAGGCACGACGCAGGTGCAGGCGACGGCGACGCAGGAGGTGAACAACCTGGTGATGGGCATCGTCCTCGGCCAGTGGCTGGGCGCGGGCGCTTCCGTCGTGGTGAACAACATCGCCACTCGAACGGCGGCCTACATCGACGAGGGCCCGGATGCGCAAACCAGGCTAAACGCCGATGTCACCTACAGCGCCAGCGCGCAGGACGTGACGGTCGGCGCCAGCAATACCACCAACGTCGACACGCGCATCGGCGCCGTGGCCGGCGGCTTCGTCGGCATCGGCGCGAGCGTCGATGTCACTTCGATCAAGAACGATGTCTCGGCGCGCCTGGGTGCGGGCGTTGAAGTGGACGCGAAGCGCGACGTGAGCGTGCAAGCGAGCTCGACACAAAATGTCGCCTCCACGGTCGTCGCCTTCGGCGGCGGCGCCATTGGCGTCCAGGGTGCCGTGAGCCTCGTGACCGTTGGCGGCCTCATCTCCGCCGACGATGCAGCCAATACTCGCGGCACCGCCGAGGAACAGAGCAGCCTCGGGCTGACGATGATGGGCGTACCGGGCTCGCCCGACGATTTTTCTCTCGCCGGCGCGTTTGGTCTGCCGCTCGCCCTAAACGCGACCACCGCCTCGATCGGTGCGCAGGCGGTAGTACATGCCGGCGGCGGCCTGTCGGTCCATGCAACGGATACCACGCACGTCGATCTGAAGGCCGGCGCCGGCGCGATCGGCCTGGCGGGACTCGGGGCATCGATCGGCATCGCCGACCTGCAGCAACGCGTCTATGCCTACGCCGATCACGACGCCACGCTCTCCGCCGGCGCTGCGATCAACATCGCGGCGGAGGCGACGGTCGCGGATTCCTCGATCAATTCCTACGTGGCTGCCGCGGGCGGCGTTGCGCTCATCGCCTCGGTAGCCAAGATCAGCGCCGGCGCCTCGGTCGACGCCTATATCGGTCACTCGACGGATGTCACCAAGGCAACCGGCGTGACCATCAGCGCGACGCGTAGTACCGACCAGGAAGCCAACGCATTCGGCGGTGCCATCTCCGGCAGCGCGACGCTCGGCGCCTCGGTGGCGCTGGCGAGCGCTAGCGGCAACACCACGGCGCATATCGACGACGACGTGGATCTTGCCCACGCCGGTGCCTTGTCGGTGACGGCGCAAAACGTCGTGCCTGATGGTGGCCATAGCGCGGCCGCCAAGGCGATTGCCGGCGCGGGCGGCGTGCTGCTCGGCGTGAACGCCACGGTCGCCAACGCCTCCTCGAGCACCGACGCGAGGGCGACGATCGGCGACCGCGTGCAGTTACCCGATGGTGACGTCGGCGTGGCGGCGAGGAACGCGAGCGATCAGCACGCCGAAACGCTCGGCATTGCGGTGGGCTATATCGCCGTTGGCGCCGATTTCTCCAGCGCAAGCTCATCCGGCACTACCGAGGCAAGCCTTGGCGAAGACGCGGGCACCAGCAGCGCGCGCAGCGGTGCGCTTTCGGTGAAAGCGGTTTCCGCAAATGCGAACAAATCGATCTCCGTGGCGGGCTCCGGCGGTGTCGTCGCCGGCAATGGCGCCGAGGCGACGACCTCGGATACGTCCTCGGTTCGCGCTGCCATCGAAGGCTCGAGCGCGCCGCACATGCTGCGCGCGGGCAGCGTGGTGATCGATGCGCAGCATACCGTGACCTACCAGTCGAGCGCCGATTCGAGGAACGCCGCCCTGGTGGGCGCAAGCGGCGCGGTTGCCCACAATGATCTGACCTCGACGGTCGTCGCCGACGTCGGCGACAACGTTGGCGTGGATGCGACCGGAAAGATCACCGTCAACGCGCGCAACACCTTCCTTTCCGCCCCCGACAACGACAGCGCCTCGGGCGCCGCGGGTGGCGTACTCGTCGGCTCCGCGGCGGTAAGTAGAACAAGTATCGATGGCACGGCCACGGTGAACCTGGGCCGCGCGGTTCAGCTCGCTTCGGGCAGCGATCCGGTCACCGGGCCCGGCGGCATCAATCTGGTAGCCTCGAGCGTCGTCGCGGTTCGCGATGCGGTGACGCTCAGCAGCGGCGGCCTGATTGCCGGCGCCGGCACCGACTCGGCCATCGATGTCAACGTGAAGAACAACGTGGCCATCGGCCAGGGTGATCAGCTGGTGAGCTTTGGCGCGATCGGCGCCGGCACCTTCACGCAGGGGTCGGTCAACAGCATTTCGCTCGTCAACACTTACGGCCTCGCCGGTATCGGCATCGCCAAATCGAGGGCGTCGCTGACCACCCACGAAACGCTCACGGTGGCGGACGATGCCGCGCTGACAGCGTTCGGCAATGTCGACCTTACCGCCGGACAGGATCCCACCGGCTTCAACCTGAACCAGCTTTTCGCCAGCGCGAATGCGCAAGGCTACGTGCGCGGCCTGATCGCCATTCCCGACGCCGCGGCGAGCGCGAGCGTGCACAACGATGCGTCGCTCACCATCGGCTCGGGCAGCACGATCGGCAGCGCACAGAACGTCACCCTCGGCGCGTACCGAGGCTCCCCCGCCGCATCCGCCGATGGCACGGGGCATGGCTACCAGCTCGGCTTCATTCCAACCAATAGCGGCAATCATGGCGACGGCGCCTCGGCCTCCGGTGGCGCCACCGTGACGCACAACGGCAGCGCCACCGCCGGCATCTACCACAACCTTGATATCACGATTCCCGATTGCGGCAGCTCCCGCGTCTTTTGCGGCCAAGTGATCAGGAATGCCGACGGAGCGCCTTTCGCATTCGCGTTCAATCCGCTGTTCGACACGCCCGGGTTCGTCGACGCGAATTTCGGCACCAGCGCCGGGCTGCTGAAATCCGGCATGTCGACGACGCCGGTCGGCGCGGTGGTTCTCGGAACGCTTTTCGCCTCCGGCGGCACCATCGCGGTGAATGCCAACACGCTGCTTGGCAGCGGGTCGCTCACTTCGTACGGTAGCCCGACCATCAACGTCAGCAACAACAGCGCCGATTACCTGCTGCTCGGAGCGGTGCGCATCCCGAACGCGCCCGGCGGCAAGGTGTTCTTCACCGGCAACGCGAATGCTTCCTCGGCGCCCGGCATCCGCGTCAGCGAAATCGGCACGGGCAGCGGCTCGAGCATCGTCATCCACAACTCGCACCGCGGGCCGGTCGGCGACGCGACGTTCGGGCCGGGGCTCTTCCTCACGGGCGATGTGGAAAACCTCGGCGGCAGCGTGCAGGTGCTGAATGATTTCGGCTCGCTCGCGCAGACGGCGACGATCCTCGGCAAAGAGGTCACAATTCGCATCCCGGAAGGCGTCGCGGTCATCACGCTGCCGGAGCCAAAGCCCTATTACGCGGGCGGCAATCCGTACTCCGAATGGTCGGCGTTCATGAGCTGGCCCGGCGGCAACCCGGCCAACGGCGTGCCGAACGCCAACAGTGCCTTCAACTTCTTCTACGTTTCCGATGCGGTGCGCATTCCAAGCACTAACTCCCTGATCCCAGCGGGGTTGCGGCTTCCGGCGCGTCCGTTCCTGTTCACCAACACGGATTGCACCGGCTTCTTTTGCGGGACGACGACTCTGGGGCTCAATCCTCTCGCCTTCTTGCCGCGGCTGGGCGATTACTCGAACGCGGATCTTTCCGGCAGCGCCCGCAGCGCGCAAATTTACGGCGGCCGGGTGTCGATTACCGCGAAGTACATCGATGTCAACGGCGGCATTAGCGTCGGCCAGCCGACCAATTGGTCGCTTAGCCTCCCTGAGTCGCTGGTCGCGCCGGTCGTTCTCGGCCAGGTGTTCGACCATTTCGAGATCGACTGGAGCGGATTCTTCCCGACGCTCAGAGCGAAGTACCGCACCGATGCGGTCGGCGGCGGCGAGCTGGCCGTAGACGCCTATCGCTTCAACAACCAGCTGGTTTCCAGCCCGGTCTTCACCATCGGCGGCGGCGCTATTACCCGCGGCGGCGACTCCTTGATCGGCGCCCGTTATGACGCGCAGGCCAACCAGATCACGCTCGACGAGGTGCGCGCTTCTTCCGGCGGCGGTTCCATCGTGCTGAATGGCGGCATCATCAGCACCAACACGCTCGGGCGCATTCACGTCAACGGCGGCCTCGGCGATGTGCAGGTCGACAACCGTACGGGCATTGCGCTCGTCGTGCAGAATATCTACACCGGGGCTGCGAGCGCACTGCAGGAAGTGGTCAGCACGGTGGACATTACCGATACGCTGCAGCCGCTGCTCGCCAACAACCTCAACAACCACTGGCTTTACAGATTCACGCCGGGAACCGGGGTATCGTTGTACAACGGCGTCGCCGGCAGTAGCCTAGAAGCCGCCACCATGGCGCAGATCGCCGCAACGTCCGGCTATCAGCCGCTGACCGGACTGCGCTGGCAATGGCAGGAACAGGCGACGATGCAGCAGGCGCTGCCGATAAGCCTGCGAGTAGGCAACAGCCTCGAGAGCTCCATTCCGTTCAACAAGCTTTTGTGCTGCAACTGGTCGTGGGTCGATCCCGATGGGCTGGGCACCAACAATCCCTGGCGCTATGTCGCCACGAGCGGCTCGCTTTCGAGCACGCCGCAGGGACAGCTGGTGACCGGCGGCGGACCCGCGTTCCTGCAATTCCTCTCCGCCAGTGTGACGAAAGCCGCCGGCTTCCAGTCGAACTGGGACACCGGCGACTCGCAGAACCTCGTGCTCAAAGGCATCTTCGACTATGTGAACGGTCCGAAGCAGGGCGATGTCTTCTACCCGACCGAGGTGCGCATGCAAATGGTGAGCTCGGTCAAGGCGGACAACCGCATCGCCATCGACTTTTCCGGCAATGCGGTCGGGCGCGTTGCGCTCAACTCGAACGCCGCGCTCTCGCTCACCGGTAGCATCACCAATTCCAGCGGCACGACCACCCTCAGCGCCACTGCTGCCGCAAGCGGCATCGGTGGCAGCATCACCGAAAGCGCCCACTCCACGGTGGTCAGCAAGGACCTGGTGCTCGCCTCGAGCGGCGGCATCGGAACACAGGCGCAGCCCTTCTCGGCACGGCTGGTCGACGACGGCCTGCTCAGCTTGAGCGCCGGCGAAGACGGGGCCTATGTCAACCTGCAGTCCGGAGCACAACTGCGCAACATCTCGGCGAGAAACGGAAGCGGATCGCTTTTCGGCGACATCGTCGTCAGCGGGACGCAGGATCTCTTGGCCGCCGCCGATGCGTCGGTGGTCGGCAAGAACATTTCGCTCGCCAGCACGCAGGGAGGCGTTGGCTCGGCGACCGCCGCCTTGCCGGTGAGCGCCATGGGAGCGGCGGGCACACTGGCCGGCGTGGTGAATGTGAGCGCGCTTCGCGACATCAACCTCATAGACCCCGCCTCGCACAGCTTCCTTGCGGGAGACATCGTCTCGGCAAGCCGTGGCAGCGTGTCGATCGCCGTTCCAAACGGCACCATACTCAATGCTCGCGGCCAGACGGCGGCGCAGGCGCTCAGTCCCGACCAGGCGCGCCAGGTGTGGCAGAAGCTGCAGCTCACGAGCGCGTTCGGTGCCGAGCAGGGAACGGCGTCCGACCGCTCGGTGGTCGGCTATCAGAACGCCGTAAATCGCAGCTACGAGGAATACTGGCAGCTGCGCAACAACGGCACCGTTAACGGCACAGCGTTTACTCTCACGCCCGCCGCCGTGCCGCTGTACCGCCCGGCCGCCGCCAGCGCCTTGAATATCGCTTCGCCGAGCGACGGCCAGGTGCAGGCGTACGCCAGCGGCCGGTACCAGGCGGCGAGCGATGTACTGCAGGCGAACCTCGGCCCGGACTGGTCGACGCAAGCATTCGACAGCCAGTTCAGCTACAAGGCGAGCGCCGGGCAGATTGCCGATCTCACCAAGAACGCGGTCTGGACGGAGAAAGAGCTGTCGCATGCCATCGCCGAGGCGGCGCTGTTGCCTTCGGCGGGCACGCCGGTCGGCGGCAAGCCGAACATCGTTGGCGGCGACGTCAAGCTCACCACCGGTGGCGCCATCGGCAAGCTTGGGGCGCCGGTGAACATCTCGATCGCAGATTTGCAGAAAGGCGAGCTCACCGACGAGCAGGCCGGTGCATTATTGCTGGCGATCGCGCCGGGGGACGTAGTGCCAGTCGGGAAGGATGCGCAGGGCAGGACGGTGGCATTCGAATTCGGCAGGCCGCCGGCGGGCGTCACGCCGACCGGCTTCCAAATCGAGCAAGTCGCGCCGCTCTTCGTCGACGCTTCCGGCAAATTCGCCGCCAATTCCGGTGGCGAGGTTTACCTGCAAAGCGTGGCTGGCGTGCTCACGCTCGACCGCATCAACGCGGCTCGGCGTGTCGGGCTGGTCGCTGCCGACAGCATCCTCAGCGCCGGGACCTCGCCGACGCAGATCACCACGGGCGACGATCTTTCACTCACCGCGGGTTCCGGCAGCATCGGCACGGCGGCCGCGCCGCTCACCTATCAGAGCGGCGGCTCGCTCGTTTCGGCCAACGCCGCACACGATATCTATCTGCGCGTGCCGCACGGTGACCTGCTGTTCCAGCGCATCGTTTCGGGCGGCACGGTGTCGCTTGCGGCGGACGAAGGCGCCATCCTCGCGCTTGGCGATGGCTTGGCGATCCGCGGGCAGAACATCCATCTGGACGCGCGCGGCGACCTCGGCGCCGCACAGGCGCCGCTGAGCGTCCTGCTCGACGGCGCCGGCAGCCTGGGCGGCAGCAGCGCCAATGGCGCCGCCTGGCTCGAGGGATCCGGCACCGCACTCGAACTCGACAACTTCAGCGCAGCGAATGGCATTAGCTTCACCGCCGGCACGGAGCTCCGCCTGAGCACCAAGGCCAGCTCGCAGATCGCCAGCGGCTCGACGCTCGGCATCCAGGCCGGCTCGTTGACCATGGGCGCGGGCAGCGCCATGACCGCCGAAGGCACGCTGCACATCGCAACGACCAGCGGCGACATGATCCTCGGCAAAGTCGAGAGCCGCCTGGCCAACGGCACGGCCGTCGAGCTGACTTCGCTCGGCGCCATCCGCGGCAATGGCGACGGACAAGCGAACGTGGTCGCCGATCAGGCCGGTGCTCGCACATCGATCAGCGCCGCGAGCGGCATCGGCGCGGAGCGCTCGCCGCTCGAGGTGCAGTTGCCGTGGCTGCAGGCGAGCACGGTTCGTGGATCCATATTCGTGCACGACTTCGCCGATCTCGATCTGCAGCCCGTGTCGGTCACCACTGGCGACCTCGGCGTCGGCTCGGACGGCGCGCTGCGCTTCGCCGCCGCTTCGGCGAGCGGCAATGTCAAGCTCACCTCCGGCAAATCCCTCACCGGTGGCAGCGTGAATTCCGGCGGCGACACGACGCTCCTCTCCGGCGCAGACATGACGCTCGACGCGGTCGATGCGGGCGGCAATATCTCGCTCGACCTCAATGGCAGCCTGACGATGGCAAGCCTCGGCGGTGCCTCCGCGTCTCTGTCGGCCGCCAAGAACCTGACGATCGGCAACGCCACGGTCAAATACGGTTTGGATGTCGCTGCGTCCAATCTCTCGGTCAAGCTGTCGCAGCTCCCGGGCTTGCCGCCGTTGCAGCTGAATGTCACGGGATACAAGGGCGCAGTTGCCGGCCGGGCGCTGCTCAATGTCGATGCGCCGGCGATCGCGTTCGGCAAGTTGTGGGCGAACCAAGCGGAGCTCCACACGCGTGCCAACGAGGTCAGCGTGAGCCAGGGCTATGTAACCGGATGGCTCTCCCTGCTGACGCCGTCGGTCAACCTCCTCATGGACAACATAAGCACTGCGCCGCGGCCGGTCGACGTGCAGCTCCATCAGCCGGCGTACGCATTCAAGCTTTCGCAAAGCGGCCGGTCGACCTTTACCGATGCCTACATCCTCAACTTTGCCAATGGTTTTACGCCCGCCGTATCGAACTACACATCACCTCACGGCGACGCGGACCTGAAGGTCGCCGGCATCAGCGTGGTCGACGACATGACGCGCAAGACGCAATATCGGGCGTCCTACCTGCCCCTGTTCTCAACCGGCCTAGCGGGCGCTCTGTGGAGCCTGCGGCTGAGTGAGCCGCTCGTGCCGGCCCCGGAGGGTGCGGTCAATCTGGGAAGCTCCGCCACTTCCGATGCAACGCAGTGAGGACCGCGAGCGATGACCTGCGCCTGCTGTTCGCAGCAGGATCGTTGCTTGCGGCAGGCAATGCCGCCGCGCAGCAGACGCCGATAGTTCCGCCGACGCCGGCGGCACCCGCGGTCGTGCCGCAGTACACGCCGCCGACGGCCCCGGCGCCACCCTCGCGCACGTTCATGCTGCGCGAGCTGCGCTTCAGCGCGTCCGCCCTGCTCGACAAGACCGAGCTCGCGGACATCGCCAGCCGGTACGTCGGGCGCAATACCGACATTCGCGAGTTGAATCGCCTGGTGGGGGAGGTGAATGCGCTCTATCAAAAGAAAGGCATGCCCACTGCGCGCGCCATCCTGCCACCGCAGAAAATCGAGAACGGGATCGTCGACATCGATCTCGTCGAGGGGCGGCTTGGCAAACTCGAATTGACCGGAAACCAGTATACGAAGCGCGACTACATCCTGTCGCGCGTGCCGCTCGCGCCAGGGGACGTTATCGACGGGCAGCGGCTTGAGCGTGACCTGAAATGGTTCAACCGCACGAACGACGTGACGCTCGATGCGACCATGAAGCCGGGCGCCGCTTTCGGCGAGTCCGACATGGTCCTGAACGTCATTGAACCCCCCAAATATGCGCTGCGACTCTTTGCCGATAACGAAGGCATCACAAGCACGGGCCGCGCCGAAGCCGGGTTTTTGTTCCAGCGTAATGGCCTCGCGGGAATCGGCGATTCGTTCAACGCGTATCTGACCCATTCGAAGGGCGCGGATAACTACAGCTTGAGCTACAAGCTGCCAGTCACGAAGAAAGGCGGCACGCTCGCGCTTGCTTACGCCGAGAACACCACCGCCGTCAACGCTGGACCGCTGGTCGGGCTCGATGTGACCGCGGAGTCGGCCACCTGGCTTGTCACCTACACCCAGCCGTGGCTTGCCGATGCGAAGTGGCTCGTCACGACGCCGCTCACGATATCGCGCACGCTTTCCGACACCAAGATCTCCGACGTCAAGCTGAGCGAGTTCGATGTTCCCAAAGCAAGCTTGGGGCTCTCGGTGGACGTGCGAGATGCCGGCTACCGAGCCGGGTTCCTGCAAACGGTGGCTGGTCTGAAAAGCAGGAACGAGACGCTGGGCACGGAATCGGATCGCTGGGTGCTTAACGGCACCGCCGCCGGCGTGATCCGCCTGGGCGAGGAGTATTACAGCGCGCTGCGCGGCGGCTACCAGTACAGCCCGCAGACCGATCTGCCGCCCTCGGAGCTCTTCTCGATCGGTGGCCGCGCCACGGTGCGTGGCTATACGCGCGCCTTCGTCGCCGGCAAAGACGGCTATTACGCCGGCATCGAGGCGCACAAGCTCGTCAAGGGCTTCGCCAATCTTCTCGTCTTTTACGACGAGGGGACGGTGAGGACCAGCAACTTCCCGCACCAGCGCATCCGCGGCGTCGGTGCCGGCGTCACGTTCACCTACAAGCAGATCACGCTGGACGTAACCGGCGGGCACGCACTGGACAAGATCCAGCCGGAGCAAAGCGACAACGTCTTCGACGTCCGCCTCGAGATTGCGTTCTAATCCTCTGATCGCCAGCGGACGGTCGGATAAGCCGCAACATAGATATGGCATTGCGCCGCCCGAGGACCGCGCGTAACCTTCCGGCGACTTTCCCGGGGAGGGATCCAATGAAAACGATCGTTGTTGTGGCTGCGTCGGCCATCGCACTTGCGTCGTGCGCTACGAGTGACGACATGTCGGCTCTCCGCGAGGGCGGGTCTGCACCCTTTAGCGCGACGCGACCGAATGTCTATCTGCTCTCGGTCGGCTCTGGCGTACGGATAGCGGTCGATCAGGAGCCTCTGGTATTCCAGAGCAACACCGGTACCAAGAAGATCAAATGGAAGTTGCGCGACAGCGATTACAAGCTCGAGCGCATAGAATTTCAGCCCGACGCCAAGGGTAACAACCCGGCTCCGGCGAGCGGATGTGGTGGAGAGCCTGGTGACGATTCCGCCTTCAACTGCGACAACGACACATCGGTCGTTGGCACGTTCAAGTACACGATCCGCGTCACGCCAAAGCAACCGGGGCTGCCCGTACCAGACCCTCTCGATCCTACGGTTGTCAACCACTAGCGCGCGGGGCAAGCAGGCCGGCGGCTTCGGTGATCGCGGCTTCATGCGTGAGGCCGCGGCCGTCCTCTTCGGCGACGGCAAAAGCATCGGCGCCCAGCGCACCGAGCGCTCGCTGCACCAGCGGCCGAAGGAACGCTTCGTCGGCGGGATCGCGGTGCAGGCCCGTCTGTGCGCTTTGTGCTTCTGCCGCGCCGTATAGTCGAGCAGCCTGCGCCCATTGCCCTCGCAGAGATGCGAGGCCGGCGCAGACTTCCATGAGGCTCTGTCCCAAGGGCTTGGAGCCGAGCTCCTGCGCCTCCGCCAGAACGCCGAGCAGCATGAGACGCGCGCGCTCGGCGTCGCCATGGCCTACGACCACCATCGCGAGATTGAGAACCCCAATAGCCACCGTCTCGCGGTCGCCAAGCCTGCTCGCCAGCGCCAGCATCTCTTCATAGAGCGCTTCGGCTTTCTGCAGGTCGCCCTCGACGCGCGTAAGTTGCGCCAGTGAATTAATCGCCGCGGCGAGCTCACGCTCGTCGCCGCGCTCCTTGGCGAGCTGCCAGGCTTCCTGAAGGTAGCGGCGGGCGCCTTGCAGTTCATGCTCGCCAAGGTGAGCCATGCCGAGCGGCTGTAGCGCCGCGGCAATCAAGGGCTTGTCGCCGATCTCGCGCGCGATGCCGAGGCTCTCTTCGAGATAGCGCTTCGCCTCGCCGTAGCGCCCCATGAAGTAGCTGAGCTGCCCGGCGTCGAAGAGGCCGCTGCTGCGGATGACATTGCGCGCCTGCGCGCCAGCGCGGGCCAGCGCCTCGTTCGTCAGCCGCAACCCGAGGCCCAGAAGGCCGCGATTAATCCAGTAAGGACGCAGCAGGTACGTCAGCTTCACGCCGTGCTCGGCGCCGCTTACGGCGTGATCGCAGGCAAGATGTGCCACGAGCAGGTTTTCGCGCTCGGCATCGAGGTGTGCGAGCCACTCGCCTTGCTTCGCACCCGCCAGCTGCGGCCGCGCTATTTGCGCGAATGCCAGGTAGAACTCGAGATGCCGGTGCCGCGTCTCGTCCAGGTCGGCAGCCTCGGCTAGCCGCTCGTGCGCATATTCCCGCACTGTCTCCAACAGGCGATAGCGCGCGCGGTCGGCTTCGAGCACGACCAGCGATTTTTCGGTCAGCTCGCCCAGGTGCTCGAGCACGCTCGCCTTGTCCACACCATCGAAAGCGGCGACCGCCTCGGCCCCCTCGAGGGTCCAGCCGCCGGCGAAAACGGCGAGGCGCCGGAACACAGCGCGTTCGGCTTCGCTCAGCAGCTCATAGCTCCAGTCGATCAGCGCGCGCAGCGTCTGCTGGCGCGGCAGCGCAGTGCGATCTCCGCTCGTGAGGAGCCGGAAGCGATCGTTCAGGCGTTGCGCGATGGCGTCCACCGGCAGTGTGCGCACACGCGCCGCGGCGAGCTCGATTGCGAGTGGGATGCCATCCAGGCGGCGGCAGATGCTCGCCACGGCGGCCGCATGGCCGTTGACCCGGAAGGTCGGTACGGCGGCGGCTGCGCGATCGGTGAAGAGGCGCAGCGCCTCGCTTTCCGGAAGCGCGGGCACGGCGTATGTGGTTTCGCCGGCAACGCGCAGCGGCTCGCGCGATGACGTCACGATCTTGCTCTTCGGCGCAGCCTGCAGGACCTGCTTCGCGAGCTCGGCGCAGCCTTGCAGGAGGTGCTCACAATTGTCCATGATCAGCAGCGCTTGCCGGTCGCTCAAGTGCTGCGCGAGCGCATCGGCGACCGGCCGTCCGGCGGCTTCCTTGACGCCGAGCACGCTCGCCACCGCCTGCGGCACCAGACGCGCATCCGCGAGCGTCGCGAGCTCGACCAGCCAGACGCCGTCGACGAACTCCACCAGCACTTGTGCCGCGAGCTCGAGCGACAGCCGGGTCTTGCCGATGCCGCCCACACCGAGCAGCGTCAGCAGGCGCGAGCGCGCGAGCAGCTTCGCGACGTCGGCGAGCTCGTCCTTGCGGCCGATGAACGACGTCAGCTGCAGCGGCAGGTTGTTCGGCGTCGCGTCCCGGTCATGGGCGCCGTCCTGCGCGGCGCCCTCGGGCGCGAGCTGCCAGATCGCGATCGGTTCGTCGACGTTCTTCAGCCGCTGGCGGCCGGCGTACCGCGCGGCCAGCGGCACGTGCGCCTTGACGCTCTGGTAGAGCGGCTCGCTCATGCAGACGCCGCCCGGCGCGGCCTTGGATTGCAGATGGGCGGCCACATTGACGCCATGCCCATAGATGCTGCCATCGACTTTCTCGATCACGTCACCGAGATGCACGCCGATGCGCATGCGCATGCGCTGCTCGTCGGGCGTGCCGGCCGAGCGGCCTTCAAGCGCCTTCTGTACCGCGAGTGCTGTCTGAACGGCGCCTGCTGCGCTATCAAAGAGCGCGAGCACGGAGTCGCCCGCCATGTCGACCACGCGGCCGGCGTGCGACTCGATCTCGCGGCGAAAGAGCGCGCGCGCCTCCTCCAGCGCCGCGACCGTGGCGCCGGCATCGGCGGCCATGAGCCGCGTGTAGCCCGCCACGTCGGCGGCGAGGATTGCCGTCAGGCGCTGCCGCGATTC
>C688J18823_10001468_pt1 | contig 14542 bp, 8 predicted proteins | sample HopSoiMetagenom1_FD_18823 | JGI IMG/M metagenome (IMG submission 18823)
TGGATACGGCGGCCGACACGACCTCTCGCGTGGTGCTGGGCCGGCGCCTTTCTTTTCTTTCTCCTTGCGTTCAACAGCCTCGCCAATGGACCGCTCGAGCCCGGTGTCTCGCGGTTTGTCGAAGGACGTTTCTGGCAGCAACCGCACCTGCTGGTCTGCGTCTTTGCGGGACTCGGTCTCGCCGCGATGGCAGACCGTCTGGGATCCACCGCGCGCCTGGCATTGCCGGCTGTGGCTCTCGCGATCGCGATCGCGCAGCCGTTGATCAATTTTCGCGATCAGGACAAGAGCCAGTCAGTCGAGATCCATGATTTCCTGAAAGCGACGCTCGATTCGGCGCCGAAAGGGGCGCTGCTGCTCGAGCAGGGCGACTACATGTTTCATGGCCTGCGCTACATGCAGATCGTCGAGCGGTATCGGACCGACGTCCGCGTCCTCGATCAGATGGTGCTGGGGTATCCGTGGCATCAGCGTCTGGCGCGGAAGTACTTCTCCGACGTGACCTTCCCCGGCACCCAGATGTTGCCGACTCCACAACACGCCCGCGAGTACGACATGAAGTCCCTTTTCGACGCGAACCGCGATCGCACGCGCATCTTTCTGTGCGATGTGAATCTCTGGGAGGACGCTCGTGCCACCTACACGCCGTGGCCGTCGGGACTGCTCGATGAAGTCTTGCTGAAGGCGCGCGAGCCAGCATTAACCGAGTGGATCACGCGAGGTCGGGACAGCTTCGCGGGCGTGAACGTCGATGCGCTTCGACGAACTCCTGAGGAGTCGTGGGAGCACGTCGCTTTGAAGTACTTCTGGAAGCAGATGGGAAAGCACGCGCTCAGTCTCGGCCGGTGGGGAGGCGAACACGGCAACGAAACGGCGCTTCGCCGTGCCGCCGAGGTCATGGAGATCATGCTGGCGCAATGGCCGGAAGCGCCCCACGCTCTCCATCGCGATCTCGGGATTACCTATCAGCAGCTCGCGCAGACCGATCCGTCGCTGCTCGTGCGGATGCGCCGTGAGTTCGAAGCGTATTTGAGCGACGCACCGCTCTCAGACCCGAGCGTACCGGCGATTCGGCAGATCCTCGAACAGGGCAAATAAAGGGCGTTGGGTAGACTGGCGCGTTTCACTGTCACGCTGCGAACGTACCAAAGATCAACAGGAGAAACTGGAGAAACGGGAGACAAAAATTATCTTGTCTCACTATCCGCGACGTTCACCGTCACGCTGTGAACGTGCCAAAGATCGACAGGAGAACGGAGAAAGGAGAAAAACTTCTTGGCTCTCGTTTCTCCCGTTTGATGTTGGTAGAGGGCGGGATCCACTGGATCCCGCCCCTTCAATTAGCCTGCGCCGCGGATCAGAACGAGAATCGTATCTGTGCCTGTATCCGCCGTTCCTGCTGCCATGCCGTCGCCTGACCGAAGCCGGCGTTCGATGGCTTCACGCGAGTCGGAATGATGTTCCCTGACGCGTCGTACGGCAGGTTGGTGATCGTCACCGGGTCTGATGGACTCGCCAGCGTCATCGAGCTCGCGCGGTTGGTGATGCCCTGCTGGTTCGGCGCGTTGAACATCTCAACCCTGAGCTGCAGGTTACGAGCGCCACCCAGACGGATGTTCCGGGCGATCGCCAGATCGAGCGCGCTCGTGAAGCATCCGCGCACGTAGTCGTTGCTCGACTCGAGACCGACGCTGTTGTAGTTCGGCCCCTGAAACGCCGAAGCAGTGAACTGCCGGTACTCGTCGCTGCTGCAGCCAGCCCCAGGATCGCCGACCAGGCGGACGCGGCCCGCGTAATCGGGCGAACCCGTGATGTTCACTGCGCCACCGCCGCTCGAGTAGCCGTAGGTCACGGTATACGCGCTGCCTGTGGCGCCGGTCCAGACGCCCGAGAGCTGCCAGTCGTTCACGATCAGCCCGACTACTTTCGCCGCGCTGCCGCTTCCATGCAGGTCCGGCATATCCCACACGAAGTTCGCCTTGTAGATCTGCTTCTGTGGGATCGCCTGACCGAGAAGCTGGTTCGCCTGATCTTGATCATCGCGGTAGGACCATGAACCATCGGCTGCGTGCTGCACGCGTGCTCCGGCGATCGTGTGATCGTAGAGCACGATGGTGTCGTTGAACCCGAACGAGACGCCGTTGGTAAACCGGCGGTTGAGCGACAGCTGGAGCGAATGGAACGTTCTCCAACCATCGAACATCCGGTGATTGATCGCACCGTAGCCACGGAATGCGCGCATCAGATCGGTCGACAGGGCCGCACCACCAGGAGTGGCGCTGACTGAGTTCGGATTCTGATTCTGAGACAGATATGCCGAACCAATGTCGACGGTGTTGATGTTGACCGTGCGCACGGTGTTGTAGCTGTGCTGTCCGACCCACTCGGCATCAACCGTCATCGCGCCCGGAATTGCCATCTGGACGCCGCTGCTCCACTGCGTGGACGACGGCAGATTGGCGTCGTACTGGATGGTGTTCAATCCCGGCGCGCCTTGCGTGGTCAGACCACCCTGACCGAGCGTCTGGAGCTGCCCGTATCGAACGGTGACCAGTTTCGATGATGGCGGATTGCCCGGCATGCTGATGACCGAGTTGCCGAANGGCCGATCGTAGAAGAGTCCCACGCCGCCGCGCAGAATCATCTTCTGCTGCCCNGTCAGGTCGTAGGCCATGCCGAAGCGCGGCGCGAGTGCAAGCTTCGGGAACGTGTAGGTCTCCTTCGCAATGCCATTACCACCGGCGAAGAGCCCGTTGGTTGCACTGCCGGTGCCCTGCACGATGGTGCCGATGGCCAGCGATGAATTCGGACCGAGTAGCTGGTTGGTCACGGGATTCAGCGCCTGAATGCTGGTACTCGGACAGCCCGTTGCGGTAATCGGTACCGCGCATCCGGGCAGGTAGAGCTGCGGTGCCGCCGACTGCGCCCACCTGTCAGGGAGGAAGTTGTTCCCCTGGCCCAGGCTGTCGTACTGCGGCAACGCGTTGACGAACCGCATGCCGTAGTCGAGCGTCAAACGGTTGCTCATCTTCCAGTTGTCCTGCACGTAGAACTCGCGGTTGTCGTAGACGAAGTCGCCTTCGATGTAGTTCGACGCCTGGGTGAACGAGCTGAACGACCCAATCGCCGCGTTGGCGAATCCATAGGACGTATCGAACGCGTTGGTACCCACCGTGTCCTGCTGGAAGTTCAAGTTGCCGAACGAATCGCTGCCGGTGGCCTGCTCCGCCTTGAAGCTGTGGGTGTTGAAGAACCCGGCCTTCATCGTGTGGCGGCCCTTCACTTTGGTCAAACTGATCGACACGTCCTGCGTCGCATTGACATTGAAGTACGACGGGAAGGGGATATCAGGCGGAGTCGTGCTCACGCGGTTGCCAAAACGGAACAGCGGCAAGCTCGAGAAGTTGCCGTTGACCCACGCCGGCGGCGCCGGATCCATCTTGTCCAGCGCTTCCTTGGCGTAATAATCCGGGTTCAGCTGATTGGCATTCGGGAACAGCATCGGCAAGCCGGCGAGCCCGATGTTGTTCCGATACGAGTTGGGGTTCATCGGAATCGCATTCCGGCAGAACGACGGGCCGGTGCCGGTCTGCGCCAGCGCGCAACCCGCCAGCTCGTTGCGGCTGCGGCCGTAGGTGCCTTCGAGGAACGTGGTGCCGTTCAGGTTGTAGTTGGCCGAGAACGCCAGCGTGCTGATCACTGGCCGCTGCATCTGGGTGTCGTTGAACCCAGGCAGCAGTCCGAGGACCTGATCGCGCCGCTGCTGCCACCCCGAATACTTCACCGTCGCCCGCAGCGACTGCATCGGCTGGTAGTCAACGCGCACGGCCGGCTGCCAGCTGAGAATGCTCTGGTTCGGCCGGGTGACTTCGTAGTTGTAGCCGATCCCCGGACCACCCGCATTGGGCATCGGATACTGCTTGAGAACATTCAGGCCAACGTCATACAGACGGTCTGCCGGGATTCTGCCGAGCACTCCACCATCTTTGAAGCACGCCGTCTGGTCAGCCGCGGTGCAGGCGCCCGCGATCTGCGGGTCCTTGATGAAGTTGTAAAGCGCGCCGTTCTGGTCCAGCGTTTGCGAGAAATCTCCTGCGCGCTCCAGTGCGGTTGGAAAGCGCCACCGCTGGACATCGCCGCCGGCGGTGCGGGGCGAGAATTCCTGGCTATAAAAGAAGAACAGCTTGTTGGTGCCGCCCGGCTTCCCGATCGGACCGCCGATCGAATAGCCCTGATCTTTTTCCTTGAGCACGCCCTTCGGGTTTCCGTTCTTCGTGTTGACGACCGAATTGCCCCACCAGTCGGAGTTGCGCTGAACCAGGTAGGCCGACCCGCGGAAACGATTGGTGCCGCTCTTGGTGACCGCGGTGATCTGCAGGCCGCTGGAACGGCCGTATTCCGCCTGATACACCGAGGTGAGGACCTTTACTTCGGCGATCGATTCGACGTTCATCTGCAGGAGCGGCCGGTTGCTGCCGGTGTCCATGACGCCGACGCCGTCCATCATGATGTTGGTGTCGCCGCCGCCGCCGATGCGCGCCGGGTCGCCGGTCGTCGTGACGCCGGGCGCCAGGGATGCGAGAGCGGTGAAACTGCGGTTGGCAATCGGAAGATTCTCGACGGTGGTCGTCGGAATGGTGAACGAGCGCTCGCCGCTTTGCGACTGAACGACGGGGGATTCAGCCTTGACCACCACGGTATCGGTCAAGCCGCCCACCTCGATGGCCACGGAGCCGACCGACAGTCGGTCGCCCGGGCTGACGCTGACGCCGCTACGTTTAGATGTTTTAAAGCCGGTCATGCTGACCTGAAGCGTGTAGCGGTCAGCCGGGACGTTGACAAAAGTAAAGTCGCCACTTGCATTCGTAAACACGTCGGATAACTGCGTGCCGCGTGTTTCGCTGATCAGCGTAACGGATGCGCCGGGAATGATCGCTCCCTGCGCGTCCTTGACCGTACCGAAAACCGTTCCGGTGGTGATTTGGGCGAACGCGGAGGCCGCGCCAAGCGCGAAGACCGCGAGTATCGCCATCACCCTGCAACCTGATCTCATCATCCTTGCCGTTCCTCCTGGATCCGAACAATGCACACACCTACCGGCGCGCCCGAAAGGCGGGAGAGCTGCGACGCGCCTCTTTTTGGGGAGATTTCGTTGAATGAGGCCCAATGATTTACCTGCTTGACGGCCGAATTGTCAAACCTCCGGGTGAAGGATATGATGGCGCCGCCGAGGCGCTCGCAATGGCAAACATCTACGAGGTTGCGAAGCGGGCGGGGGTATCCACGGCGACGGTGTCGCGTGTACTCAGCCGCCCGCAGGTGGTCTCCCCTGAAACTCGCCGCCGCGTGCTGCAGGCGGTGAAGGTGATGGCGTACGCCCCCAATTCCGCCGCCAAGAACCTGCGGACGCTTCGCACCGGCAAACTCCTCGTCACCGTTCCAGACATCTCGAACCCGTTCTTCTCGCTGATTCTTCAAGGCATCGAAGACGCGGCGCAGCGCGAGGGGCATGCCGTCCTCTTTGGCGACACGCAGCACGATGAGCAGCGCGAAGAGCGCTACGCGATGATGCTGCAGCGAAAGGAAGCCGACGGGCTGATCTTTCTCGGGCATCGATTGCCGAAGTCGGCCGGCGACCTGGTGCGCTCGATGGCGCCGGCGTGCGCGCCGGTGGTCAACGGCTGCGAATTCAACCCGCGCCTTCGCATTCCCAGCGTGCACATCGACAATGCGGCGGCCGCCGCCGAGGCCATGGATCATCTCTACGCGCTTGGCCATCGACGCGTCGGCATCATCACCGGCCCGCTGGTCAGCCCGTTGAGCCGCGATCGCCTGCACGGCGCGACGACGCGGGCGCGCGCCGAGAGCGCCGAGCAGGATTTCATCATCATGCACGGTGACTTCTCGATCGAGTCAGGATCGATCGCCGCCGAGCGGCTGTTCCTCCGCCAGCAGCGGCCGACCGCGATTTTCTGCTTCAACGATGAAATGGCCTTTGGCGCGCTGCAAGTCGCGCGCCGCCATGGTCTCCGCGTGCCCGAGGACGTCTCGATCGTCGGCTTCGACGACATCCGGTTCTCGCAGCACATGGACCCGGCGCTGACCACGATTGCGCAGCCGATGCGTGAAATTGGTGAGGGAACCGTGCGCTTGCTGCTCGACATCCTGAGCGGAAAAAGCATCGCCCCGACCTCGGTGACGCTGCCGCACAAGCTCGTGGTTCGAGGCAGCACGGGGCGGGCGAACCGCGACTCGTAATCCGGGATATCGGATCCGTGATCCAGGGAAACTGAGTTCGTGGTTCGTTGTTCGCGGTTCGCGGTTCGAACTTCGCGAACAGCGAACTGCGAACTGCGAATACGATCGAGAAGCAACTATTTCGCTTGCGGGACTCTGAGCTTCACCGGCGCGCGCACGGTGAGGCCGGAACGCTTGACCGAAATGGAGAGCTTCTCGGTGTCCTTCGGCCGGTCCGGGCGAGAGAACGACACCGCGTATTGATTGCGCAGGGCTTCCGCCAGTTCCTGGAGCCCTGACACGATGCCCGCCGAGGCGACGATCTCCTCGCGCTTGCCGCCCGATTGCTTCGGTCCGTCGCCGAGCACCTCGCTCAGGTTCAGGTTGGATTCGAGCAGCGCGCTCGGCTTCGACACCGTCGCCATCGCGCGGAGGGTGGAGCTGTTAATCGCGATCACGCTCAGCGCCGCGCCACTCTTCTCGAGTTCGTCGAGCACGTGATGCGCCGGCAGGGTGCTGTGTTCTTCGCCGCCCACGGTCAGCACGACAATGATCGGCCGCAGCGCGCGGCGCTTCTGCAGGTCCTTCGCGGTCTCAAAAATTCCTTCGAGCAGCTGTCCGCCGTCGTTGGTTGCCGGTCGCGCGCTCAATTGAATCAGCGCCGCGGAAAGGCGATCGAGGTTGGTCGTGTAGTCGACCAGCTTGAGGTGCTGCCCCTCGACGATACTGAGTGCAAACTCGGCACGCCCCTGGAGCCGTTCGATGAACTTGGCGACGGCATATCGGAAGATTCCGGTGCCGTTATCGTCGATCACGACCGCGATGTGAAGAGGCACGGTGGTCATGCCGGCGCCGGTGATCGCGCGATCTTTGCCCCCCTCTTTCACCACGAAGTCGTCGGCGGCGAGGTCGGTAACGGGCACCCCGGACTTGTCGAGGACGCTGACGTAGACGGTGCGGGTGAGGCCTTCGCGAAGCTCGGCCTGCCCGGGCGCCTGAGGCACGGCCGAAACCGTGGCGGACAGGAGGGCGCTGGAGACCAACAACGCAGTCACGCGACGCATGTCCCACCTCCCGCTCGCTTCGCTGGTTTGATTCTACCCCTTCGAGGCGGCGAGGCGCTCGCCGTGCTCGTCGACTGCGAGGGGTGGCGGTTCGTGGGCCACAAGGTACTCGAACTGACGGCGGAATTCCTCTTCGCTCAGCTTGGCGGCGGCACACAGCCGTGCCACTTCCTTCGGATCCTCAAGGTCATCGCGCCGCAAGCGGATCATGTAGCGGCGCGCGATCGCGTAGCGCGTCGAGGTGATGTCCACCATGCGCACTTTCGTGCGGCCCGTCTGTCCGTCGATCATCTCGGAAAACGGAATTGGGATGAAGTGGCCGCCCTGCATCGAGATCATGGCGGCGTTGCCGCCGGCCACGAGGTACTTCGCCGCGCAATATCCGAGATCGCGCGTGTACTCCATGTCGAAGGGAATGGGATCGGCGCAGCGCAGCTCGTAGCCGATGTTCTTCTCGGAAATCGTCGTCGTGATCCCGAGCGCACGCAGCCGCTCGCTCACTTTGCTCTTCAGAATGTCGCCCAGGTTCACCTCGGCAAGACGCACGTGGCCGTGCGCGTCGCGCTCGACGTCCTTGAGATCCGCGAGATCGCTTTCGGAAATGTCGAGCGCCACCCCTTCTGCGATCACCGCCACGCCGTCGCGGCGGCCTTCAGCCAGCCGCTTGATGATGCTCGCGGTCAGCGTGTCCACGATCTCTTTGAGTCGAATCGGTGGCGTGAATTCCTCACCGATGAGCGTAATCGTGGCCCCGGCCGCTTTGCCGATCCCCAACGCCAGGTGCCCCGCCTTGCGGCCCATCGCGATGACGAAATACCAGCGCGAGGTCGTTTTCGCATCGACCATCAGGTTCTTGAGAATATCGACGCCGTAGTGCCGCGCCGACTGGAACCCGAACGTGTCGATATGCGGCGGCAGATCGAGATCGTTGTCGATCGTCTTGGGGACGTGGACGACGCGAAAGCGGCCGGCCGCGTGCTGCTCCAGCTTCATTGCGGAAAACGCTGTGTCGTCGCCACCAATCGTGATGAGCTGCGACACACCCAACCGCAGCAGCGCGTTGACGGTGTTTTCCAGCAGCTGTGGATCCTTGGTCGGGTTCGCACGCGCGATGCCCAGATACGACCCGCCGCGGAAGTGGATCCGGCTCACCGTATCGATGGACAGCGGGATCACGTGCTCGGAATCCCCCTGCATCAGCCACTCGAAGCCGTCGCGGACGCCGAACACTTCGATGTCCTGCAGCTTGGCTCGAATCGTCGCGGCGGCGATGACGCTGTTGATGCCGGGGGCAGGCCCGCCCCCGACGAGGATCGCAAGGTTGTTCATTTTAGGGCTCAGGGCTTAGGGCTCAAGGCTCAGGGATCAGGTCAACACATTATAAGGCTCAAGGCTTGAGCCCTGAGCCTTGAGCCCTTAAGACCTGTACGCTTCCCGTCCCACTCCCTGCACCGGGATCTTCTGCGAGCCGAGCACTTCGTGCAGCGCATACATGCAGGCGGCCGCCTCGTCGATGTGACGGACGAATGCGATTGATCCCTGCAGGATTGGCTTGAGCCGCTCCTTGTCTTGAATACGCGCCTTGGGATACTCGTGCTCGACGACAAGATGCGTGTTCGCCACGTCCAGTTTGAGCAGCTCGCGCGCGGCAAGCTGGTGATCGAACCAGTCGACGGTTCGATTCTGCAGATACGCGAGTGGATCGTGCCGCGCGGTGCCAGGCAGCTCGTGTTCGGCGAGCACGATCTGTTTCTTCCAGGCGTTCAGCTGATCGACCGGGTTCTCGGACGGTTTCCCGTTCTTCCAGTCGCCCCGTTCGAGTGTCTGGCCGCCCATCCCCCACGCCGACACCCCCTTGGCATCGACCACCTGACCTTTCACGTGAAACCCGCCAATCAGGAAGTTGTAGCCGGTGTCTTTCAAATACTGAAAGATGGACCGCGTGTCCTGTCCCATCAGGATCGCGTGTGACGGATCGTAATGGATCCTGAATTGATCGCCGACGCCGTGCTTGTCGCAAATCCGGTGCAGCGCAATCCAGGCCCCGGGCGTATAGGCAATGTTGTTATGCCAGTTGTCCAGCGTCGTCCATCCCGGCATCGGGCACTGTTCGACGCGATAGGTCAACCCGCGCGACTTCGCCTCTTTCAGCAGCGGCACGAACTGCTCCTCGAAATCGATCAGGTTCTGGTCCATGCTGTGCTTCTGATTGCGGCCGACGAACCCGCAGATCGCGTCGACGCCGAGCAGCGCGGCCGCATCGAACGCCCGCAGCATGAAGTCGTGCTTCTTCTTCCGGATCGCGGGATCGTCGTGCAGCATGTTGTCGAAATAGCCGACCTCTGAGATGCCGACGCGCGCCCCGTCGACCGCCGCGCGGACTCGCTTGGCGCGCTCCTTGTCGAACGGCTTTCGCAGGTCCAGCGTGTTCGCGACCGGATCCAGCATCGCCTCGGGTGGCACGTCGGTCTCGGTCGGGTGCAGGGCCGCCGACAGCTGGATGTAACTGGCGCCGAGTTCCTTCGCGAACGCGACCCATTCCTCAATCGCGCGGTCCGGATCCGGGTCGCGCACCTCTCGAGGGGTCAATTCCTGGAGGGCCGCCGTCAGGACGCCCACCTTCATGAACTTTGGTTCGAACGCTTTGGTTGTCATAGCGGGTGCAAATTCCTCGTCAGCTTTTACTACTGCGGGTGGGGCCCCACCCGATCAGTACTCGACCTTCGTCCACGCGCTTCCTTTGGAAGCGCTCTGCAGAATTGCTTCGACGATGCAGTTGGCGCGGTAGCCGTCTTCGAATGTAGCGAACGCGGGCGGATGGGGATCCGAGGCCTTCCGTCCGTCCGCGATGAAGCCGTAAATGTCGCGCATCACATTGGCGAACGCGTCCGCCCACGCTTCCTGGTGTCCGCCAGGAAGATGTGCGTAGCGGCCGGCTTCGCGATCGATCAACGACGGATCCTTCTGCAGGATCTCGTTCGGTTTGTCGCGATGGCCGATGAGCAGCTCGTTCTGGTGCTCNTGCCGCCANTTCAGCGACGCCTTCGATCCGCAGATCTCAATCTCGAGATCGTTTTTGTGNCCGGCGCANACCTGGCCAACCGAGAANGCGCCNTTGGCGCCNTTGTCGAAGCGAAGAAGCACCGANGCCAGATCCTCGACNTTGATGTCGACCTCTTCCACCTTCTGGTTGGCGTCGGCGGCCGCAAACGCCTCGCGCGATCCGACCGGNTTCTTCCGCTTGGGAATCACNGTCGTGATGTCGCCGAGGACGTGCGTAATNCGCAGGCCGCTCACNTGCTGCGCGAGATCGCACCAGTGCGATCCGATGTCGCCGAGCGCAGAGGANGCGCCGCCNTTGTCGGGCTCGAGGCGCCACGAGTAGTCGGTGTCCTTGAGCAGCCAATCCTGGAGGTACTGACCGACCAGAAAGTGCGGCTTGCCGATGTCGCCGCGCGCAATCGCGTTGCGCGCCTGCTGAACCAGCGGATTGCCTCGGTAGTTGAACGTCACGGCATGGACAATGCCTGCTGTGGTGGCCTGATCGAGGAGCTTCTTGGCTTCCGCCGCCGTCATCGCCAGCGGCTTGTCGGAGATGACGTGCTTGCCCTTGGCAATGGCCGCCGCATTGACGGGATAGTGCAGGTAGTTTGGCGTGGCGTTGTGTACCACCTGAACGTCGGGATCGTTCAGGAGCGCTTCGTAGCTGCCGTAGGCCTTGCGGGCGCCGAGCGCCTCCGCTTTTTTCTCCGCTGATGCCTGACTGCTGCCGGCGACCGCGACGACGTCGACGTATCCGAGACGCCGCACCGCGTCGACATGATGGGGGCCGACAAACCCCGCACCGACAATGCCCATTCCGATCCGTTTCACGTTGCGCCCCCGCTGGTCAAAGAGCTGGTCAAAGAAAATGACGAGAACGAAGAAGCATACTCTGGAGCCAACGGCCCGCACAATCGGCGGCGCCGCTCGATAAAGATCGAGCCGCTCACGTGATAATCTCCACCGTCTATGCCTGATTACTCACCACGCCCTGAGCACAAATTTTCTTTTGGTCTATGGACCGTCAGCAACCGCGGCCGCGATCCGTTTGGTGAAGCGGTGCGTCCGGCACTGGCGCCGGTGGATGCCGTGGCCATGCTCGGCGAGGTCGGCGCCTGGGGTGTCAACCTCCACGATAACGACCTGGTGCCGATCGACGCCACACCCCACGAACGCGATCGCATCGTCGCTGATTTTCAACGCGCGTGTAAGCAGCACGGCATCGTCGTGCCAATGGCCACGGTCAATCTTTTCTACGACCCCGTCTTTCGCGACGGCGCGTTCACCGCGAACGATCCACGCGTCAGAGCCTACGCGGTGCAGAAAACGATGCGCGCGATGGATCTCGGAGCCGAACTCGGCGCGAAAATCTTCGTGTTGTGGGGCGGACGCGAAGGCACGGAAACGGACGCCTGCCGGCGTCCCGACGACGCGGTGAAGCGCCTGCGCGAAGGGATCGACTACCTTTGCGAGTACTCGATCGACAAGAAGTACGGCTTTCGATTCGCGCTGGAAGCGAAGCCGAACGAGCCGCGCGGCGACATCTACATGGCCACCACGGGGGCATATCTCGGCCTCATTCCAACGCTCGCGCATCCGGAGATGGTCGGCGTCAATCCCGAAGTCGCGCACGAAACGATGGCCGGCCTCAACTTCCTCCACGCCGTCGGGCAGGCGTGGGAGGCGGGCAAGCTGTTTCACATTGATCTCAACGATCAGGCGCCGGGCCGCTACGATCAGGACTTCCGCTTCGGCGCGGCGAACATCAAAGCCTGTTTCTGGCTCGTCAAGTTTCTCGAGGACGTCAAATACGATGGCCCTCGCCACTTCGATGCGCATGCCTACCGCACCGAGGACTACGAGGGGGTGAAGGACTTCGCGCGCGGATGCATGCGCACGTATCTGATTCTGAAGGAGCGGGCTGAGCGCTGGAACGCCGACAAGGACATCCAGGCGCTGGTCAAAGCCACGACGGCCGGAAAAGCGCCGTCCTTGTCGAAATACTCGGCCGGCGGCCGCGACACGCTGCTCGCCGAGAACATCGACCGCGCCGCGCTTGCGTCGGTGGGCCTCGGCTACGAGAAACTCGATCAGCTCACGATGGAAGTGTTGTTGGGAGTGAGATGAGCACGGCTCAGGGCTCAGGGCTCAAGTAGCCTTGAGCCTTTCCAGTTCAAACGCTGCGTAGACGTCAATCAGCTTCTTATAGACCTCATGACGCGCGGGGTCTGGCAGAAGCGCGCTGCCGGCGAGAGGTTCGGCAAACCCTCTCACCGTGTCGTCCCACGACATGTGTTGACCCTCGGCGCTCGTGGCGCCGTGAAAGGCCTGTAGCGCGGCACCGAGCGCGGCCGAGTTGCCCACCTGCAGCTGATAGACTGCCGCACCGAAGACGTCGGCCATCACCTGCAGAATGTCGCGGTTCGCGGCGGCTCCACCGGTTGCGTGGATCGAATCGACTTTCACATTCATCCAACGCGAATGCAGCGCCATCGCCATCTGTTGACCTTCGACGACGGCGCGCACGTTGCCGTCCGCATCGCCCGGATCGAGGCGATGACGGCGGGCGCCTGGCGTCAGGACCGTTGGGGTGATCTCCGGTTCGAACCATGGCAGCATGATGCGTCCGCCATTCCCCGGCGGCGTGCGATGCAGCGCCTCTGAGAACGTGGCCCACGACAAGCCGAATTGATCGCGAATCCGCTCGCGTGCCAGCGATCCATTCTTGAAACAGGTCAACCCCATGTAGTCGCCGGTTGGAGCGCCGAACACGTGACCGGTGCCGGTGGCGTCCACGCGCGGCTCGCGCATCAGGCCGAACACGGTATCGCTGGTCCCAAGCGAGATGGCCAGACGGCCCTCACGAACAAGGCCCACGCCGACGAGGCTGCACGGATTATCGCCCGACCAGGTCACCACCTTCGCCGGCGGAAGGCGGTAGCGCGCCTGCCAGTACGGCGAGAGCGTGCCGATGACCGAAGACGCGCGCGCAATCGGCGGAAGTTTGGCCGCCAGATCCGGCGCCGTCGACGCGACGGCGGGCGCCCACCAGTGGCAGGAGCCAAGGTCCATCAGGTTCATGCCCGATCCGTCCCCAGGATCGAGCGGCGCATGGGCGCCGATCAGCAGCGACGCCAGGAACGAGCTGACGAGGTGAACGCGATCGGTTGCGGCATACGCCGCCGGTTCGTGTTTCGAAAATTTTCGGATCTGCGCGGCGGTGAAGCGCTCGAAGGCGCGCGAACCGGTCCGCTGCGCCAACGCTCGATCGCCGCCGACGGCGGTCTCGATTTCGCCGCATTCGGCCGACGTGCTCGAGTCCATCCAGATCGGCGCGATGTCGCGCGCGAGCAACGGCTTGACCTGTTCGGCGAGCGGCCGGCCGGGATCGAAACCGGTGAGGCCCTGCGTTGCGCGCGCGTTGAGATAGACGCTGCCGTGTTGCTGCGCCGACCCGGAGATGGCGACCAGCTGCCGCAGATCCAGGCCGCTCTGCTGCAGCCGCCGCATCATCTCTTCGAGCGCCTCCACCCAGAGCAGCGGCGGCGACGCCGCCGTCGTCGGATCGTCGCTTGGCAGCACACCATGCCGAGTTCCGTATTGCGGGAACGTGCTGTCGAACTCGATGGAAGACTCGAAGGCAAGCTGCCGGCGATCGCCCTCGATGTCGAGAACAATCGCCGACAAACTTTGGGTGCTCGAATCCAGACCTAAGTAAAAGGACATCGCGCCGAGGCTAGGCGTTCAGCGCGTTCCTTGGCGTACTGCAGGCACTTTGGAATTTCGACCATCGGATCGCCTTGGTACTCGAACTCGATGTTGCCGGGGATGTTGTACTTCTTGTCGCGCAGGAGCTGCAGCACGGCCTTGAGTGGCGTGTCGCCCTGTCCCCATGGCACGTTGTCCCCGTGATCCTTCTTTCGATCCTTCAGATGCAGGTGCGTGATGCGGTCGTGATGCTCCTGGATGTAGGCAACCGGATCGAAGTTGGCGGCGGTGAAATGGCCGATGTCGAGATTGATCGCGTGATACTTCGACGCCGCGAGGATCGTGGCGAACGTCTCAGGCGAGGAGACTTCGTCCGGATTCTTTGTCTGATCGTGGCCGTGATACGCCAGGTAGATCTTGTGCTTGTCGGCAAACGGCGCGGTGCGCTTGGCCATGCTGACCTGCGTCGACGTCGACATGACTTTTACGTC
>C688J18823_10001469_pt1 | contig 14542 bp, 13 predicted proteins | sample HopSoiMetagenom1_FD_18823 | JGI IMG/M metagenome (IMG submission 18823)
ATAGCGCCAGCAAAGTTTCGGAGCGATCTAATCCGGTCCCGCCCGGGATGATGATAGTGTCTAACCCCGTGACCGTTTCGAGTGTGCGCTGTGCCTGGAAAATCATTCCTCCCTGGGAGGCGAAACTCTTTCGCTTCACCCCGACCACGATGAGCTCATAATTTTCGACATCTTCAACGGCCCGGCCGAGATCGATGCCGGAGGCAAAGGCCTCCAACGGTGCGGTCAAATCCAGAGCGCAAACGCCATCGAAACCGACGAAACCAATTCGCCGACGGCGAGTCGCCGGGACAGCAGAGCCGACCACGTCAGAGTGCGAACCATTGCTGACGCGGGAAATCGGATGGGTAAGTGGTGCGCTCACAACCAGGGTGCTCTATTCGAACATTCTCTTGATAACATCAGCATCTTTAGCGGGGCAGGACTTTGACACGACGTTGCACGACTAAATGCGCAGCCTCGATGACGCCGCCATAGTTCATGATCGCGGCGCTGGGTAATTCCAACTTTGGGAACAGGTCGGCTACGTCCGCGAGGAGGAGCAGCTTTGCCATCACCGATGGAATCCGAAGACTCGTCCGGAAGGGGTTCATCGCTTGGGACCAATTCCGCTTGAGATCAGAAAAACCCGCCCCGAATGAAAACCGTGAATGCCGCTCCAGCCGGACGTAATCAAGAAATCAACCACGCCATCGTGATCAACGTCCCCCATACCAACGGCGTCGAAGCCGAACGTATCACCGGGCGTCCGGCAGGTGTATGTCTTGATTAGGGTGGCATCTTTGCCCGAATAAACGCATACCCGGCCTGCAGAGTCAGCTACTCGGCTGTACTGCCACGCTCCAACCACGACATCATCGTATCCATCGCCATCCACATCGCCGGCTTTTCCCGGGTTAGTGCCGAAACCCTCGCCCGTGGTGTCGCCCGTTAGGCTAAAAAGGCGGTGGCCGTCTTTGCCGGAGTGGACATATACTCGTCCGGTGGAATAACCCGCAGCGTTGTTAGACCAATCCGAGGCGTAAACATCCTGCTGACCATCGTGATCCACATCTCCGACCACCGAAACGAACATTGCACCCAAAGCGGCTCCGGTTTCATCGGCGTCAATTGTGAACTTCAAATGAAGCGAGGGCGCTTCGTAAACGTAGACTCGGCCGTGCTTGGCCGGTCCGGCACAAGGCGCGCCCACGATCACCAAAGACGAATTCCCATACGGATTTCCCGAAACGGTACTGCCAAACTGGTCGCCAGCCGATTCGCCGCTCAACGCCCGGATCAAGTGCCCGTCGTGCCCGGAGTAGATGTAGGCGCGTCCAACATCTTTGCCGGTTGCGGAGTTGTTAGGGGCGCCAATAATGACGTCGCCGTAGCCGTCACCATCCAAATCGCCTACTCCGGCAACATGCTGGCCGAAACTGTCTTCCTTTTTTTCCGCCGTGAACTCATGCAACAAACGACCGTCTTTTCCGGAATAAACATACGCTTTGCCGGCACCGGGCGCGCCGGCTACCACGTCGCCAATGCCGTCGTGATTCACATCGCCCGCACTTTCAATCCCATTGCCTAACATGTCGCCGGCGCGGCCGTCGACGCTCCACAGCAATTTGCCGTCTTTGGTAGAGTAAACGTAAACCCGGCCGGCATTTTCTCCGCCATTCGGACGAGTCGGCGCTGAAGTGACGAAGTCGATCACTCCATCGTCGTTCACGTCCCCAATGCTTCGGGCAATCCAGCCAAACTGGTCGCCGCCGTGCTCGCCGTCCCATTCCCGAATTATTTTGACGTTCTCGACGAATGGATTCTCGAAATCAGAAGGTCTCGGCAGCAGTGCAGTATATCGTGCATCAGCGCGGAGAGGCGTGAACGCCGGGTCATTCGCGAGCGCCGACATGTCGACGCGTCTGGAGGCTTTAGCTTTCTCCAGCCAGGAAAACGCCTGCTCAACTTTGCCCTGAGCCGTATATATCGCCGCGAGCTTGAGACTCGGTGTTCGCTCCGGTTCCAGCTGGGCAACTTTCTGGTAAACCAGCAATGCCTTATCAAGCTGCTTGCTGCCCAGATAAGCCTGGCCCAGAACCCGCCAATTTTGTGTTTTCCCCGGATCGGCTTTGACGACTTGTTCCATCACCCCGGCGGCGCCGGCAGCATCGCCGGATTGCAAAAGCGTCATCGCCGTCGAAATCGACGGTGGGTTCGGAGATATCGAGCCCGGCGGTGCCGGCGTTGGGGATTCACTCGTGGTGGCGGCGGCGCGTAGCGCCAAACCGATTAACAGGACGACTACTACACGACCGGGCGTGCCATTTTCCCGCAAGCGTTGTTTGCCAATCGACGTTCTCACGCTGAGTCCTCCCGCAAACGAATAAGAGAGGCAGGCTTGGACTAGACAAGCCTGCCTCTCAACCTAATGGATCCTAACCAATGGGATCACAGAATTAAAATTTCTTCTTCAACTCGAGGTACCAGAACCGGCCGAGGTTGTCGTATTCGAACCCTGGATAATTGTTGGCGTTGGCGAAGAAGTAGCCAAACTGCTTCGGCGGATCCTGACCGAAAATATTATTGCAGCCTAACGTGATGGTGCTGTTGTTCAGGATCGTTTTCCAACATGGCATCGAATAGGCCGCGGTGCTTTCCACCGCTTTGCCGTCCTTGTCCGCCACCACTTCCTTGCCGCCTTTGGAGTATCCCGCTACCGGGGCGTTCTCCACCGGTGGCGTGAAGATCAAGCTATAGGATGCCTGCCCGTCGATGAAGTTCGTCGGGTGAACGAAATGTTCGTGGGTCAGACCGTTCGCCGCGGCGCCTTCGTATTTTATCGCTTCCCGGTAACCGCTGATAAAATGCCAGGTGCCGTTCAGATCGAAGTTGTGCCATGCCCAGTCCAGCCGGGTGACGCCTCTCCAGGGAAACCAACCGTCGCCACCAGTGCCTGGATTGGAAACGTAATTGTAAAAGTTCTTCGCTTTACTGTCGGCCGTTGACTGGAACACGAACTGATCGAGGTAAGCCCATTGGCTTAACAGGGTAAACGTGCCAAAGCTGGTCTGGATCTGGTGTTGGGCTCCGAGGTCAACGCCCCTGGCATTTTGTCGTCCCGCATTCTGGTAGAACGATCGGACGAAGTTCACGCCACCAGTGGCAGGATCGAGCTCGACTGCTTCGCCGGGCGCCAACATCCCGCGAGCGAATCGGTCCACTACCTGTTGCGCGGTCGGCGGCGTCACCACCCCGCTGCGTTCGATATCCCAAAGGTCTATCGACAGCGTCAACTGACCATACTGGGTCGGAATCCATTTGGGCGTATAAACAACTCCGCCCGTCCAGGCGCGCGAATCTTCCGGTTGCAAGTTACGATTGCTGCTGGTGACAAATGTCGTTTCTGGTTCAGTGACGCCATTGAACCGCGTGCCGAGCAAACCGGTGGTGGGTGACGCGTAGAGCTCGAATAACGAGGGTTCCCGGAATCCTTCTCCCCATGTACTGCGAATGGTTAGCTGCTCGTCGAATGGCTGCCAGCGCAATCCGACCTTTGGCACCATTACGTTGGTGCTGTTGTTTAAGAATTCTTCAAACCGAAAGGCGCCGGTAACTTCAACCGAATGCAGCCCTGGCACTCCCATCTCCGGACTGAATAACGGCACCCGCACTTCACCGTACAAGGCGTAGTTCTTACGTCCGGCATGGGTGAGCGCCGTAGGAGTGCCCCCGATGGTGTCTCCTTCGATCAGGAGTTGGTCGGGATCCTGTTCAATGTTTTCCCTGCGAAACTGCGCGCCAAATGCGATTCCAACGCCCCCGGCCGGCAGCTTGAAAAGCTCCGTGCTGTAGATATTCAGATCAAGCTCGGTCAGCTTGGAAATCTCCAGCGTCTTGGGATGAACGGTGGCGAAATTGACCGGGGCCAAATTCGACGGAATCGGGACCCGGTAATCTCCAAACGGATTGAACGGGGTAGTCGTCCCAATAAACTGCGGTGAAGTTGGGTCAAAAATAGGATCCGCCGCATTCAGGATGCGATTGAACCGCGAAGTCGATGTCACTGTGCTTTGGCTGATGTCGGTGATTTCGCTGTAGCGGAATCCAGCGTCGTAGCCCCAGTTGCCATCGAACAGTTTGTCGCCTTTCAAACCAATGGTTGCGAGAAACGCATCGCTCTCGTTGTCGAACAGCCGGTTGCCAAATTCCGCCAGACGAGCCCGGCTGCCTCCGGACAGGATCTGGTTAAACGGATTGAATGGATTAAACGCGTTTGCCGGCACGCCGGTCGCAGCATACGTCGGGGTATTTGGCGGCTCATTGCCGGGCCCAATCGGAGTCATCGGCGGAATTGCCAAAGTGACCGAGCCCGGAGTTTGGAACGAATTGGTGGCACCGGCCGCCAATTCATTATGAGTCTTCACTTTGGTGTAATAAAAATCGCCGTATACCTGCAGTTGATCCTCGCAAATCTTATCGCTGAATGAGGCATAGCCACCGTAGCGCTCCTGCTCCGGATACGAACTGGAGAACTGGTTAAAATTGAATACTGACGATCGCCCAGCTGAATAGATGTACTGTGTGGCAGGCGATAATCCGTTAGTCCCTAACGGGGCGTGAGCAAAGAAAGAATCACGGATATCGCGACCGCCTCCAGGAACAGCCCTGGTATCGGCCACCCCGGGGATGTTGGCCAGATTTGCAGCGTCATTCGGATTGTTAGGGTTGAAGCCGATGAGAGCCAGGCCAGCGGCATTCAGAATCGGGTTGCCATTCGCATTCGTCGTATAGAACTGCGGATAGGTCCCAGGGTTAAGATTTGCAACCGGGTCTGCCGGCAATCCAAGCGCCACCAGGACCGGTGCGCGAGTGACATTCAAATTTTCCGGACTGGCGTTGCTACTTAAGAAAGGAGGATTAGCCGAGTTTCCCCGATCTCGATTGAACGACGAATTGTGGTGATAAAAAAAGATGTCGCCGCTGATCGAGACTTTGTCATCCCCCATGCCGAAGAGCAGATCCCCCTGGTAGATCGCAGCGTCCTTATCGAGGGTGTTGCCGTAATTTAATGTCACCTGCGTTCCGCGGAAGTCTTTCCAGAATTTCAGATTCACCACGCCGGCCACAGCGTCGGCGCCGTAGGTAGTCGACGCGCCATCTTTCAGAATCTCGATACTTTGAAGGGCAGGCAATGGAACGGTGAACAGGTCTTGGAACGAACCCACACCAGACGCACCCACCGGATACGGAGCGACTCGTCGTCCATCGATCAGGACGAGGGTTGCTTCCGGGGTGAAGCCGCGCAATGAAATGGACGCGGCCCCTGGGGTAAAACCAGTGGCGTTATTGGAGATGGGAATGCCATTCGCATTGGCTATGGGCAGGTTTCGGAGCAATTCAGCAGCCTGGCGTTCGCCCGATTTGTTAATGAGGTCGCGATTCAACGCCAATACCGGATTGGGACCGACTTCCTCGGCGGTGGGAATGTTGGAGCCGGTGACGATGACCCGCTCGGCTTCCGCCGCTCCGGTGGTCGGAGCGCCAGCCGCAGGTTGGCCGCCCGGCTGAGTAGACCCCGCAGCCGACTGGGCTGCGGTCGTGCCGACCTGGCTAAAGCCAGTCGCCAGCGTAAACGACAATGACACTGCAACAATCGCAATGCGGTTGAGTCGCATTCTGAATACGTTTTTGATCATTGATTTCTCCATTTCATGTTCGGTTAAGGATGAACTGCGTTGGTCCGCAGCTGGTTCGTATTTGCGGCTGGAGAATAGAGGGCCGTTCAAAATGTCGTTAGGACATTACTAAGACGATTTACGACGTCGGCCGGGCGAGCGTGGTGGGATGAACCCCTGGACTCCCGTGGGCCGCTGATCTGCGCGGACAATCGCGCTCGCGATCGGTGGACTGATTTGGTCCGAAACAATCGTTAGGCAGTCAGGAACATTGACCGCCGTGCGATTCACGCGACGCGGGCTCCCGGCCGGAACTCGGCGCCGGCAGCGATCAACGACCCGGCGATGATTTTTCCGGCTGCTGTTTACCGACTTACTTCAGAGGGATCGGCCTAACCATTTCGCCTGTCGAACCACGACCACCTTCACAACATGGGCCGGGGCACGCTCACGTAAGGTGCGAGCAACCGACGCAGGTCCTCAAACAGGTACCGGCGCTTTTGGGAAACATGAACAATCGGCAGGGCGGCGGACGCGAGGATGGAGTTCACCAGATCAGCAGCGGGGGCCTGAGCAGAGGATTGATTGAGGCCGTCTAGTTCGATGGCAACCACTGGCGCCAGTGTCTGGTCGCATATTACAAAATCGATGTTCTTTCGATTGATCGGACTGAAATACTCCCAAAACGAGTGTTGTGGTTTCAGCGGTACTAGATCAGCCACCTTCACCTTCACGAAAATCATATGGTCCGGAACGAGGCTTCGCAGCACCTTGTAAAACGAGCGTTCAGCTTTGGAAAACAGAACGATGCGGCGCCGATACGGGAAGGCGTGTCCGTGAACCGACAAACCCGCAAAACTCGGCCGGTGTGGCACATGCCGGCTGGCCAAAACAGTTGTGCCGAGAACAAGCAGAAACCCGCCGAGGAGAAAAACCACCAACACCGCTTCCATTCTAGTAATTATAGCAGCCGACATGCCCGAGGGATGGGACTGCTGGGTCCCCGGCTGCTCGCCCCAGGCGCTCGCCTCGCCTTTTGGCGAACTGGGACGAAGCTACCCGATGCTGGTTCCGTACTTTCAAGTGCTCGCGTTTACCGATCGGTTTTTAGGCGGGAATCCGGCCGGGGTTTGTCTGCTGGACGCGGATTGGCCAGCCGATCAGCAGATGCAAGATATCGCCTGGCAAAATAACATCGCCGAAACCGCCTTTATTATAGAGCACGGCAATTACTTCGACGTGCGCTGGTTCACGCCCACCGTCGAAATCGATCTCTGTGGACACGCTACCCTGGCTTCAGCACACGTGTTATTCACCCATCGCGGCTTGAAGGAAGCTTCGGTCCGTTTTCAATCGCAGAGCGGTGAACTGCGAGTCGACCGCGAAAACAACCAGCTCGTGCTCGATTTCCCTTCGCGGCCGCTGCGCCAGTGCGATCCGCCAGCGTCGATCGAAAAGGCGCTCGGTGCCCGGCCCGCTTCGGTCTGGAAGGACCGCGATTACTACGCCGTCTTCAATAGCGAAGCCGACGTTGCCGAACTAAAACCGGACCTTCAGATCTTCCCTGAAATCGACAGCCAGGGAGTNGTNGTAACCGCACCGGGAGATACTTGCGACTTCGTATCCCGATATTTCGCACCACTAGCCGGAATTCCGGAAGATCCGGTAACCGGATCAACCCACTGCAGTCTTATTCCGTTCTGGTCGGCCAAATTGGGCAAACAGAGATTGCTAGCTCGCCAGCTGTCCAGTCGCGGCGGTGAACTGGTTTGTGAAAATCGCGGCGAACGGGTGGGGATCGGCGGCACTTGCCTGACCTACATCGAAGGAAAGCTTCATTTTGATTGAAACGAAGTGAGGGCGCGGCCTGCCTGGCTTGTCGTCCAGACTCGTTTCGCTACATTCGTTTGCCGTGAGTCGCTTTTGGTCCTGCTTCACCCGCCTTCTGGTGGCGTTCTCCGCCGTGGTGGCCGCAAATCAGACTTACGCTGCCCCGGCGTTCGCTGCCGCCGGGTCCGGTGAGCTCAACTACGATCAATTTGGCACATTAGCCATTCAGGATGGCGGTCGACGCAAACCCATTGATACCTTCGCCCGGGAGAGTCTCATTCGAATCACCGGCCGTTCCACTTACCGGGATAAAGCCGGCCGGACCTGGAAGCCTAACGATTTCGTGTTGTCGGCCTTGCTGGAGACGCATGACTGGCATCAGGAACCGATGATCCTCGTATCGTTAGGCAAACTGAAGGGACAACTTGGCTTGCCGGTAACGCAAAGGCGCTTCACGTATGCGGAACTGAGCAGCCGTCCGGAATTGAATCGGTTGATTGGCGAAGCACATGCCCTCCGTGCCGCTGAGAAGCCACTGGATCGAATTCAAAATGAAGCGGTGGCGGTAGGCGACCGACTTGGATTGCTTGCTCACATCATGGACGGGAGCGCGTTTTTGATTGTCCCGGCCGCGACACACGAAACCGACGCGTGGGTGCTGCCGCCGGATTTCGTCCGTTACTATTCGGAGCAGCAGTTCGAGCCCGCGCGTTCTCAGTTACAGGCGTTAGCCACGGGATATTCGCAGGCTGACAGCTTTCAGTTCAGCCGCGCGAGCAAAATGCTGCGAGAGGCGCTTCGATCGCTCAGCCCGAACATTTATCCGTCGGATCAACAACTGCGACTGGAGTATTTCTCCAACCATTTAGAGGCGTTTTATCGCGCTCTTTGGCTTTACGCCATGGCGTTCGCGGCATTGCTGGTCGCGCATTTGCGGGGACGCGGAGCGCTGTGGCGCTACGCCGGCGTCGCACTCGCTCTGGCCGCGATCGCGTTGCATGCGACCGGAATCGTTCTTCGCTGCATGATCGGTGGCCGTCCGCCGGTGACGAACATGTACGAGTCGATCATCTGGGTATCGTTCGCGGTGTCGGTATTCGGGATGATTTTCTTCCTTCGCTATCGGACTCCGGTTTATCTGCTGGCGGCGCTGCCGGCGACGTCGATTGCACTTCTGCTGGTCCATCAGATGCCGATTGCGATGCCGGCAAGCATCGATCCGCTGGTGCCAGTTTTGCGCGATAACTTCTGGTTAACGATTCATGTGTTGACGATTACACTCAGTTACGCCGCATTCCTGCTTGCCTGCGCGTTCGGCCACATTCTTCTTTTCCGATATGCGCGTGATCCATCCGGCGCGCGCAAAGACGCGCCCATGCATTTTTGGTTGTACCGTGTGATTCAGTTAGGCGTCCTCCTACTGGCGGCGGGAACGATCCTGGGTGGTGTGTGGGCAAATTATTCCTGGGGAAGATTCTGGGGTTGGGATCCAAAGGAGACCTGGGCTTTGATCGCGTTGCTCTGTTACATCACAACTCTCCACGGTCGCCTGGCAGGCTGGTGGACGCAGTTCGGCCTGGTGGTGGCCAGCGTTGTCTGTTTTCTCGCGGTATTAATGGCGTGGTATGGAGTGAATTTCGTCCTCGGGAAAGGCCTGCATAGCTACGGCTTCGGGATCGGTGGAGAGAGTTATGTCGCCACCTTTGTTGGCCTGGATCTGCTATTTCTCGGATTCGCAATCTGGCGGTATCGATCGAGCAAACGGTCTGCTACAGCGCGTCCGGCGCTGGAGAGCGAAACCGTTCCTGCCTGACCTCGGCGCGGCGGCGATGAAAGCCGGCGCGGGACTGCGCCTGATCAGGGCGTGGTCGAGATCGGCGCCGCAACCGGCGAGCGGTTTGGATTCGCGCTGAGTTCGCCGGCCAACAAACGATTGATGAGCTCAGCTACGCCTTCCCCCCGAGCTCCGACGGTTACAACATCAGCGTGTTCTTTCAGCGTTGGAATAGCGTTACTAACTGCTACCCCAAGGCCACACATCGCCAACATGGCATGATCGTTTTCCGCATCCCCAACGGCAACAACATCCTCTGCTGCCAGGTTCATCTTTGATAAGGCCGATGTTAGGCCGGTGGCTTTGTTTACCCCGCTCGGCAATATCATCACGGCGCCTTTGTTAAAAATGATCTGAAGCTCGAGCCCAAGTTCCTTAATCGCTGACATCGCCACAGTTTCGTAAGGTTCGCGCGTCGCGATGATCGCTCGTCCGACGGAGAGTGGTTGCGCGCCCGCTTGCGCGAGTTCTTTTGCCAGCTGCGCTGACGCGCTCGGACAGAGGAGCTCGGTCGCACCAGTGGCCGGCCAATACAGCAAGGCCCCATTTTCGGCGACGACGCACTCGAACCGGTCCAATACGTTGCAGATGCCCTGGAGATCAGGCAGCTCCCGTCCAGTTACCATGATGAGCTGGCCACCGGCCTCACGAAATCGATCGAGCGCGGCGACGGTTGAATTGGCAACAACGGCGTTGTGAGCAAGTGTGCCATCGTAATCGCACGCTAAACCACGCCATCTCATCTATTTAATTCGCGCAACATTCGTCGGCCGGATTCGACGCCGTTGTGGAATTGTGAACGCATTTGCCGCGCTCACATCTGACCGCAATCGCCCATACGAAGTGCTTGTATGGCAGAACAAATTCCACTCGATGAAGAAAGTCGCGCAGATCAACCACAAGTCGATACCGACAATGATGATGGTGCGCATGAAGTCGCTTTCGACATCGCTTACAAGCGGCTGGGAATCGTCAACGTTGTTTACTATGGCAGGCCCGGTGCAGGTGACCGTCAATGGGTATTGATTGATGCCGGTCTGTTTAGCACGGCCGGAATGATCCGACGAACCGCCGAAAAACGTTTCGGCGAAGATTCGCGACCGGCGGCAATCATCATGACGCACGCGCATTTCGACCACGCCGGTGCACTGGAGCATTTGGTTGAGGACTGGGACGTCCCCGTTTACGCGCATCCGCTCGAAGCACCATACTTGAATGGAACCGAATCGTATCCGCCGCCAGATCCAACTGTTGGCGGTGGAATGATGGCCGTTGTGGCCGGTCTTTACCGCAAGAAACCTTACGACGTGAGGAATCACCTTCGCGTTCTGCCGACTGACGGCTCAGTTCCGCACATGCCGGGCTGGCGTTGGATTCACACGCCCGGTCATTCGCCCGGCCATGTATCGCTATGGCGGGAGCGCGATCGCAGCCTGATCGTAGGTGACGCTTTCATCACCACGAATCAGGAGTCGGCCACGGCGGTGGTAACTCAGAGGCCCGAGATGCACGGGCCGCCAATGTATTTCACGCCGGATTGGCTCAGTGCCGGACGATCGGTAGAACTGCTGGCACACCTCGACCCGGAGTTAGTCGTCACCGGACACGGTCGCGCCATGCAGGGCGAAGAAATGCGGTTGGCGCTGCACGCTCTGGCGCGCAATTTCAACGAAGTGGCGGTCCCGGAACACGGACGTTATGTGCCGGAATCAGTTGGCGCCTAACTAGTTGGGAGCCGTGTCTCCGCAATCTCGCACAGGACGTGGAGCAGAAACTTGTGCGCTTCCTGAATGCGGGCCGTCGATGTGCCGGGCACAACCAGATCCACATTGGCGATTCCGGTACAAGATCCGCCGCTGCGCCCTAACAAGGCGATCGAGCCTAGCCCCAGCTCTTTTGCTGTGGTGAGCGCATGCTGAATGTTGTTCGAGTTGCCCGACGTGGTGATGGCAATCGCCACGTCGCCACTCGAACCGAAAGCTCGCAGCTGACGTGCGAAAACCTCATCGAAACCGTAGTCGTTAGCCGTAGCGGTCAGCAGGCTGCCGTCGGAAGAAAGGTTCAGCGCCGGATAGGGCCGGCGATCGTCGTCGAATCGACACGCGAACTCGGTGCAAAAATCCGCGGCGTCGGCGGCGCTGCCGCCATTGCCGTAAACCAGCATCTTATGGCCGGTGGTCAGACATTGAACGATCAGATCAGCGGCTGATCCAACCGCCGGCTGCAGTGCATCCAATCTGGTTAACGTCTCGTGAGCGGCGGCAATCGAGCTCTTGAAGATGTTTTCGGCGGTGGGTTGCATCTGGTTAGTTGAAGTAGATTTAGCCCGGATCCCTTGGACTGGTCCCGGTTTGCGTCAGGCGAGGCATTCTATCGGCGGAATGTCACCAATCAAAGCGCGAAGTCGCAACCGCTTGCCTAACCGCCACCGGGTTCGTCGAAAAATTCGACCTTACCCGTCTCCAATGAGTAGACAGCGCCTACAACCATCAGACCATCGGAGCGAATGAGTTTCTCAAGCAGTTCCGAGCCGTGACGGAGGTGGTTGGCTGATGCCCGGACATTGGCGCGGACCCCCTCCTCGATCAGTGCTTCCCGATCATTCGCTCCTGAAATTTCCACGAGGGTTTCGAGAGAAGGCCGGACGCGGTCCACGATTGACCTCAAATTCTTCGATTGAGTAGTGCTCAGCCCCTGTAATTCATCGAGCGCGGCGGTTACCGCACCGCATTGTGAATGGCCAAGCACAACCACCAGCCGGGTAGAAAATTTCGAAGCCGCAAACTCGACGCTACCGACCTGTGAAGGAGCTACGATGTTTCCAGCTACACGGATCACAAACAAGTCACCGAAGCCCTGATCGAAAACCAATTCGGCGGGCACACGCGAGTCGGAGCAGCCCAGGATAATTGCAAACGGCTCCTGGCCGGTGACCAAGTCCGCGGCCGGTGCGGGAATCGACAGATTGCTGCCGGCTGATTGCCTGGCCACGAACCGTCTATTGCCTTCGCGCAATCGATTGAGGGCATCTCGGCCAGTCATCATAAAGCAAGAATGGAGATCACGGTCGCGAGAAGCGTCATGAGCGAAACATGAAATAAACCGCGCCGAGCAGACATAGTCCCGACCAGAGATAGTCGAGTTTGATCGATTGATGCATGTACAACACGGCGAACGGCAGGAATACTGAGAGGGTGACGACCTCCTGCAAAATCTTCAATTGAGCCAAGCTCAAGGTTTGATAGCCGATCCGGTTGGCGGGCACTTGGAAAAGATACTCCAGCAACGCGATTAACCAGCTGAGAAACGCTGCGACGTACCATTTCCGGTCATTCCAATTCCTGAGGTGCGCATACCAGGCGAAGGTCATGAACGCGTTGGAACAGATGAGCAGCAAAGTGGTTTGAAAGACAATCGGCAACTTCATGGCGTTACTTGAATAAGGTCGCGAGACGTTCATGCAACCGGGGGTTCTGGGGGAACAACAGATGGTCCGGTGCGGAAATTCGCACACTTGGGCAGGTAATTACCGGACGAGCGAGCTCGCGAGCCGGCGGCCACGGCGCGACGCCCTCAGGGCAACTTGATCGCCAACAACGAGACGTCGTCCGCGAAACGCTCAGATTCGCCCCTTCGTCTCAGCTCCTTCAGAATCTCATCTAGCGGATTCGCCTCGCGCGTCGCGCGCTGGAAGAGCACGGCCAGATCGCCGAATGATAGCGTTACCCGTCGCTCGCGGCGCAACTCGTAGACGCCATCACTATAAAGATAAAGGCTATCACCCGTCCGCAGCGGACGAGTGGTATTCTCATAGGCCGCACTCTTGCTGCATCCCGTTGCGGTGCCGTTGGTCGAGAGTAAACCGATCTCGCCTTCGCCCCCGATCAACACCGCCGGCGGATGCCCCGCTGTGCTGAAGGTCAGCTCCCGCGCGTCGGGATCGAGCACACCGTACCAGATCGTAAAGAACATGCCGTGACGGCTGATCGGGAATTCGCGATTGAGCGCTGTCAGCACAGCCGCGGGATCCGAGAAATCGACGCCCGGTAACGAGCGCGAGCGCAGCAGGTTGAGCAGCACGACCGAAAGCAAGGCCGCGCCGACGCCGTGCCCACAAATGTCCAGAAGATAGACCGCTATCTTGTTCTCTCCTAGAAAATGATAACCGAGGCAATCGCCACCCAGTTCTTCCGAAGGGAGAAAACGCCAGTCGATCGCCACGGGCTCGGTGAGCGGCGGAGGGATTAACGAAAGGACGTAGTTAGCCGCCGCTGCAAGTTCCTCCTGAAGTCGCTGCTGGGTTTTTAAGAGCGCCTCTTGCGTCACGAGTAATCGACTTTGAGCCGCGATGAGATTGCCCATCTGCAACTCCTGCTCCACAAGTGCCGACAATCGGCGCAGCATACCCGCAAGCTCGGGCGTGAAAGGTCGTGGTTCATGGTCCGCGATGCAGAGCGTGCCAATCTTCTCTCCGTCGGGAGCCCGCAGCGGGTGTCCCATGTAAGAGCGCACGAACGGATTGCCTGTGACTAGGGGATTACCGGCGAATCGAGGGTCGTGATGCGTGTCTGGGATGACCATGGTGTCATCACCGAGGATGGCGTACGCGGAAAAGGAGACATCCCTGGAAGTCTCTACGATCGGCAGCCCGATCCTGGATTTGAACCACTCCCGATCTCTCTCGATAAAAGAGACGAATGCGATTGGCGCCTTGAAAATTTCGGCCGCCAGCCGCGTGACGCGGTCGAAGCGTTCCTCCGACTGATCGTTCAACTCAAGGGAATGAAGCGCTTGCACGCGCTCTTTCTCGTTGATTGGCAGCGGGGCGGTCTGCATCGGCAGGGCACATTCTCACTTAATCAACGAGTAGCTAGGGATGGCAAAGAAACGGGAGGGACAAAGGGGTCAGCTCCATAATCCGCAAGTCAATTTAGGGTCAGGGCTTAACATCGTCCACTGTTATGCAATCACCGCTTGCCTATACGCGCAGGCAACGGGCGGGCTAATCAAAGGCGATCGTCTCTTCGATCTGGCCGTGGCGCTGGGCGGTGCGACAGTTGCGCGCGTACTGATCGCATGCTCCCGCGCTTCCGGGCCAACCCCATAAGGTTGCACGCCTGTCGCTTCGAAACATTGCCAGCCTGGAACGTCAACAAAGCGAAGACCGAAAGGGAGCAGCAATCGTTAGTCGGAGAGCCCGCCGAGACGCGCGGCTCAACCT
>C688J18823_10001470_pt1 | contig 14535 bp, 16 predicted proteins | sample HopSoiMetagenom1_FD_18823 | JGI IMG/M metagenome (IMG submission 18823)
GGCGGCAGGTCGCCATAGAGGATCGGCTCGGTGCGGTTGAAGTCCTGATCGTGCTGGCCGGCCGTGACCAGGATGGGCGAGCCTGCCTTCTGGGCGTCGTAGAGCATGCCCATCGCGTTGCCGAGGCCGGGCGTCACATGCAGGTTGACCACGGTGAGCTTGCCGGACGCCTGCGCGTAGCCGTCGGCCATCGCCATGACGGTGGCTTCCTGCAGCCCGAGCACGTAGCGCATGTCGTTGTCGACCGCGAGCGCATCCATCAGCGGCAGCTCGGTCGTGCCGGGATTGCCGAACAGGATGTCGACGCCCTCCTGCTTGAGGATTTCAAGGAACGCACGCTTTCCGGAAATGACGGGCAAGACTTCCTCCGATTTTCGTGATGGTCGCGGTGCGGTTACTTCCGCAGCAGGTATTTGTGTTCGCCGGTGAGCACCAGCTCCGAGTTCTGATTGTGGATGGTGGCCGCCATCACCACAATGCCGGTCGTGCTCTGCGGGATCAGCGCCGTGATGGCGAGCGCCGGATAAAGCGTGTCGCCGACGTAGACGCCTTTGAGAAACTTCGACGATTGCTCGACGAAGCCGGCCAGCGCGTCGCCAATCATGTGGGGAAACGATCCGGCGCCGGCCGCCGAAAAACAGAGCACCTGAAAGCCGTGCGCCAGCATGCCACGCAAGCCGCGCGCCTTGCAGTATTCAACGTCGTAGTGAATCGGATGATTGTCGCCGGAGAGCATCTGGAAGGCGGCGAAATGGGCATCCGTCACCGTGCGGCTCGGGCTGCGGAAGGTCTCGCCGACCCTTAGATCGGCAAAGCGGCGCTGCTCGGTAACGCTGAACGCCTTCGGATCGAACTCCACGCGCCCTGCCTTGTGTTTGCCGTCCCGAATGGCATTCTAGCGTGGAGACGAGAAGGGCGGAAACAGCGCGTCGTGCAGGACGCGCCGGGGACCTATGCATCCCGAGCTACGGCTCATCGAGGACTTCCTGACCGATCGGGGCGTGCTGTCGCTGCCCGCGATGCCGCGCATGATTTATGTCGTGCGCGGTGCGATCACGATCGGCCAGCGTGTGCTCGGACCCGGCGAGGCATTGTTTTCCGAGGACGTGCTCACGGCGCATGCGGAAGGCACGGGCGCGACTTTGTGGCGCTTCGAGCTTTCCAACCCGAGCCAGCCTTCCATCCAGCTCAAGGCATCGAGTGTCCGGTCAAGCCAGATGCTCGCCGTGGCGCTCGAAAGCCTGCCGGAGGGCGATCTGCTCTGGCGCGGCGACAGCGTGGCGTTCCCGCCGGGCGGCTGCGCGTATCTGCATCGTCATCAGGGGCCCGGCATTCGCTGCCTGATCGAGGGCTCATTGCGCATCGACACCAACGGGGAATCGCACACCTACAAGATCGGCGACCCATGGTACGAGAACGGCTCGTCACCCGTCTTCGCGCAGGCCGGCGAACGGGCGACGCGCTTTGTGCGCGTGCTGATCCTGCCGCGCACGTTGATCGGGAAAAGCTCGATCCAGTATGTCAACGAAGAGGACAGGGACAAGCCGAAGACGCAGCAGTATCGGGTCTTCGTCGATGCGCCGCTGACAAGGCCCGACTAGGGAGTAGCCTCCCCCGGCGCGTTGGCGTGGATTGCCAGCGCATGGACCCCGCCCTGCAGTTCGGCCGCGAGCGCCGCATTGATCATGCGATGCCGTTCGATCCGGGTCTTTCCGCGGAAGGCTTCCGATACAATATAAACCCTGTAATGCGTCTGCCCGCCCGGCCGATGGCCCGCATGGCCCTCGTGCTGGTGCGATTCATCGACGACGCGCAAAGATGCCGGGGCGAAAGCTCCGGTCAACTTTTCCGTGATGATGTCGGCGGTGCGCATCGGCGCGCTTTAGAGCTTGCCGGTGCGCGAGGTCAACTGCGGAACTGAGTGTCCGAGGCGCGTCATTTTAAAATGTCAAGCTTGCGGCTGAGGCTTCGCTCTCCGCATAATGGAAGGTCATGAAGCTCGACTCGCCACTATTCAATCGCATCCGGGTAAAGCCCGAGCAGGAGCGCAAGCCTGCCGGCGCCGTGCCGGCGTGCCAGTGGCCGGGCTGCGCCTGCGAGGCGACGCATCGCGCGCCCAAGGGGCGGCTGCGTGAGAACCAGTACTGGCGTTTCTGCCTGGAGCACGTGCGCGAGTACAACAGCTCCTACAACTACTTTGCCGGAATGAGCGAGGACGCGGTCGCGCGCTATCAGAAGGATGCAGTGACCGGCCATCGGCCGACCTGGAAGATGGGCTTCAACGGTAGCGTCGACGATTTCGCAGCGCGCGCGTCGCACGATCCGTTTGACGTGCTGCGCGAACTCGGGGGTGGCCGCGGACGCGCCTACACAGAGAAACCCGCGCAGGAGGCGCGGCAGGTGCGCAACGCGGAGCGCAAGGCCTTCGACACGCTGGGACTCGAGGTCGATGCGGAGGCGTCCGAGATCAAGGCGCGCTTCAAGGAACTGGTGAAGCGTCATCACCCCGACGCAAACGGGGGCGACCGCTCGACAGAGGATCACCTCGTCGCGGTGATCCAGGCCTACAATTATCTCAAGTCGGCGAAGTTCTGCTGAGGCGGGGCAGGGACGCCCTACGCGCCGCTCAAATCTTCACGAGAAGTGGCTAACGCCATGAAAAATTGTGATATTTGGCCCGCGCCGAATGGCTATCGCACCGCACGCGGTTTCTGATAGTTTTCGCCCAATATTCCGATCCCGCCGGATCAGTTGTCAGTGTCTCGGGGTTGTCCTGAGGCCTCGGAGGAACAATGGCTGCCGCGACCCAGGAAGTGACCGGCCTGCCCGACATGAAGGTGTCGGTGAGGCAGGTTTTTGGCATCGATAGCGACATGGAAGTCCCGGCCTATTCGGAGCCGGACGATCATGTCCCGGATGTCGATCAGGATTACCGTTTCGACCGGCCGACGACGCTCGCCATCCTGGCGGGCTTTGCGCGCAATCGCCGCGTCATCGTCTCGGGTTACCACGGTACCGGCAAGTCGACGCACATCGAGCAGGTCGCGGCGCGGCTCAATTGGCCGTGCGTGCGCGTCAATCTCGACAGCCATATCAGCCGTATCGACCTGATCGGCAAGGATGCGATCGTCATCAAGGATGGCCAGCAAGTCACCGAGTTTCGCGACGGCATCCTGCCGTGGGCCTACCAGCACAATGTCGCGCTCTGCTTCGATGAATATGACGCGGGCCGCCCCGACGTGATGTTCGTGATCCAGCGTGTGCTGGAGTCTTCGGGCCGCCTGACGCTGCTCGACCAGAGCCGGGTGATCCGTCCTCACCCGGCGTTCCGCCTGTTCGCGACCGCGAACACGATCGGGCTCGGCGACACCACCGGCCTCTATCATGGCACGCAGCAGATCAACCAGGCACAGATGGACCGCTGGTCGATCGTCACCACGCTGAACTATCTGCCGCACGACAACGAGGTCGAGATCGTACTCGCCAAGGCAAAACCCTATCGCACGACGGAAGGGCGCGACACCGTAAACAAGATGGTGCGCGTCGCGGACTTGACGCGCAACGCGTTCATGAACGGCGACATCTCGACCGTGATGAGCCCGCGCACGGTGATCACCTGGGCCGAGAACGCCGAGATCTTCGGCGGCGATATCGGCTTCGCGTTTCGGCTCACCTTCGTGAACAAGTGCGACGAGCTGGAGCGGCCGATCGTGGCGGAGTTCTATCAGCGCTGCTTCGGCGTCGAGCTGCCGGAAAGTTCGGTGAACGTCGCGCTGAGCTAGAGGCCGATGTCCTCCAACATCAAGCCGAAGAACCCATCGAAGGAGTCCCCGGCCGAGCCGTTCAAGCGCGCGGTCGCGGGCTGCATGCGGGCGATCGCGCGCAAGCCGGATCTCGAAATCACCTATGCGGCGGAGCGCCCCGGCATCGCGGGCGGCAAGGCGCGGCTGCCCGAGCCGCCGCGCAAGCTCAATGCGCAGGACGCCGCGATCGTGCGTGGGCATTCTGATTCGATCGCGCTGAAGCTCGCATGCCATGATCCGGGGGTGCACCGCCGCCAGATGCCAGGCGGCCAGCAGGCGCGCGCGGTGTTCGAGGCGGTCGAGCAGGCGCGTGTCGAGGCGATCGGCGCGCGGCGCATGCAGGGCGTGGCGCAGAATCTCTCCGCATGCTCGACGACAAGTTCCACCGCGGCAAGTTCGACGACATCTCCGATCGCGCCGATGCGCCGATCGAGGAAGCGGTCGCCATGATGGTACGCGAGCGGTTGACTGGGCTCGCGCCGCCGGCGGCCGCACGCAAGCTGGTCGACCTGTGGCGTCCGTTCATCGAGGACCGCGCGGGGCGCGAGCTCGATCGGCTGGAAAAACTCGTCGAGCAGCAGCGTCGTTTCGGCGACGTCGTGCACGACCTGCTCGACTCGCTTGAAATGGGCGATGAGCGCGCGCGCGACTCCGACGACGAGAGCGACGATCAGGGCGAAAGCGACAACCAGAAAAGCCAGGGCGAGGAGGGCGAGGCCCAGGAGTCCGAGGACGCCGACGGCATGAGCATGGAGGAAATGGAAGTCTCTGCCGACGAATTGCCGGACGGCGCGAGCGAGGCGACCGACGCGCCCTCCGCCGACATGCCCGAGGACGCCGACATGGGCGACTCGGAGGCCGCCAATGAGCCGTGGCGACCGCGCTCCCATGGTCAGAACGAGCCGCGCGGACCCGAGTATCACCCCTACATCGGGAAGTTCGACGAGACGATTGCGGCCGAGGACCTGTGCGAGCCCGAGGAGCTGGATCGGCTGCGAGGCTATCTCGACAAGCAGCTCTCGCATCTGCAGGGCGTGGTGTCGCGCCTTGCGAACCGGTTACAGCGCCGGCTGATGGCGCAGCAGAACCGCGCCTGGGAGTTCGACCTCGAAGAAGGCCTGCTCGATCCGGCACGGCTGACGCGCGTCATCATTGATCCGCTGCATGCGCTCTCGTTCAAGCGCGAGAAGGAAACGACCTTCCGCGACACCGTGGTGACGCTGCTGCTCGACAATTCCGGCTCGATGCGCGGCCGGCCGATCACCGTGGCGGCCACCTGCGCCGACATCCTCGCGCGCACGCTGGAGCGCTGCGGCGTCAAGGTCGAAATCCTCGGCTTTACCACCCGCGCCTGGAAGGGCGGGCAATCGCGGGAGGCATGGCTCGCGGGCGGCAAGCCGGCCAACCCCGGCCGGCTCAACGATCTGCGCCACATCATCTACAAGTCGGCCGACGCCCCTTGGCGGCGCGCACGCAAGAATCTCGGCTTGATGATGCGCGAGGGTCTGCTCAAGGAAAACATCGACGGCGAGGCGCTCGACTGGGCGCACAAGCGGCTGCTCGCGCGCACCGAGCAGCGCAAAATCCTGATGATGATCTCCGACGGCGCGCCGGTCGATGACTCCACGCTGTCGGTCAATCCCGGCAACTATCTCGAACGGCATCTGCGCTGGGTGATCGAGGAGATCGAGACGCGCTCGCCGGTCGAGCTGATCGCAATCGGCATCGGGCATGACGTGACGCGCTACTATCGCCGCGCCGTCACCATCGTCGACGCCGAGGAGCTCGGCGGCGTGATGACCGAGAAGCTCGCCGAGCTATTCGACGAGCAGGGGCCGCCCGAGCCGGTGCGCGCCCCGCCGCGCCGGAAGATGCATTAGCCACGTACTCCATCCCTCCCCTGACAGGGGAGGGATGCATCGCCGCAGGCGATCCGGGGAGGGGTCATCTGTTCTTCTGTCATCGTGATCAGACCCCCACCCGACGTGCTGCGCACGTCGACCTCTCCCTTTCAGGGAGAGGTATGAGGCCGGCGTTCGGGTTCGCTCTCGCGCTCACACTCCTCGCTCTTTCGCTCTCCGCCTCGGCGCAACCCGGTCCGCGCCCGCCGGAGCAGCCAACCAAGATCGAAGTCCGCGCGCGACCGATCACGGCGTTCGAACCGGGCAATCCGATGCGCACGAAATTCGGCGCGCTGACGTTCCGCGGTGGCCTCGAACTCACATCATCGCATGCTCATTTTGGCGGTCTCTCGGCGATCCGCGTCGAAGCGAACGGCGTGAACTTTCTCGCTGTCAGCGACAAGGGGCACTGGCTGCGCGGCCGCATCGTCTACGACCGCGAGCGCCCTACCGGCATCGCGGATGCCGAGATGGCGCCGGTGCTGGGGCACGATGGAAAGCCGCTCGCCGCGCGCGGCTGGTACGACACGGAGTCGCTCGCCCTGAATGGTAGCATCGCGTGGCTTGGCATCGAGCGCGTGAACCGCATCGTGCGCCTCGACATTGGACGCGATGGACTGCTTGCGCGCGCAACTCTTATTCCGGTGCCGCCTGGTATCGCGAAGCTGCCATACAATAAAGGGCTTGAATGCCTCGAGTTCGTGCCCGCCGGCATGCCGCTCCAGGACACGTTGATCGCGATCTCGGAACGCGGCCTGGACGACGCGGGCAATATCAAAGGCTTCCTGATCGGCTGGTCGGGTCCAGCGGAATTCTCGCTGAAACGCATCGGCGATTTCGACGTGACCGACTGCGCCGTGACGCCAACGGGTGATCTGCTCGTCCTGGAGCGCAGCTTCTCTCGGCTGCGCGGCGCCGGAATGCGCATCCGCCGCGTGCCGCTGAAAAGCATTCAAGCGGGCGCGACCGTCGATGGCCCGGCGCTGATCGAGACGGACATGAACTATCAGATCGACAATATGGAGGGCCTATCGGTGCACCGCCACGGCAACGCGCTGGTGCTCACGCTCATCTCGGACGATAATTTTTCGATCATCCAGCGTACGCTGCTGCTGCAGTTCGCGCTGGAGGAGTGAGGTAGCGCTTTGTAGCCCGGATAGAGCGACGCGAAATCCGGATTGATTTCAGTTTCCGAGACTGGTCCCCGCATTGCGCTTCGCTCCATGCCGGCTACGAAGCGTGCTTGCTGAAACGAAAATGCCCGGCGCGAGGGCCGGGCATTCCGTATGTCAGACGCGCCGCCGGGCTCAGGCCGCCTTCGCCTCGGCGCGCTTCTTGGCGATCTCGCTCTTCAGCCTGCGCGCCTTCGGCGAGAGTTCCTCGGCGTGGGCCTTCGCGAGGAACGCATCAAGGCCGCCGCGGTGGTCCACGCTCTTGAGCGCGTTGGCCGAGATGCGCAGCTTGACCGAACGGCCGAGCGCGTCCGAGATCAGCGTGACGCTCAAGAGGTTCGGCAGGAAGCGCCGCTTGGTCTTGATGTTCGAGTGGCTGACCTTGTGGCCCACCTGGGGGCCTTTGCCGGTCAAATCGCAGCGGCGCGACATCGTCGAAATCCTTGGAAACTCTGCTGGAAACCCGATGGCGTCGATGCGGCGCCGAATTGGGAACGCGGACGTATAGAGGCCACGCGGCAGTGCGTCAAGTTACGCAACCGCGACGTTACCGGAACCACAGATTCGACGCATTCGGGCGCGAAGAGGCGACTTGGCTCGACACTGGGGCAAGGGTCAAGCTTTGCGATATCGCGCGCTCTTTAGTGTGCTTGCCGGTGGCGTCGCCTTTGCGGCTGCTGTTGCTTCGGCGCACGCGCAGAGCAAGCTCGAAGCGCGCTACACCGCCTCCCTCGCCGGGATTCCGCTNGGCNCCGGCAGCTGGGTCATCGACATCGCCTCCGATCAGTACACGTCGGTNGCAAGCGGCCGNACCACCGGCCTNGTGCGNGTGATCTCGGACGGCTCGGGTTCCAGCGGCGCGCGGGGCGCCATCCAGGGCGCGAGCCTNCTGCCGACNACNTACGCGTCGAGCACGNTNTCCGACCGGCGCTCCGACGACGTNCGNATGACCCTGCGCGCCGGNACCGTNAAAGACNTNTCGGTCGAGCCNCCGACGCCGCCGTCGCCCGACCGCGTGCCGGTGACGGAGGCGCACCGCAAGGGCGTCTCCGATCCGATGAGCGCCGCCATCATGCCGGTCGCCGGCAATGGCGATGTGCTCACGCCCGATGCCTGCAAGCGCAAGCTTGCGATCTTCGACGGCCGCCAGCGCGCTGACATCGACCTCGTGTTCAAGCGGATGGATCGCGTCCACGCCGACAAGGGCTATCAGGGCCCGGTCGTCGTCTGTACCGTGCTCTACACGCCGATTGCCGGGCACCGCCCCGAGCGCCCTGCGATCAAGTATCTGGCCGAGACGCGCGAGATGGAGATGTGGCTCGCGCCGATCGCCGGCACGCGGCTCCTTGTGCCGTTCCGCTTCTCNGTGCCGACGCCGTTCGGACTCGGCGTGCTGCAGGCGACCTATTTCGTCACGCAGCCGACCCGCGCCGCGGGCACACCCGCGAAAGCGACACAGTAGGTCGCTNTCGTCCCGGGCGACCGAGGGAAGACCCGGGACCCATAAACTCAATCAGTGCGAGTGCGATTCGGATAAGACGGTGGTTATGGATCCCGGCTCTCGCTTCGCTCGGCCGGGATGACGGGAGGCAACTCCTCCTCCACGGCATATTTCTGCAGCAACGGATACTGCAGCGCCGCGAACACGAAGGTCAGCGGCACCACGCCGAATACCTTGAAGCTCACCCAGAAATCGGTCGTCTGGGTGCGCCAGATGATCTCGTTGAGCACCGCGAGCGCGAGAAAGAAGATCGCCCAGCGCAGGGTGAGCTTGCGCCAGCCCTCGCCGGTCAGGTGAAACACCGCATCGAACACGATCGCGAGGAACGGCTTGTTGAAACATAGCCCGCCGAGCAGCGTGCCGGCGAACAGCAGATAAACGATCGTCGGCTTCATCTTGATGAAGGTGTCGTCGTGCAGCACCAGCGTCAGCCCGCCGAACACCACCACGATCACCGCCGTCACCATCGCCATCACAGGCAGATGCCGCGTCAGCACGTATGAGACCGCGAGCGACACGAGGATCGCGACCATGAACACCGCCGTCGCGACGAAGATGCCGGCCTTCTCACCGCCCATGGTTTCCGGCAGCAGCGGCAACACGAACGGCGTGAACAGGGCAGGACGCGAGTTGGCTAAGAAGAACAGGATCAGCGGCCCCATTTCGAGGGCAAGCTTGAGCCATGGATTGAGCTGGCGTTTGGCGGCGGCGGGCATGGGCGGCTTCTAGCCCGGCATCGCGCTGTTGTCATGCGCATCGCGCAATTGCCGCCGGCCGGCCGCGCCGCTAGCCTGAAATGGACCCAGCCACGGAGCCGCGCACGATGCGATACCTGTTTGCGATCCTGCTCGCTCTTGCGGCGGCCGCCGAGGCGCACGCGCAATCGGACTTCAAGGTGACGCTGCTTGGCACCGCTTCGCCGTCCCCGCGGCCGACACGTTTCGGGCCGAGCACGCTCGTCGAAGCCGGCGATCAGAAGCTTCTGTTCGATGCCGGGCGTGGCGTGCCGATCCGCATGTGGCAGATCAAGGTGCCGATGGGAAAGCTCGATGCGCTGTTCATCACGCATTTCCATTCCGATCATGTGTCTGGGATTCCGGATCTGTGGCTGACCGGCTGGCTTGGACCCGAGTTCGGCCGCCGTGCTGCGCCTTTCCGCGTCATCGGCCCGATCGGCACGAAGGCCCTGATGGAAAACATCGAAAAGGCCTACGCGCTCGACATCAAAATCAGACTGGAGGACGAGAAGCTCCCGCCCGCCGGCATTGCGGCCGCGCCGGAGGAGTTCGATCGTGACGGCATCGTTTACGAGAAGAACGGCGTGAAGGTCACGGCGTTCGAGGTCGATCACGGGCCGGGCATCAAGCCGGCTTACGGCTATCGCGTCGACTACAAGGGACGTTCAGTCGTGATTTCGGGTGATACCCGTTACAATGAGAACGTCGTCAAGTACGGGACCGGCAGCGATCTCCTGATCCATGAGGTCGGCAGTGCCCGCAAGGAGCTGATGGTCAATCTGTTCGCGCAGCGGATCATCGGGCACCACACGACGCCGAGTGAAGCGGGCCAGGTGTTCGCAAAGGCCAAGCCGAAGCTCGCTGTTTATACTCACATCGTGTTGCTGAGCAGCGCCGCGATCCCTGAGCCGACCCTTGACGACGTCGTCGCCGAGACGCGCACGACCTACAGCGGGCCGCTCGAGGTTGGTGAAGACCTGATGGCGTTCGAGGTGGGCGAAACCGTCACGGTGAAGAAACCCTAGATCTCGATCCCAGCAATCGCGTTGGCGAAGTCCTTGGCGGCGAAGGGCGCGAGATCGTCCACACCCTCTCCGACGCCAATGAAGTGCACCGGCAGCTTATGGTTGGCGGCGAGCGCCACCAGGATGCCGCCGCGCGCCGTGCCGTCGAGCTTGGTCATCACCAGCCCGGTGACGCCTGCGATACGCGTGAACTCGGTCGTCTGCGACAGCGCGTTCTGTCCGACCGTTGCATCGAGAACCAGCAGCACGGCGTGTGGCGCGCTCGCGTCAACCTTCCGCATCACGCGTACGATTTTTTCGAGCTCCGCCATCAGTTCGATCTTGTTCTGCAGGCGCCCGGCCGTGTCGACGATCAGGATATCCGCCCCTTCGCTCTTCGCTCGCGACAGCGCGTCGAACGCAAGGCTTGCGGCATCCGAGCCTTGCTCGCTGGCAATGACGGTCGCACCGGTGCGGGTGCCCCAGATTTTCAACTGCTCGATCGCGGCAGCGCGGAACGTGTCGCCGGCCGCGAGCATCACCTTGCGTCCCTCGCCACGAAAGCGCGCCGCGAGCTTGCCGATCGTGGTGGTCTTGCCAGAGCCGTTCACCCCGACGACGAGAATGACGAACGGCTTTGCGCCTGCATCGATCGCGAGCGGCTTCGCGACGGGCGCGAGCACTTTTTCGACTTCGGCTGAGAGGATCGCCTTCACCTCGGCGTCGCTCACCTGCTTGTCGTAACGGCCTTCGCCGATCGCTGCCGCGATCCGTGCCGAGACATCCACGCCAAGGTCCGCGCGGATCAACAGCTCTTCCAATTCCTCGAGCGTCGCGGCATCGAGCTTGCGCTTCGAAACGAGGTCCGTGATAGCGGTTCCGATCGACGCCGAGGTGCGTTTGAGCCCGCCCGAAAGGCGCTGCCACCAGCTCTGTTTGGGGATGTCATTCATGTTTGGGGGTGATAGCGGTTTCGGCATGGACGTGAAAGCGCAAGATCGGACAGACACGAAACCCTTCAATCCGAAGGCCGCGACCGAGGAGCAGATCCTCGCGCGCGTGCTCCATCGCGACGGTTTGATGCTGGTGATCGACAAGCCGGCCGGCCTCTCGGTGCATCGTGGGCCGAAGGGCGGGCCGAGCCTGGAAGACTGGTTCGACACGCTGCGCTTCGGCCTGCCGCGGCGGCCCGAGCTCGCGCACCGGCTCGACCGCGAAACGTCAGGCTGTCTGGTGCTCGGCCGCCACCGCAAGGCGCTCGCGCATCTGAGCCTGCTGTTCAAGCATCGGCGCGTTGGCAAGACCTATTGGGCGATCGTGGAGGGCGCACCGGAGGCGAACGAAGGCGTGATCGACATGCCGCTCGGAAGGCTCGATCCCGATTTCGGCTGGTGGATGAAGCCCGATCCGGATGGCCAGCCCGCAGTGACGAAGTGGAAGGTGATGGGGCGCTCCGCCGATAGCGCGATCACGTGGCTCGCGCTCGAACCCGTCACCGGCCGCACGCATCAGCTGCGCGTGCATTGCGCCGCGATGGGCTTTCCAATTTTCGGCGACGACATCTACGGCAATGAGGCGAGCGAGCGCCGCGCGCGCCAGATCAAGTTCGTGCCGCGGCCCGATGCGCCCGGCCTGCAGCTGCACGCGCGCGAGGTCGTGGTGCCGATCTCGAAGAACAAAGAGCCGGTGCGCGTGATCGCGCCGGTGCCGCCGCACCTGCGCGCGCGCCTCGCGGCGTGCGGCTGGAATGGCGAGTAATTATCGGCGCGGTAATTGCCGCGCCTACGCTGTCGCGTAAGGTGGCGCCGTGACCGAAACCATCGGCGTCATCATCGCGATCATTTCCAGCGCGCTCGGCGGTACGGCCGCTGCGGTGACCCGCTACCTCGTCATCAATGCCGATCCGCTCACGCTCGCGATTCTGCGCTGGGGTATCGGCTTTATCGTCGTGCTGCCCGCAACGCTGATCCTGCGCGCGCGCTGGCCACAACCGCGCGATCTGCCCGCGATCGCGGGGCTCGGCATCCTCTTCTTCGGCATATTCTTCATTCTCTACAACATCGCAGTCAGCCTCACGACCGCGACGCGCGCCAGCCTCGCGCTTTCGACGCTCCCACTCTGGACAATGCTGGCGGGCGCAGTGTTGCGCATCGAGCCGCTGACCGCGCGCAAGTCGCTTGGGGTCGGCATCGCGATTCTCGGCGTTGCCGGCGCGCTCGCGTCAAACCTGGGCGATGCGCCGCCCGGCGCGTGGCGCGGTGAATTGATCATGACCGGCGCTGTGCTCTGCATGGCGTTCTACAACGTGTTCTCCCGCCCCTTCATGGTACGATCGAGTGCGCTCGGCTTTCTCTGTGTCGGCATGGGCTGCGGCGCGGCCGCGCTGATCGCCGCAGGTGTGGCGACGGGTCGCGTCGCGGTACTCGCGAGCTTCGGCGCGGCGCAATGGACCGCCGCGATCTATCTCGGTGTTGCGGGCGGCGCGCTTGCCTTCATTCTCTGGGTGATGGCGCTGCAGCGCGCGTCGCCGACCCGCGTCGCCAACACGATGACCGTGAACCCAATCGCCGCCGGCCTGCTCGCCACGCAGCTTGTCGGCGAGCCGATCACGCTCAACCTGGTGGCCGGGCTCATCGCGGTGTTTATCGGCATCTGGATCGCGACCACGCAAGACGCGACTGTGAAGACTTAAGGTGCGGGCCTCTACTGCGAGCCTTCCAGCCCTAGCTCCTTCACCATCCCGCCCCACTTCAGCCGCTCGGACTCGATGTACTTGCGCATGTCCTCAATCGACGGCGTCTCGTTGGGGATGTAGCCCAGTGCCGCGATCTTCTCTTTGATGTCGGGATCGCGCATAATCCGCTTCATCTCGGCATGCAGCCGCTCGATGATCGGCCGCGGTGTCTTCGCCGGCACCAGCAGCATGTGCCAGGACACGCCCTCGTAGTCTTTCGCGCCGGAGGCTTCGCCAAACGGTGGCACGTCGGGCAAGAGCGGCAGCCGCTCGGTTGAAGACACCGCAAGCGCACGCAGCTTCCCGTCCTTGACCAGCGGGAGCGACAGGCCGGCTTCGAGGAAGCTCGCCGACACGTGTCCGGCGATCAGGTCCGTCACCGATTGTGGCGTGCTGCGATACGGCACATGCGTCGCATCGAAGCCGAGGCGCTTCTTGGCAAACTCCATCGACATGTGCTGCACCGAGCCGGTGCCGATCGACGCAAAGTTCAGCGGCGGGTTCGCCTTCTTGGCGAATTCGACGAACTCCGGAAGCGTCTTTGCCGATAGCTCCGGATTGATCGCCAGGATGAACGGCGATTTCAAATACAGCGAGATCGGCTCCAGATCGTGCGGGTCGTAATTGAGCTTCTTGAACAGCGTTGGATTGATCGACAGCGCGATGCTGGTGAGGACCACGAGTGTGTGCCCGTCGGGCGGCAAGGCTGCGATCTGTTGCGCAGCAAGCATGGTCGCGGCGCCCGGCTTGTTCTCCACGATCACCGGCTTGCCGAGCGCCTCCGAAAGCTTCTCGGCGTAAAGCCGCGTGATCGTGTCCATCCCGCTGCCGGCTGCGAGCGAAACGACGATGGTAATTTGCTTGGTGGGGTAGCTCTGTGCGGCGACCGGCGCGCGCGCCGCAAGCGCAAACAATACGGCGCCGATCACTGTCCAGTGAGGCTTCATTCTCATCAGGCGAGCTCGATTTTGAGGGTTTCAACAGTGCGGCAAGGCGCTTAGCATGCACGGCTGGAGCGGATGGAACAATCGGCTTTTGCCTATGGACAATTCGGGCTTTCAAGCGGCGCTCGACGGCCGCGTCGATGACATGCTCAGCGCGTGCACGAAGTGCGGCGCGTGTTTCGAGGCATGCCCGATCACGGACGCGGCGGGCATCGGCAATGCCAACCCGGCAGCGGTGGTGGCCGGCGTGCTTGACATCGTGCGCATGGGTGAGGGCCCGAAGGAAGCCGAGACCTGGGCGAGGTCCTGCGTGCTGAGCGGCGAGTGCGTCAAGGCCTGCGACTACGGGGTCAATCCGCGCTTCCTGCTCGCGATGGCGCGGCTCGCCATGACCACGAAAACCGAGCCGCGCGAGCGCCGCAAGGCCGGCGTGGCGGGCTTTCGCCGGATGAGCGAGGACGTGGGCATCCTGTCACATTTGCAGCTTACCGACGAAGCGTTGGAGCGCCTTGGACAGCGGCCGACCGCCAAGCCGCCGACTGAAAGCGACGAGTTGCCCGACGTGGTCTTCTACACCGGCTGCAACGTGCTCAAGACCCCGCACATCGCGCTCTTATGCCTCGACATCATGGATGCGCTTGGCACCCGCTACAGCGTGATGGGCGGGCCCACCCATTGTTGCGGCGTGCAGCAATTGCGCGCCGGCGATGCCGACACCTCGTCGCGCGTTGCGGGCAAC
>C688J18823_10001471_pt1 | contig 14534 bp, 11 predicted proteins | sample HopSoiMetagenom1_FD_18823 | JGI IMG/M metagenome (IMG submission 18823)
CAACGGCTGTGGCCGGTGCCATCCTTGGCATAAATCCGTTCAACCAGCCCGATGTCGAGGACGCCAAGATCAAAACCCGCGAGCTGACCGCTGCGTTCGAAAAATCCGGCACGTTACCGCCGGAGCAGCCGGCGATGTCGACAGCGCAGGCAGATCTATATACCGATCGCGAAAATGTCGCCGCGCTGCGGAGAGCCGGGGCAAATGGCGATCTCACATCCTGGCTGAAAGCCCACCTCTCCCGCATCGACCAAAACGACTACCTCGCTTTGCTGGCCTATATCGAACGCGATGCCGGCCACATCGAGACTTTGCAGCAGATGCGGCTTCGAGTTCGCGACCAGCGTCATGTAGCAACCTGCGCTGAATTCGGGCCGCGGTTCCTGCATTCGACCGGTCAGGCCTACAAAGGCGGTCCCGACAGCGGCGTGTTTCTGCAAATCACATGCGATGATGCGCAGGATCTCGCGGTACCGGGACAATCGGCCAGCTTCGGGGTGATCAAGGCGGCCCAGGCGCGCGGCGATTTTGACGTTCTAACGGAGCGCGGCCGGCGCGCCTTGCGCGTGCATCTCAAGGGCGACCTGGAAGCGGGACTGAAAGCGCTCGACACCGCGATCAGGGACGCACTGACTCAAGGGTAATCCAATGCAACTCGGTATGATCGGCTTGGGACGGATGGGCGGGAACATCGTCCGCCGGCTGATGAAGCACGGACATACGGCAGTCGCTTACGACAAGGATGCGAAGGCGGTCGCCGCGATCGCGGCCGAGGGCGCCCAAGGCGCCGGCGCGCTGGAAGACTTTGTCGCGAAACTAAGCAAGCCGCGAGTGGCGTGGGTGATGCTGCCCGCCGGGAAAATCACGGAATTGACGATCGAGGCGCTCTCGAAGCTCCTGGAGCGTGGCGACGTCATCATCGATGGCGGCAACACGTTTTGGCAGGACGATGTGCGTCGGGGCAAGGCGCTGAAAGAGCTCGGCATCGAGTATGTCGATGTCGGCACATCAGGCGGCGTCTGGGGATTCGAACGCGGCTATTGCATGATGATCGGAGGCGACAAGGCGGTAGTCGATCGACTTGACCCGATTTTTGCAGCGCTGGCTCCGGGAGCCGGAGACATTCCGCGCACCGCCGGCCGCGACGGGCGCGACCCCCGCATCGAACAGGGTTACGTGCACGCGGCCCGATCGGGGCCGGTCATTTCGTCAAGATGGTCCACAACGGCATCGAATACGGTCTGATGCAGGCCTATGCTGAAGGTTTCGACATCCTCAAGAACGCGGGAATCGAGGCGTTGCCCGCCGAACATCGTTTCAACCTCGACATTGCGGATATCGCTGAGGTCTGGCGGCGAGGCAGCGTTATTCCCTCGTGGTTGCTCGATCTCACCGCGTCCGCACTCGCCAGAAACGACACCTTGGCAATTATTCGGGTTTTGTCGAAGACTCCGGCGAAGGCCGCTGGACCATCAACGCCGCCATCGAGGAGGCGGTGCCGGCGGAGGTGCTGACCGCGGCATTGTTCGCCCGTTTTCGCTCGCGCAAGGAACATACATTCGCCGAGAAAATTCTCTCGGCAATGCGCGACGGCTTCGGCGGCCATAAGGAGCCGCAACAGCATCCGGAGCCGGCACGGCAAAGCGCGCCCGAGATCGTCAAGCCAAAGGCCAGCCGGTCGTGACAGAAGTGCTTTCAGATCAGGTCCAGCGAACAAACCAGAAGCAGCCGGATCCCTGCTCTTTCGTGATTTTCGGCGTGACCGGCGACCTGACCCACCGCCTGGTCATACCCGCGCTCTACAATCTGGAGGCCTCCGGGCTGCTGCCCGACAGGTTTTGCGTCGTCGGCGTCGCGCGCAAAGGCATGTCCAACGACGATCTGCGCGGCAGCCTGATGCAAGGTTTGCGCAAGTTCGCGACGCGACCTGTAGAGGATGCAACCGCCAAGCGCTTGCTGGAGTGCGTCACCAGCATTGAAGCGGACCCTANGGNGCCAGCTTCGTTCGATGCGATGCGACAGAGATTGGAGAAGCTGGAAGCNGANCGATCGACCGGTGGAAATCGNCTGTTCTATNTGGCCACCCCGCCAAGCGCCTTCGCCCCTATCAGCCGCGAACTCGGCCGCACCGGATTGTTGAAGGAAGCGAACGGTGCCTGGCGGCGGCTGGTCGTGGAAAAACCGTTCGGCACTGATCTCGCGTCAGCGAAAGCGCTTAACGGCGAGCTCCTGAAAATAGTCGATGAGCAGCAGATCTACCGGATCGATCACTATCTCGGCAAAGAGACGGTGCAGAATATCCTGGTGCTGCGATTCGCCAACGGCATGTTCGAGCCGATCTGGAATCGCAATCACATCGATCACGTCCAGATCACCGTCGACGAGAAGCTTGGCGTCGGGCACCGCGGCAGTTTCTACGACGCAACCGGCGCGTTGCGCGACATGGTTCCCAACCACCTGTTTCAACTGCTCTCNCTNGTNGCGATGGAGCCGCCGATCCGCTTCGACGCGCATTCNGTGCGCTCGGANAANGCGGATGTCCTCGCGGCNATCCAGAATCAAGGCGAAGCNGANGCANTGAGAAATTCNGTGCGCGGCCAGTATTTGGCGGGCAAGATCGACGATGCCGTTATCCCGGACTATACCAAGACCGAGGATGTGAGGCCTGAGAGCGCTACNGAGACCTACGTGGCGCTGAAGCTTACCATCGATAACTGGCGCTGGGCCGGCGTTCCCTTTTACCTGCGGACCGGCAAGGCGCTCGGCGCCAAGCGCACCGAAGTCGCGATCAAGTTCAAGCAGGCGCCGTTCGCGATGTTCAGCTGCACTCCCGTCGACCGCCTTTCGCAGAACTACCTGGTGATTTCCATCGAGCCGACCGAGGGCATCACGCTGCAATTCAACACCAAGGTGCCGGGACCGGTGATTGCGATCGACGGCGTCGAGATGAAATTCCGTTACAAGGATTACTTCAAGGCCGAGCCAGCCACCGGGTACGAAACCTTGATCTACGACTGCATGATTGGGGACAACATCCTGTTTCAGCGTGCCGACAGCGTCGAAGCGGGTTGGCAGGCGGTGCAGCCGTTTTTGGATGCCTGGAAAAAAGCTGGCGCCAAAGGCCTGGAGACATACAAGGCCGGCAGCGATGGTCCGCGCGCCGCCGAGGAGTTGCTCAAGCGTGACGGCCGCCGCTGGCGCAAACCTGCCTAGTTCGGGATGTCAGCGAACGCCGAGCGCCGGTTGATCACCGTTTCCAATACGGTCGAACTGGCGCAGATGGCGGCGCAGCGGCTTCTGGCGAGGATCGGCGCCAATGATGGCCGCGTCGCGATTTGCCTGACCGGCGGGTCGGGCCCCCAACGGCTCTATCAACTGCTCGCAACCGAAGGGATGGCCAGCCGAATTCCCTGGCAGCGCGTGCATTGGTTCATTGGTGACGAGCGTTTCGTCCCGCCCGATGATCCCCTGAACAACATGAGTGCCGCGCGGCGGACGTTTCTCGATGGTCGCGCGCCCGCTTCCAATATTCACCCCATCCCGACAGACGGGGGCAACCCGGACGAGGCGGCAGGGCGTTACGAGCGCGGCCTGAAAACGTTCTACGGCGCGCAGCTGTTGGACCCGGTTCGGCCGTTGTTCGACCTGGTGCTGATGGGCGTCGGCCCTGACGGCCATACGGCCTCGCTGTTTCCGGGTTATCCGGCATTGGCTGAAAAGGAGCGCTGGGTCGTCGGCGTGCCGCAGGCCCATGTAGAGCCACTTGTGCCGCGGGTCACTCTGACACTGCAGGCGCTCGGGTCGTGCCGAGAAATGCTGTTCGAGGTGGCGGGCTCGGATAAACGTGCGATCTTGACGCGGGTGCTCGCAGGCGAGAACCTGCCCGCCAACGAGGCGCACTCAACCATCGGCGACACTGTCTGGCTGGTTGATAGAGCTGCTCTGCCGGAGGATCCTGGTGCTGGATAAAGTCAGTCAACTCCCGTGCGCCCTGATCGTCATGGGGGTGTCCGGCTCAGGAAAGAGTACCATTGGAGAGCAACTGGCCCAGGCGCTATCGTTTAGCTACGAAGACGCCGACAAGTTTCATCCCGCCGCCAACGTGGCCAAGATGAAGGCCGGACATCCTCTCACCGACGAGGACCGCTGGCCGTGGCTGCGGGCGATTGCCGATGAGATCGATCGCGTCTGCAAGGCCGGCCAGCACGCCGTCATCGCGTGTTCGGCGCTAAAGCGTGCGTATCGTGACGTGCTCGTTCATGAGCGAACCGACGTGCGGATCATCTTTCTCGATGGCACCAAGGAGTTGATCGCGATGCGGCTCGCTGAAAGGAAAGGTCATTTCATGCCGGCAGGGCTGCTGGATAGCCAGTTCGACACGCTTGAGCCGCCCGAAACCGGCGAGAATCCCATCACCGTATCGATCGACGCGCCGGTTAGAGCCATCGTGGACGAGATCGTGCGGCAGCTTGAACTAGGTCGCGCCGACGGCGGCAAATCAGGCAAGAGCCGCACATGACCCGCATCGCACTGGTTGTCTCCGATGTCGATGGTACCTTGCTGACAAAAGATAAAACCCTGACCGATGGTGCGATCAAGGCGGAGCGGCGGCTCCGCGAAGCCGGCATCGGATTTACCATTACGTCCAGCCGACCGACGATCGGTATGCGGTTTCTAATCGAGCCGCTGGCGATCAGCCAGCCGATCGGAGCGTTCAATGGAAGCTCGATCGTCGATCCCCAACTTGAACCGATCGAGCAGCATTTAATACCAGCGTCGGCGGCTGAACGCAGCATCGGCGTGCTCAACGAGTTCGGCGTCGATGTTTGGCTGTTCACCAACGACGAGTGGCTTGCGCGTCGTGCCGACGGCGAATACGTCCCGCTTGAAAAGCGAGCGATACGCGCCGATCCGACCATCGTCAGCGATTTCGGACCCTATCTCACGTCCGCCTGCAAGATCGTCGGGTCGAGCGCCGATCAGGCGCTGCTAAGGCGTTGTGAAGCCGCGATGCATAAGGCCGTGGGCGCGCAGGTTAACGCGGTCCAATCGCAGACCTATTATCTCGACGTCACGCCACCGGGTTGCGACAAGGGCACGTTCGTCGCGGCTGTATCGGGACGCCTTGGTATTTCCACCCAGGCGGTCGCGACGATCGGCGACATGCCGAACGATCTCCCGATGTTCCGGAAAAGCGGGCTATCGATCGCGATGGGCAACGCCAGTGATGACGTGAAGAGATCGGCGACGCACGTGACGACTTCAAACGAGGAGGAAGGCTTCGCCGGAGCAGTCGATTTCATTTTGCGCCACAACGAGAGCAGCTGATCTCTGGCTCAACTCTTTGAAGCCTGCTGCGGATCGCCGACAAAGACCACGGGCGTCCCTTTTTTGACATTCTCTCCTAGCGCACGGACGTCCCAGTTTGTCAGCCGAATGCACCCATGCGATTCGGATTTGCTGACCTTCGAGGGATTGGATGTTCCGTGGATCCCATATCCTTCGGCGGACAATCCGATCCAGAACGAACCCACCGGGTTGTTGGGTCCTGGGGCGATCGTAAAGGGTATGCGTGATTTGACGCCTTTGAACTTGTAGTCCGGGTTGTAGCGATAGGTCGGGTTGGCGTGTACCGAGACGACCTTGAGCGCACCGCTTGGCGTAGGTTTCTCTTCACTGCCAATGGTTGCGGGAAAGAAGGCGATCAGCGTGCCCGACGCATCGAACGCCTTCACGGTCTGGCGGGACTTGTCCACCTCGATGCGTTCGATAGCCAACTCGCTCCGATCGGGCACGTTGACAACGGAAATGGTTTGACCTGCCTGATCGAACTTTTTCCCGGGATTCAGAGCTGACAGCAATTGCTCGCTCATATGAAACTTCTCGGCAATCGCCTCGCGCGCGCTGGTGTAGCTCAGCGCTTCCAAACGTTTCATGTCGTCCATCTTTGCCGGAAGTTTCTTGAGAAACGGTCCTTTCACGTCTTTTTCCGAAATCGTGTAATCGATCACGATCGGCTCCGAGTTCGTACCGGTAAGCACCTTCCAAATCTCAGGCGTTAGCGGCCGGTCTGACAGCAACCCCTTGGATTCCGCGAACGCCTGCAAAGCCTTTTGCGCGTTTTCGCCTAACATCCCATCGATTTCTCCAGGAGAAAAACCAGCGCGGGCCAGCAGAACCTCGGCCTTGATGACCACGGGGTCGATCTTGTTCCTGGCTGTCGTTTTTTTAGCGTTCGGCTGCGTGCTAAGCTCAGCCTTGTTGATTTCAGCCCCATCAAGGGCGGCCGCTGCGGCAGGAACGGCAAGGCAGCCCACGCAAATGGTCACGAAAAACCAACGCACCATCAGCCAGCCTCCGGCACACGCCCGCACATGATAATGTGCGCCCGGCGGACAAGTTCCTTTTGGAGAGCCAATGAACGAGGCTAAGCGGTCATTTCGTGCGCTGCCGGGCCGGTTTGTCGAGCGAATTTTTGGCAGTGCCGAGGTTGTGCGCGGTGTTGATCAGCGCAATGTGGGTCAGTGCCTGTGGAAAGTTGCCGGTCTGACGGCCCGCTATGGGATCGAACTCTTCCGCCAACAGTCCCAGGTCGTTGGCGATCGCCACGACACGATCGAACATCGCCTGCCCCTTCGCGGTCTCGCCGCTCAGCACGTAGGCGTCGGCGAGCCAAAGGCTGCAGGCCAGAAACGCGCCTTCCTCAGGCTGCGCCTGTTCGGAAGGCTCGCGAGGATCGTGACGCAGCACGAATCCGTCACGCATCATATGCTTCTCAATCGCCGCGATGGTGCCGCCCACCCGCGGATCCGAGGCGGGAAGGAAACCGACGGCTGGCAGCAACAGGATGCTGGCATCGAGCATTTGGGTACCATAGGACTCGACGAACGCGTTTTGATCGCGATCGAACCCTTTGTCGCAGATTTCGCGGAAGATCGTGTCCCGCAGCGTCCGCCATTGCTCGATCGGTGCGGGAAAGCCGAACTCTTCGGCGCTTTTTATCACACGGTCAAACGCGACCCAGGTCATCACCTTTGAGAACACATAGTGCTTGGCCTCACCTCGCCGCTCCCAGATGCCGTGATCCGGCTGGTCCCATACTTCCGCGAGGTGCGCCATCACGGTGCATTCCAGGTCCCAGGTGCTCTGGTCGAGTTGCAACTCCATGACGCGCGATTGATGAAACGCGTCCATCAGCTCGCCGTAGACGTCGAGTTGCAGCTGTGCATGCGCGGCATTGCCGACCCGAACCGGCTTCGCGCCTTCGTAACCCGCCAGCCAGCCCACCTCCCATTCCATCAGGCGGCGCTGGCCCATGATCCCGTACATGATCTGCATATTGGCGGGAGATCCCGCCACGGCGCGCAACAGCCAATTGTGCCAGGCAGCCGCCTCTTCCGTGTAACCGGAGTTCATCAACGCGAGCAGCGTGAAGGTGGCGTCGCGTAGCCAGCAAAAACGGTAGTCCCAGTTCTTTGCGCCACCGGGTATTTCCGGCAGCGAAGTCGTCGGCGCCGCAACGATGCCGCCGGTCGGAGCGTACGTGAGCGCCTTCAGCGTGATCAAAGATCGCATTACCAGATCGCGGTTCTCACCCTGGTGCGTGCAATGGCTGCACCACTCGGTCCAGAATTTCTGGGTATCCCGCAGTGCGTGAGCCGGGTTGATGGCCTTGGGGACGGGAAGATGCGAGGGCCCGTAAGTGAGCACGAACGGTATGGTTTCGCCCTCCTTCACCTCGAAGTCGGCTACCGTTGTCATATCCTCGCCGCGCGTCTGCACCGGGGTGCGCAGCACAGTCATGTCCGGTCCGCAAATCGCGAGCAGCGCCCCCTGCTCGGTTCGCTTGACCCAGGGGATGTCCCCGCCGAATCCGAACCGGATTATCAATTGCATCTTGAGCTTGACGTTGCCGCTGATGCCGCGAACCAACCTGACAACGTCGGAAGCATGGCCGCGCGGCGGCATGAAGTCGATCAGCGCAACAGCGCCGGTTGCGGTCTCGAACCGCGTCTCCAGAATGAGCGTGTCGTCCCAGTAGCGACGAGAAGATGCGGTGACATCCTCCGGCATTATCAGCCATCGGCCGTTCAGCTTATTGCCGAGCAGGCCCGCAAAGCAGGCGTCCGAATCGAACGCGGGCCAGCAAAGCCAGTCGATCGAACCATCGCGCCCGACCAAGGCCGCTGTCTCACAATCTCCGATCAATCCATAATCTTCGATTGCCAGCGACAAGGTTCGTCACCATTCAATGTCGGCCATCAGATTGGGGCGCGCGTCCGCTGCGCCGTAGCATCCTTGAGTGCCGCGAGGTCGATCGCGGCTGCAATGTCGTCAATCGCGCGCGGCAAACGCCGCCGCCAATTTGGATGTTCGTGCGTTGTTCCCGGAATATTGGGCTGATCAATCACGCCAAGCAAATCCTCCAGCGATATCGCAAGCAGGCGCGACTTGGTTCGCGCCAGGAAGCCGACGACCGCATAGACATCATGACTCCTGATGGCATGATGATGCAAGACATCGCTCAACATGGCCAGGGCGTGAGAGCGTGCGTCATCGCTTTCACCGGGGTCGACGCCGAGCGATCGCTTCAGCCTGAGATCGCTATATGAGCGCCAACCCGCATAGGTCGAGAGATCGTGCGTGTTGATCGTGACCAGCGCGTTGCGGGCATAATGGTCGACGTCACGAAACCTGCCCTGCTCGTCACGCTCGAATATCATCACCTGGTAGGACCAGATGCCCCAGTCGGCAAGTTCTTCGCGAAAGCCTTCCGGAACGGTGCCCAAATCTTCCCCGATCACCACGCAGCGATGCGCTACGCTTTCCTGCGCCGTTACGGCCAACAGCGCCTCGAACGGCATTTGCACGTAGACGCCCTTGTCGGCGGAAAAACCTTGTGGAACGAGATAGAGCCGCTGCAAACCCAGCACGTGGTCAAGCCGGATCGCGCCGGCGTAACGCATGGAAGCGCGCAGCATCGCTCGGAACGGTTCGAACGATGTAATTTCCAGCCCCGCGGCGTTGAAGCCGGCGAGCCCCCAGTTCTGGCCCGCGGTGTTCAGCAAATCCGGCGGGGCTCCAACCGAGAGATGGCGCGAAATCGCGGATTGTTCGTTCCAAGCGTCGAATCCACCGGACTGCACACCCACGGCCACATCCAGATAGAGCCCTACCTTCATGCCAAGTTCGTCCGCGCGGCGCCGACAAGCCCCGAGTTGCCGATCGGCGCACCACTGCATGAATTCGATGAACTCGATCTCAGGCTGATCGGAAGCCTGACGCATCCGCGCGCAATTGGAGTCGTCAGGTTTGCGCCACTCTTCCGGCCATTCCCACCAAGGATTGTTGAATTTGTGCCGCAGCACCTCGAAACAAGCGAACCGTGCGAGCAGCGCTCCGCTCTCGGAACGAAATTTTTCGAAATCTCGCTGGTATTCGCTTTCTGGTCCGGCTTTGAAGCGGTTAAAGGCCGAGCGAAGCGCTCGCCATTTTATCTCCGCGACATCGACGTAATCGACGACGTCGCTTTGTCTCAAGCGCGCCAGTTCGTCCTTGCTCTCTTCGCACGGCTGAAATCCGGGCACGCTTTCGACATCGATGTAGAGCCCGTTCAGAAAAAGCCGGCTGTTCGGCGAGTACGGGCTGCAGTCCGCCGGCCTGTCGTCGAACAGCGCGTGCAGTGGGTTAAGCCCGACCCCGTCCGCGCCCAAACGCGCCGCCAGATCGATCAGCCGTTTGAGGTCGCTAAAATCGCCGATGCCCCAGTTGCGCGCCGACCTTACCCCATAGAGCTGGGCAGCGAGCAACCAGCAACGGTCAAACTCACCGGAGAAAGCCCTTGCCGGCGCAACGATCAGCGGTGTCTCGTCGGTGACCGAGCCCGAGTCCGTCACCTGCAGCCGGTACGAACCCTCAGGCAGGTTCAGCGGCAAGTCGATCTCCCCGCCTCCCGGGTCGCCGGTGCGGGTCTCGCCGTCCGCAACGACCCGATCGCCGGACGCGATCCTCCACCGGACCGGCAACGCGGCACCCTGTTTGAGCCGCGTGCGGCTCGGACCGCCGGACCTGATCACCACCGCGCGATCCAGCAACGGGTGCGGCGCGTCAAGCGACAAGGCGTCGATCGCTATGCTGAGCGCGCCATCGGCAGTAACTTGCCGCTGACCTCGGGCGTCAACGTATTCGGTCTGGATTCCCAGCTCTTTGGCTTTGGCGAAAAGGTCCATTCAGCGCGTTGTTCGTACGGCGGGAGCCGTCACAAAATTACCTGGACTGGAGAAGAGGATAGCCGGCGGTCAACTCTCGGGCGGCGGCGGCGTTCCGCTGGAACCAATGACCCGCCAGAAGCTTTCTATATCAGTCCGGAGCGTCTCTTTCTGCTGAAAGGGGCGTAATTCCATGTCGATCGGCATCACCGTGAACAAAACCAGCCAGACTGTCGAAAGCGCCGCGTCGGGCGGCGTCTTTCATATCGAAGATGTCTATCCGCTGATCGACGGCGGACGCTTTCCCGTGAAGCGCATTGCTGGCGAATCGATCGAGGTCTGGGCTGACATATATCGTGACGGTCACGACGTGGTGAGCGCGGGTCTGATCTGGCGTTGCGAGCGGGACCGCGAGTGGCGGCGCGAGCCGATGACCCATCACAGCAACGATCGCTGGTCCGGTTCATTCGTCCCCGTTCAGCCAGGCCGCTACGTTTATGCCATCGAAGCCTGGACGGACGAATTCGCAACGTGGCGGCGCGGGTTCGAACTAAAGCAGAAGGCCGCGGCCGACGTCACTGTCGATGCCCTCGAAGGTGCGAGTCTGCTGACGCGCGCGCAGAACGGTACACCTGCGGATATCGCGATCATCTTGAAACAGTGCGAAGCATTTTTGCAGAGTGGCGAACCCGCACCGCTGCTCACCGACGAACTGAAGCAAGCGATGGCGGAAAGCCAATCGCGGCCGGACTTGACACGATCGCCATTGTTTCCACTGGTCATCGACCGGCCTCGGGCGCGCAACGGCGCTTGGTACGAGATGGTGCCCCGAAGCCAGGGCACCATGCCCGGCAGGCACGGCACGTTCGCCGATTGCATCGCGCGGCTGCCTGACATCGCGCAGATGGGGTTTGATGTCGTCTATCTCACGCCTATCCATCCGATAGGCCGTACCAACCGGAAGGGCCGGAACAACGCCGTTACTGCCGCCGAAGGTGATCCCGGCAGCCCATACGCGATCGGGTCCAGCGAAGGCGGCCACGACGCGGTTCANCCCGAGCTCGGCACGCTCCGGGACTTCCTTGAGTTCGTCGCGGCCTGCGAACGGCACGACATGGAGGTCGCGCTCGACTTCGCGGTGCAATGCTCGCCTGATCATCCCTGGCTCAAGCAACACCCGCAATGGTTCAGGCGACGGCCGGACGGATCGATGCGCTATGCAGAAAATCCGCCCAAAAAATACGAGGACATCGTCAATCCCGATTTTTCCTCGGAAGACGCCGGCGCGCTTTGGAACGCGCTGCGCGACATCGTGCTGTTCTGGATCGACAAAGGCGTGAAGATTTTCCGGGTGGACAATCCCCACACCAAGCCACTTCGTTTCTGGGAATGGCTGATCCGCGAAGTCCAGCTTCGCCATCCAGAGGTGATCTTCCTCGCGGAAGCGTTTACCCGGCCGAAACTGATGAAAGGCCTCGCCAAGCTCGGATTCACCCAATCCTACACCTACTTCACCTGGCGAACGCAGAGATGGGAGCTTGAGCAATATCTGATCGAGTTGACGCGGTACCCGGAGCGGGACTTCTATCGCCCTAATTTCTTCGTCAACACACCCGATATCCTACCCTATCACCTGCAAGGCGGCGAGACCTGGATGTTCAAGTCACGAGTCGCGCTGGCCGCGACCCTTTCCTCGACCTACGGGATCTACAATGGTTTTGAGCTTCTGGAGCACGAGCCGATTCCGGGCCGCGAAGAATACCTCGACTCCGAAAAGTACGAGATCAAGGTGAGGGATTGGGACAAGCCGGGCAACATCAAGCCGTATATCAGCGCCCTGAACCGGGTTCGCCGTGAGAACTCAGCGCTGCAGCAGACCAGCAATCTTCGCTTCATTCCGCTCGAGGACGGCAATGTCATAGGCTTCGTCAAGGAATCGGTCGATCAGACCAACAGCGTGATGTCGGCGATCTCGCTGTCGCGCGACGTACACGATTTCTGGTTTCCCCCTCGGCGACGTCCAGGTCGGCAAGGCCGAGGACCGCCGCCATGTCGCCGCGGTCGAAAACCTGATGACGGGNGAGCGTTATCCTGTGGAATGGGGCGGGATTCGCCTGCGGATCGATCCGGCNCGCGATCCCGCGCTGCTTTACCGCTGTCTCGCGTGAATTGGCGCCATGAACCTGTTGTCGTCCATCGAAACCACNAATATGCCGGTCACCGGACTGGATGGCGATGAGCTTTGGTACAAAGACGCCATTATCTATCAGCTGCACGTCAAGGCTTTTGCGGACAGCAATAATGACGGCATCGGCGATTTCGCCGGGCTCACCGAGAAACTCGGATACCTTCAAGATCTAGGCGTTACCACGCTGTGGTTGCTGCCGTTCTATCCNTCGCCCGGTCGCGACGACGGATATGACATCGCCGACTACGGCGCGATCAATCCTGACTTCGGGACGATGAAGGATTTCAAGCGCTTCATCGTCGAAGCGAAGCGGCGAGGCTTGCGCGTGATCACCGAGCTGGTCATCAACCATACCTCGGACCAACACAACTGGTTCAAACGGGCCAGGCGCAGCGATCGGAAATCGAGCGCCCGCAACTGGTATGTCTGGAGCGATACCGACCAGAAATACGTCGGTACGCGGATCATCTTCACCGACACCGAGAAATCGAACTGGACCTGGGATCCGGAAGCCGGGCAATTTTATTGGCACCGGTTCTTTTCACATCAGCCCGATCTCAACTTCGACAATCCGCGCGTTGTCAGCGCCCTGGTTCAGGTCATGAAGCGTTGGCTGGATACCGGCGTCGACGGCTTCCGTCTGGACGCAATTCCCTATCTTTGCGAACGCGACGGCACCAACAACGAGAATCTCCCCGAGACCCATGCGGTAATAAAGAAACTGCGCGCTGAACTGGACGCTTACGGCAAAGGCAAAGTGTTGCTGGCGGAAGCCAATCAGTGGCCGGAGGACGTGCAGGAATATTTCGGCAAGGGCGATGAATGCCACATGGCCTATCATTTCCCGCTGATGCCGCGGATTTACATGGCCATCGCGCAGGAAGACCGCTTTCCGATTACGGACATCCTGCGCCAGACGCCGGATATCCCTCCCAATTGCCAGTGGGCGCTGTTCTTGCGCAACCACGACGAACTGACGCTCGAAATGGTCACCGACGTCGAGCGCGACTACCTGTGGTCCACCTACGCCAACGATCCGCGCGCCCGCCTCAATCTCGGTATTCGCCGGCGACTGGCGCCGCTGATGGACAACGACCGCCGTAAGATCGAGTTGATGAACTCGCTGCTGCTATCGTTTCCAGGCACGCCCATCATCTACTACGGCGATGAAATCGGAATGGGCGACAACATTTATCTCGGCGACCGCAACGGCGTGCGCACACCGATGCAGTGGACGCCGGATCGCAACGGCGGCTTCTCCCGCGCCGACCCGGCGCGGCTCTATGCCCCGACCATCATGGATCCCGTCTATGGATATGAGGCGGTCAACGTCGAAGCCCAATCGCGCAGCCTGTCCTCACTGCTAAGCGCGACCAAACGGCTGATCTCGGTGCGAAAGTCGAGCCTGGCATTCGGACGCGGCACCATGACGTTCATCCGTCCTGCCAATCGCTCAGTGCTTGCCTACATCAGGCAATATCGCGACGAGGTCATACTTTGCGTAGCCAATCTCTCGCGGTCGGCGCAGGCGACCGAACTCGATCTGTCCGCATGGAAGGATCGAATTCCGCTGGAGATGCTGGGCCGCACCCGCTTTCCGGCGATCGGCGAACTGCCCTACATGATCACCTTGGCGCCGTACGGCTTCTACTGGTTCCGGCTTGAGGAGCGCGACAAGTCGGAGCACCACAGTCCTTCAGTCGTGCCCGAGTTCGAGACATTGGTCGTGCCCTTGGGTGCGACCTGGGTCTCGCTCGCCCGCACGCGGACTGTATTCGAACGCGAAGTGTTGCCGGGCTTCCTCGCGCGGAGCCGCTGGTATCCCGAGCGTTCTCCGAAAGCGATCCATCCGAAGCTGATCTCCGCTATCCCGTTCTGCGACGTGGGCGACAATCGGCCCTGGCTGGCTTTCCTGGAGGCAACCCAGCACGGCGTAACGTCGCGCTACGTTCTGCCCATACAGATCGAATGGGTGCGCTTTGATCGCGAACGCTACAATCCCCGCGCCTTTGCCGCGGTGCGCCAGGGTGCCCGGGAAGGAACCCTGTTGGACGTAGCGACCGACCGGATTTTCATGGCCATTCTGCTGCGCAACCTGCGACAGGGCCTGACTCTCGAAGAGGGCGGCTCGCGGCTCG
>C688J18823_10001472_pt1 | contig 14529 bp, 11 predicted proteins | sample HopSoiMetagenom1_FD_18823 | JGI IMG/M metagenome (IMG submission 18823)
AATTCGAGTGGTAATGGCCTCGGACCCCATATCGCAACCATCACTCGTTGCGACTTGAAACGGATGTTCGAATTGAACCTTGATTCGTCTGAATATGCCTCGGCGCCACACCCGCCCAAACCGCTGACGAAACAGCAAATGCATGCACGGGGACTAGACCAGCAAACGATCTCCTGGTCTGAAAAGCCGATGTTGCGTATCGAGATCAAAACGGTCGATACCCATGAGCGAAAGCAGCTCTTTGGGCACACAGCTCGACATGTCATCACTACTAGAAAACAGATTCCACTCGAAGGATCGCGGTCCCAGCCAGAGGAAACCGTCCAGGACGGTTGGTACATAGATCTAGATCAAGAGATTTCTTGCGATCCACTTTATCTTCGCAACACTGGCTCCTACTCCGCCTTCGCATTCCTTAGTGTTAACCAAACACACGAGACTCGGACGATGGATAGACCAGAGTTTGTCCACGTCGGCCAACCCGAGAGAGGATTTGCTCTTGAAGAAGTAACGACTTCCGACACCACATATAGATCGACAGATGGCACGACGAAGCATGCCAGATCTAAAGGTGAGAGAGTCGTGACAGAGCTCTACGAAGGGCCTCTCGATCCAGCGCTCTTTGAAGTTCCTCACGGATTCAGGCACGTAGAAGAAATCGATCACAATTCTCCTCGCACTCCTTTGAGTCCGGTAAGAGAGTTTTGGGAACGAGTGAAGTACACCGTGGCGAACTGGTTCAGCTTTGATTGATAGCGATCATTGCGATTTCTGTCCGACTATCCTTAGCGGCATTCCAGGCCATGTGAAAAGCCGTTGAGTGGAGATTTCTTCCGGCTCGCCGCTGCTCTGCTGATAAAATATCTCTTTTCCTATCAGAGCCCGATCGCGCCCTGTAGACGTATTCTCGGGGCCATTTATTGGAGAAATCTCAATGGCATACGTAATAGCAGAACCCTGCATTGGTACTAAGGACACCGCGTGTGTCGATGCCTGCCCAGTAGACTGCATTCATCCGAAGAAGGATGAGGCGCCCCATGCCGACAGCAACATGTTGTACATCGACCCGGTCGAATGTATCGATTGCGGAGCGTGCGTACCGGTTTGTCCTGTGTCTGCAATCTTTGCTGCTGACGATTTGCCGGACAAATGGAAAGAATACGAAGGCAAGAACGCGCAGTACTTCGGAAGATGAGCCGCAGTCTGCTCAATTCGCCCGGCCCTTGTGGCCGGGCTTCGTGTTTTGTTCCGAAGTCGCGGAAGCCACAGGATGCTTGCGGTGATGCTGATTTAGAATCGAACTAGATTTCGAGGTCAGCGAAACCGGTGCTCAAGCAGTCAGATGCCATCGTATTGCGGACTTATCCGCTGCGGGAAGCTGACCTGCTGGTCACGCTTTTTACGCGCGACGAGGGCAAGATCAAGGGAGTTGCGCGGTCGGCTAAGAAGTCTAAGCGGCGTTTTGGCGGCGCGCTCGAACCCCTGACCCGCGTTCGCCTTTACTACGAACACAAGGCCGCGCAGGAGCTGGTGCGTCTCGATTCGTGTGACGTGATCGAATCACCATTGATGCACGAGATCGACTACGAGCGCACCGTCGCCCTGTCGTATGTGGCGGAAGTGCTTGACGGTTTGTTACCCGATCATGACGCCAACGACTCGGTGTTTCGGTTGACGGTTTCGGTTTTGCCGCATCTTCAATCGGGTAGCATCTGGATGCCGCTCACCTATTTCAATCTCTGGATCACGCGCCTGATGGGTCTCTTACCGGAATTGGGTGAGTGCATCGTGTGCGGTAATGTGTTCAATGGATCTGGCCGGGTCTTCTTTCATGCGTTGGCAGATGGCTTGATGTGCGCCGAACACAAGCGGCTCGCGAGTTCGGAGATGTCGCTTCCGTCCCGAAGCGTGGCCGGGGAAATGTTCCGTTCTCCGGTCGATGCATTCGCGANTGAGCCGTGGAAGCGTCAGCGCGGGGCCGATCTGAGGAAATTTCTCGGCCAATGCATNGAACGGCATATTGAAGGTAAGCTGGTGAGCAGCGTCGCGCTGGCCAAGCTGGACTAGAACACAAGCTGCTAAGCTGCTCAGCTTCTGAGCTACTAAGCAGCTTAGAAGCTTAGGAGCTGAGAAGCTTTTGTCGGCACTTACCTTTCAGGAACTCATCCTCAAGCTTCAGACCTTCTGGGCTGATTACGGATGCGTGCTCCAGCAGCCCTACGATATCGAAGTAGGCGCTGGCACCATGTCACCCGAGACTTTTCTGCGTGTGCTCGGACCGAAACCGTATCGCACAGCATACGTGCAGCCATCGCGCAGGCCAGCGGATGGCCGCTACGGTGAGAATCCCAACCGTCTGTATAAGCACATGCAGCTTCAAGTGATCCTGAAGCCTCCGCCGGATGACATTCAGGAACTGTATCTTCGCTCGCTCGAGGCCGTCGGCATTGATCTGCGAAAGCACGACATCAAGTTTGAGGAAGACAATTGGGAGTCGCCGACGCTCGGCGCCTGGGGCATCGGTTGGCAAGTGATGCTCGATGGACTCGAGATCACGCAATTCACGTACTTTCAGCAGTGTGGTGCAATCGATCTGGATCCCATCTCCGCCGAACTTACCTACGGCCTTGAGCGCCTAGCCGCCTTCCTTCAGGACGTAAACAGCATTTATGACATCGTCTGGACGCGTACCGCAGGGGGAAAAGCTGTCACTTATGGCGATGTGCGACTCGCCGAAGAATTGCAGCTCTCCGTCTACAATTTCGAAGCTGCCGACGTTCAGAACGCGTGGCAACATCTGCAGCTCTACGAAGCTGAATGCAAAGCGCTCATCGATGGCTATGTAGCAACGAAGAAGGAAACGACAGACGCCGAAAACATTGCGCGAGTGCGCCGATATCCTGTTCTGGGCGCGTTTGATCTCTGTCTCAAATGCTCGCACTTGTTCAATATTTTGGACGCACGCGGCGCAATCTCTGTCACCGAGCGTGTCGGCGTGATCGCGCGTATCCGTGCATTAGCCGTCGGTGTGGCGAAAGCATATCTCGACCAGCAGCAGATTTCAGTCCGGGAGGCGGCTGCATAGTGCATAAAGCACCCGCGGCTATGAGAAGGAACTTCCAATTCTGCGCGATGCCAGCCTTTGCAGAGCGTGGCCTCACAAAGAGTAACTTCTCCTTGCTGTCAGACCACCACATGAGCACAAGGGACACGTCGAGCAATGCCTGACCTCCTGATTGAAATCGGCTGCGAAGAGATTCCAGCCCGGATGCTCGACACTGCGCGTGAGGAATTCGCGAAACGCGTTACCGATCTGCTCGAACGCGAACGCTTAACCGTGCAGCGCGCCGAGGCTGCCGTGTCGTCCTTCTCCACTCCCCGGCGTCTCGCCGTATGGGCGCGTCACGTTTCGTCTCGTCAACCCGACATCGAAGAGCAGTTAATCGGACCAGCCACGAAGGTGGCGTACAAAGATGGGAATCCTACTCCTGCAGCTGAAGCCTTCGCCCGCAAGGCCGGAGTCGATGTCGGCAAGCTCGACAAGATCACCAATCCTAAAGGCGAATACATCGCCGCAACCGTCGTGCGCAACGGACGCAGTGCGGCAGACATTCTGGCCGAAGCTCTGCCGAAGGAGTTGAACGCGCTCTATTGGGCGAAAAATATGTACTGGCGCGCCAACAAGCCGGAACGGTTCGTCCGCCCTGTGCGTTGGATCGTAGGACTACTGGACAACGATGTCCTTCCGCTGGAGTATGCAGGAATAAAGGCCGGCAATCGTTCGCGTGGGCATCGCATACTTGTCTCGGCTCCAGTTACTATCTCCGGCCCGAATGAGTACGTGGAAGAACTCAAGGCGAGCAAAGTAGTCGCCGAACCCGCAGAGCGACAGAATCGAATTCGCAAAGCTCTCGATGCCGAGACGCGCAAGGTACCGGGAGCGCGTTGGCGGGAAGATGCAGAACTATTAGCCACAGTCGTCAACCTGACCGAACTTCCGGGAGTCATTCTCGGCAGCTTCGATCGCGCTTTTCTCGCGCTTCCAGAGGAAGTCCTGGTCACGGTCATGCGCGACCACCAGAAGTATTTTGCCGTTGAAGATGCCGGCGGCAGACTGGCCCCACACTTTCTTGCCGTGCTCAACAGCGAGGGAGATCGGGACGGTATCATCCGTCACGGCAACGAACGCGTTCTGCGCGCACGCTTCAACGATGCGCAATTCTTTTGGCAGACGGATCAGAAGATCCCGCTCAGCCAACGCGTCGACATGCTTCGCAGTGTTACTTTTCAGAAGGATCTCGGCAGCTACTGGTCCAAAACGGAACGCACTCGCGCGCTTGCCGCTGCTCTCGTCCAGAAGCTCAAGCCAAGCAGGATTGAAGTTGCTGAAGGAGTCGTCGATGAAGCTGCGCGTCTCGCAAAGACCGACCTGACGACAGACTTGGTGAAGGAATTCACAGAGCTCCAGGGTATCGTTGGTGGTCTGTACGCCAAAGCCCAAGGACACGCGCAGCCTGTAGCCGACGCAATTTACGACCACTACCGTCCTGAATCAACGGACGATCCGGTCCCACGCTCACTCGAGGGTGCTCTGGTTTCTGTCGCCGATAAGGCGGACAGCATGGCTGGAATGTTTGCCTTGGGCCTGCAGCCAAGCGGATCAAAAGATCCCTTTGCGCTGCGCAGGCAAGCCAACGGGATCGTCAGGATCCTGGTCGAACACAAGCTTCCACTGCGCTTCACTGAAATCTTCACTTCTGCTTTGGAACAATACCGCGCGTCAGAAGAACTCAGAAGCAAGCTTCGCGATGTCAACAACGCTCCAGTGGCTCTCGCAGCCTTTTGCCGCGAGCGACTCGAGTTTTATCTGCGCGACGTCCGCGGTTACGCCTACGATGTGGTGAATGCCGTCCTGGCAGCGGACGCTGACGACGCTGTGGACGCAGTCGCGCGCGCAGAGGCGGTGACGAACGTTCGTCCCACGGCAGATTTCGTTGCCATTTCCACCGCCTTTAAGCGCATAAAGAACATTCTGCGGCAGGCGCGGGATAGTGGGAAGCAATGGCCGGAGGAGTTTAATAGCAAACACTTGATAGAGCCCGCGGAACAAGCGCTTGGAGCGCGAGTAACGGAAGCGCGGGACCAGGTGCAATCTTTCCGACGCGAGAAGCGCGATCAGGAAGCTCTTGCCCAGATCGCGCAACTGCGCCCGGTGATAGACACATTCTTTGACAAGGTAATGGTGATGGTCGACGACGAGAAACTCCGTGCCAATCGGCTGGCGCTGCTGGCAATCATGCAACGCAGCTTCTCGACGATTGCAGATTTTTCCGAAATTGTTACCGAACGGTAGCCATTGGCGATTTCAAGGCCCGCTTTAAATTAAGAGAAAGCACAACCGTGAGTTGTGCTTTGCTAATTGCTGATTCCTAGTTGCTAGTTGCAAATTGCTTCTTCTCACTGCACCTTCTGTAATCGCGCGATCAGCTTCTGTACGAGGTTTTCTTCGGAATCCGACCACAACACTCGGCCGGTTATGCCGGAATTCTTTTCAACCGCAGACGTAAAGGTCACCAGCTTGTGCACGTTGGCCTTTACGCGTTCTTCGCTTAACTGGTCGAGGTCGAGTTCCTCATGGAGGAAGGGAGTGTCGAGTCCGAAATCCACCTGAATGTGACCGTCTTCCTGGAAGATGCCGTCCTCAAACTCTGTTCCGTGAACGAGAAATTTGACTGCCTGCGGAGTCAGTCGCCACGCAGTGTCGAGCCCGCCACCAATTTCAGGCGTCCACAAGTCCCACCTGACATCGAATTCGTAAGCATGATCCCCATGTACCTGCTCAGTCGCAATCTGGATGGCTTGCTCCGGAGTCGCGCGATGGTCGAACGTCTGCTCCGAAATCAGAGGCTCGGTCCAGGAGATGGCGTGCACACCGAGGTAGCTGACGCCGGGTAGTGAGGTTGAAAATGGGAATTGGCGCAGCACCGCGAGTGTACGCGGCATGATGTCGGCCTCTTCGAAGCTCGGAAACCAAAGGCTCAGATATAAGCGGTCGGCCATGCGCCTCGGTTCATTCTATCGAACACAGTGTGTTATGACCGTTTGTTGCGGTCACATTTTCGCGACGTCAGCACTGAACTTCGGAACTCAGCGGCGGCGCACGCACGCTACCATTTGCTACAATCCGAAGAGGCAGGCTGCATTCTTTCTGCGCCTGTAATCGGAGTGGAAGTCCCGCAAGTTCCTTTCCTCTATCCAGCGTCCCCGTCGTCTAGCCCGGCCTAGGACATCGCCCTTTCACGGCGGTAACACGGGTTCAAATCCCGTCGGGGACGCCAAAAGATTCCAGACGAATCACAGAAATCAGCCCTCTGGAATCAAAGTCCCAAGAAGCTACGAAAAAGAACAGCGACAAGTACAGTGATTTCCGATTTTTCGCGGGGAAAGCGGTGAATTCTGCCCGAAATCCGCAAATTCTCTTCTGAGGCAGGGATTTAACAGCGATTAGCAGTATTTGCGCTGGAACTCACAGATTTCCGGCACTTTAGTGCCGGTTTGCCGCGCGAGTGGCAAAAAGATCAGGGATTCTGCAGGGATTTATTGGTCCCGAAATGGGACTAACGCTGGACTCCAGTTTCTAGCTAACCACATTCACAAGGCCAGAAACGGGTGAGTACCAATTTTCCGCCCTGTCAACTAATTTGTTTCATAATATCGAGCAACGATGGTGCAATTCACCAATATTGGGTTGCCAGCAATCCTCTTTAAGCATGCTTGGCTACTCTTTACTTTTGGGAACTTGTCGAGTTTGGTCTCAGGTCCAGTTTGAGGACGACGGCCGAATCGTATTGAATCGTTACTGCGCCTGTGCCAGGATTTCAGGAACACGAGATTCGTAGCCGTCTGATCGCCGCCAAGGTTGCTGGCCTACCATTCTCAAGGTGAGGTGCCGTATGCGGACCACAGTTCGACTCAAAATGTATCCGGTCAGCGAGGCCTGCAAGATACTTGGCGTGAGCTATCCTGCTTTGAAGCAGTGGATCTACAAACGAAAAATCAAAACCGTCAAGACTCCCGGCGGGCATTATCGTATTCCTGAATCAGAAATTAACCGGCTGCTACCCGCTGTTCCTCACGCGATCCGCTCTTCAACAAACGCGAGACATTTGGCACGATTAGCGGACGAAACCAACTGGTGGGGCGAGTGGTCGACTTGCGTGTTGAGGGCCTGATGGCACAAGTCACACTCTCCATCGGCGGCCAACGGCTCACGTCGATCATCACTGCCGACGCCGTTCGCGAGATGCGTCTGGAAAAGGGACAGATTGCAGCGGCGCTAATCAAGTCAACCGAAGTGATGGTCATGCGGGCGCAGTGAGCTTTTTGAGGATCGTTTGACCNTGCGATTTTAGTCATATACATTCGTTAGACTCCAGTTTCCGCTGTTCCAGGCAGCACCAGGGGAGTCTAAGCGTGAGGCGTCGCCGGTCGGGATATGTTGTTTTGTCATTACTCCTCTTCTCGGCCGCTGGATTTGCGCAAGTGCGTGCCGGTCTGCGGGGGCGCATTCTGGATGCTTCTGGCGCGGTAGTCGCAAATGCCAAGCTTCAACTCATTGAGACCGCAAAAGATATTCACCGATCCACGACGAGTTCGAGTGCCGGCGACTACGTCTTCGAAGACTTAAATCCTGGCGACTACCAATTGGAGGCCATTGCTACTGGGTTCCAGAGGGTCACGGTAAAAAACGTGACGCTCGCGGTTGGTCAAACCGCGAGTATCGATTTGGTAATGAAAGTTGGCGGACTAAAAGAAGAGGTCACGGTCCAAGCAACTGGTTCAGCTTTTCAATCTCAGACAAGCAACATTCAAACGAACATCCCGACGAAGGCAATCGTCGCGATGCCNCTGAACTCACGCAATTTCGTTCAACTGACGACGCTCGCACCGGGAGTTGAAATCCCGCCCGGAACCGTGCTTCCGCGCATCAACGGTGGAAGACCTCGCACGAATGAATACCTGTACGACGGAATCTCCGCGCTGCAGCCCGAGCCGGGTCAGGTCGTCTTCTTCCCAATCATTGACGACATTCAGGAATTCACGGTGGAAGCGAATAATGTGGCAGCTGAGTTCGGCCGTTTTAATGGAGGCGTCGTCAACGTTGCGACCCGCTCGGGTTCAAACGAGCTGCATGGCAGCCTTTATGAATTCTTCCGCAACGAAGGTCTGAATGCGCGAAATTTCTTCGCGACCACTGGCCGCAAGCCTGAGTATCGACGCAATCTGTACGGTGGGACTGTGGGTGCGCCCATCGTTCGCAATCGAGCGTTCGTCTTCGCCGGATATCAGGGCGTTAACCAATTGATTGGCGTCACGCGCACCTCGACGGTGCCGACACTCGCCGAAAGGCAAGGTATCTTCACGGGCGTAGCACATATTTTTGATCCCTCGAGCACAACGTTCACCGGCGGCAAATTTGTACGCCAGGAATTTCCTAACGATGTGATCAATGTCCCTATGGATCCGGCGGCCCTAAAATTGTTATCCCGGTTTCCAACGCCGACGAATTTCACTGCGACAGCCAATAACTACACTCGCACCGCGAACGACTCAGACCATCAAAATCAGTTCGACGTGCGTGTAGACGGCCTGATCACAAACCGTGATCGCACCTTTGGCCGATATTCCTACTTTCATGATGTCGAGCAGCCAGTTACCCCGTTTCCGGAGGGCAGCGGAGCCATAACGGGAGCTGTGATAGGTACTGGAGGCGTATCCGGCCTGTCAAACATAATCGGCCAGCAAGCTGTATTCAGCGAAACCCACACATTCTCTGATCGCGTCGTCAACGATTTGCGTTTCGGCTACACCCGCCGTGGAAACGCCAGCACAGGGACTTCTTTGAACGACACGGCGTCGTCCGTTTTGGGAATTCCGGGCATCCCGACCAACGCCGCATTCAACAATGTCTTGCCTTTGTTCACTTTCACAGGTTTTCAGCAGCTAGGGTCGTCAGCGAGCACATCCGCCAACTTCCAAACTGCTGTGTGGCAGTTGGTGGATGGCTTGTCTGTCACGCGCGGTGCTCACANCATCAAAGGAGGAGTTGACNTCCGCTGGTATCAGCTCAACACCGTAGCGCCTCCGAATCCNACCGGTTCGTTCGCATTTACTGTCACNGGAACAAACCAGGAAGGAGTCACTGGAACTGGCAATGCCGTCGCGAGCTTCTTACTCGGCCAGGTGGATACGTTCCACATTGACCTGCAGCAGAAGGTGCTGAGGCCACGCGATCAAATTGANGAGTTTTACCTTCAGGATGATTGGCGCGCTACTAATCGCCTCACCTTCAACCTCGGGGCGCGCTGGACTCTGCATTTCCCCTCGACGGAGGCGGATAATCAAGGAGCCGTTTTCAACCTGCGATCGCAGCAACTCGATTATCTAGGCAGGAATGGATTTCCACGCTCAGCGCGCGAACTGCATTACAGCAATCTCGCACCCCGTCTAGGTTTTGCGTATCTTGTAACGCCCGAAACTGTCGTTAGATCTGGCTATGGAATCGTCTTCATTGATCAGTCCGGCATCACAACTCCGTTTACCACGCCTCAGTTTCCCTTCATTCAAAATGTGCAACAACGGACGCAGGACAACGTAAATGCCGCGTTCACACTTTCTCAAGGTCCGAGCGTTGCGCCAATTCCGCTCACCCCGAACGCCGGCCTCGGGCAGAGTGTGTATGCCGTCACTCGTGATGCAGGTTCCGGTTACGTCCAACAGTGGAATCTCGCGGTTCAGCGGCAACTCACGAATAACCTTTTCTTCGAAGTTGCATATGTCGGCTCACACATCGTCCATGTAGGAATTCCGGACTTTAATCTGAATCAACTCACGGTCGCTCAGCTAGCGCAGGGCTCATCACTACTGGCGCCGGTCGCGAATCCTTACTTTGGCCAAATACCGTTGTCGAGTCCCATCGGCGGAAAGACGGTGACTGAGGCGCAANTGCTGAAGCCGTATCCCCGCTTCCAGAATGTCGCGATTTATCGCAACAACACAGGAAGCACGAACTANAACGCCGTCGAGGCGAAGTTGGAGCAGCGGTTCANCCACGGGATGTACCTCTTGTTTGCATACACCCATTCCAAACTCATNGATGCTGCGTCGGCGGTGTTTTCGACGACTGTACTGTCTTCTCCCAACTCCAGCAGTTTGGTCGCGGCGGATACNTACAGACCATCGCTGGAGCGTGATTCGTCAAACGGAGATATGCCAAATGTGTGGTCTGTGAGCGGANTCTATGAACTTCCGGCAGGTCGAGGGCATCGGTTCGCATCGTCCAGAGTGATGAACANAATTTTCGGAGGATGGGCGCTGAACGCCATTGCGTCACTGCAATCGGGTATGCCGGTTACAGTNACCCAAGCCACAAACTTCAACNCGTTTGCCGGGTTCGTCACTCAACGCCCNACNATCGTCGGCGATGTGATGCTGCCGCCGGATCAGCGAACGCCTGCTCGGTTCTTCAACACAAGTGCATTTTCAACCACCCCTCAGTTCGCGATTGGGACTGCCTCTCGAAATCCAGTGCGGGGTCCGGCGTATCGTGATCTCGACGTTGCGCTGGTGAAACATACAAAGATTAGCGAACGCACAGATTTGGAGTTTCGCGCGGAGGTATTCGACGTAACTAACACTCCCGCGTTCGCACAGCCGAATGGCAGCTTCGGCACGCCAGCCTTTGGCAGCATCACCAGCACTGTGACTGATCCGCGAGTCATTCAATTCGCCCTAAGACTCAGCCGCTAGCAACCTTCGTGTGTGGCATTCCGCCGACTCGCTGGCGTGAGAACCGTCTTGCCAAGGCAGAATCGTAAGCGAAGCATAAAATAGGTGCTATGAAAGGAGAGGCGATGAAGAAACGCAAACTCGGAAAGAGCAATCTGGAAGTCTCGGCGATCGGCCTCGGCTGCATGGGACTTAGCTTTGGCTTAGGTCCAGCAGTGGATAAGCAGTCGGGGATCGCGTTAATCCGAGCGGCGGTCGAACGAGGTGTGACGTTCTTCGACACCGCCGAGGTGTACGGCCCGTTCACCAACGAAGAACTTGTGGGCGAAGCTCTCGCTCCTTTCCGCAGCCAGGTAGTGATCGCCACCAAATTCGGGTTCAAGATTGAAAATGGGAAGCAGGCTGGCGTGGATAGCCGGCCCGAACACATCAAGGAGGTCGCAGAGGCATCGCTGAAGCGCCTCAAGACCGATGTTATTGATCTGTTCTACCAGCATCGCGTCGATGACAAGGTTCCTATCGAAGATGTTGCTGGAGCCGTGAAAGGGCTGATCGCGGAAGGAAAGGTGAAGCACTTCGGACTTTCCGAAGCGGGAGTGCGAACCATCCGTCGTGCACACGCAGTTCAGCCGGTCACCGCGCTGCAGAGCGAGTATTCGCTTTGGTGGAGGGAGCCTGAATCGGACGTGATCCCGACACTTGAGGAACTCGGCGTCGGGTTCGTTCCATTCAGCCCGTTGGGCAAGGGCTTTCTGACGGGCAAAATCAGCGAAGATACGCAATTCGACAAAAACGATTTTCGCAATGTGGTGCCTCGCTTTACGCCCGAGAACCGAAGAGCGAATCAGGGCGTGGTGCAGTTGATCGGCAGATTCGCCGAGCAGAAGAACGCGACACCTGCTCAGATTGCGCTTGCCTGGCTACTTGCGCAGAGGCAGTGGATCGTTCCCATTCCGGGCACAACGAAGCTGCATCGGCTGGAAGAGAACCTCGGAGCGGTAACCGTCGAACTCTCGCCCGACGATCTTCGGCAACTGGAAGCGGCCGCCGCAAAGATCCCGGTTCAAGGCGCTCGCTATCCCGAAGAACTGCAGAAATTAGTGGGCCGCTGAACGACACCGTTCGGAATCGAAGGCGTTCAGAACTTGCCTATGTTTCACCATGAATCAGAGGTGACCGGTAAGGAGTACCCTACAACAGAAACGCGCTACCCGAGGAACAGAAGCATGAGTTCGACTGAATGGAATCGTCGAAGTTTCTTGAAGGTTGCGGCAGCCGCGAGTGCAGCGGTTGCAATTCCGGAAGCCGCACTTTCTCAACCCCCTAGTGAGAGCCGTTTGCCACCGACTTCAAAATCAATTCGGCTTAAGGTCAACGGCACTGCACATCAGCTCACGGTGGATACTCGCACAACTTTGCTCGACGCGCTCCGGGAGCAGCTTGGAATGCCGGGAACCAAGAAGGGCTGTGACCACGGCCAGTGCGGCGCGTGCACCGTGCACGTGAACGGACGACGCATCAATTCGTGTCTTACGTTTGCCGTGATGCACGAAGGCGACGAGATCACCACGATCGAAGGTCTCGCGGAAGGTGGGACGCTGCATCCGGTCCAGGCCGCCTTTGTAGAGCATGACGCATTTCAGTGCGGATACTGCACCCCTGGCCAGATCATGTCTGCGGCCGCCCTGTTGCGTGAACCGATTGGGCCGAAGGATGACGACATCCGAGAAGCCATGAGCGGCAATATCTGCCGCTGCGGCGCGTATCCGAACATTCTGGCTGCTGTCAAAGCGGTCCGAAACCAGCGTTCCTAACAATTTCGCAAAGGCGGAATACGATATGCAGCCTTTCTCTTTTTCTCAAGCCCGTAATCAGGACGATGCTCTCGTGCAGCTTCGTCAGTCCGGGGCAGTTGCAATTGCGGGAGGGACGACTCTCGTCGATCTCATGAAGCTCGACGTGCAGTCTCCCGCGCATCTGGTGGACATCAATTCCTTACCTCTCAGCCGAATTGAATCTCTGCCCGATGGCGGAGTGCGGATCGGTGCAATGGTTCGCAACAGCGATCTTGGGCACGATGAGACCGTCATGAAGCGGTACCCAGTTCTTTCGCAGGCGCTGCTTGCAGGCGCGTCGGCACAGCTCCGCAACATGGCGACAACCGGCGGCAACCTGATGCAGCGTACGCGTTGCTATTACTTTCGCGATCCTGCGTATGCAGCTTGCAATAAGAGAACTCCGGGCTCGGGCTGCGCCGCACTGGAAGGTTTCAATCGCATCCATGCTGTACTGGGTGGCAGCGAGCAGTGTGTGGCCACGCATCCCTCTGACATGGCAGTTGCACTTGTCGCACTTGATGCTGTCGTGCACGTCGTAGGGCCGCAAGGTGAGCGCAGGATTCCAATTGAGGAGTTCCATAAGCTGCCCGGCACTACGCCTCACATCGAAACGGCGCTTCAGAATGGAGAGTTGATCACGCATGTGACGCTCCCGAAATCGTCTTTTGCGCAGCGCTCTGCGTACGTGAAGCTTCGCGACCGCGCCAGCTACGAGTTTGCGTTGGCCTCGGCGGCGGTGGCAGTTGATCTAAGTGGAAGCACAATTCGCGAAGTCCGAGTAGCCCTTGGTGGGGTCGCCACTAAACCGTGGCGATCTCATGAGGCTGAACAGGCGCTCACGGGTGCCCCCGCTAACGCGGACACATTTCGGGCTGCGGCAGAAGCAGCGCTCAAATCGGCAAAAGCACTTCGGTATAACGGTTTCAAGATCGAGTTGGCGAAAATGGCGCTCGTTCGCGCGTTGAATCAGGCCATCCAGGCCTAGCGATAAGGAGAGATGCCGTGCAGGATACGAGTGGGCAGGGACCAACTTCGCAGCAGCATCCGACGAATACCACGGGCATGAGTGCACCGACAAATACAACGTCGCGAATGCCCGAACTTGGAGGCCATGGCGCATTTGGGAAACCGACCAGCCGGTATGATGGGCCGCTGAAGGTCACGGGCCGTGCTGCCTATGCGGCCGATCATCAGATAAAAGGCGTGGTGCACGCGGTGGCTATTCAGAGCCCGGTCGCGAATGGTCGCGTGCGGAAGATCGACTCTTCGGCGGCGGAACAAGCGCCAGGATTTCTCGCGATCCTCCATCACGGAAAAGCCCCGAAGCTCTACAGGCCGTCGAACGACTTTATGTCGGCCACCAAGCCAGGTGAAATCCGGGTCGTCTTCGAAGATGACAAAGTGCACTACGCCGGACAATACATGGCACTGATCGTCGCCGAAACTCTCGAGCAGGCCAATTACGCAGCTTCACTGGTGAAGATCGATTATGAAGTTGCGTCTCCTGTCGTCGAGACCAACAAGGCGATGAGAACGGTTTATGATCCGGCTCAATTCTTTGGCGAGAAGCTTACGGTCAAGCGCGGCGATCCCGATGGCGCATACGCCGGCGCGGCGGTAAAGCACGAGGCCACGTACCGCACGCCGAACGAACATCACAATCCGATGGAGCCGTCTGCGTCGATGGCTGTGTGGGAGGGTGATGAATTGACCTTGTACGAGACCACCCAGTGGGTGATTGGTGCTCGCAACACAGTTGCCGAGACACTTGGAATTGCGCAAGAAAAGATTCACATCGTGTCACCGTTTATCGGCGGCGGCTTCGGCTGCAAAGGATTCATTTGGCCGCATTCGGTGCTGAGTGCCATCGCGTCGAAACAGGTCGGTCGTCCGGTGAAACTGA
>C688J18823_10001473_pt1 | contig 14524 bp, 13 predicted proteins | sample HopSoiMetagenom1_FD_18823 | JGI IMG/M metagenome (IMG submission 18823)
ACGCTACCGGAAGCAAAGCTCGACACGCTGCTCACCCGCCACTCGGTGGTGGAGGCCGAGCTGTCGCGGCAGCTGCCGCCGGAGCAGTTCGTCAAGCTGTCGCGCGAATTCGCCGAGATCGATCCGGTGGTGGCCAAGATCAAAGCCTACCGTGAGGTCGCGGGTGAGCTGGCCGACCTGGAGGCGCTGATCGCCGATCCCAAGACCGAAGCCGCGATGCGCGAGATGGCCGATGACGAGCGGCGAATGCTGGTGGATAAGCGTGAGCGGATCGTCGAGGAGCTCCGGCTGGCGCTACTGCCCAAGGACGCGATGGACGAACGCAATGTCATCGTCGAAATCCGCGCCGGCACTGGCGGCGACGAGGCCTCGCTGTTCGCGGGCGATCTGTTCCGCATGTATGAGCGATTTGCCGCGCGGCAGGGCTGGACCACCGAAATTCTTTCGCTCACGGAGGGCACCAAGGGCGGGTTCAAGGAAATCGTGGCCGAGATCAAAGGCCGCGGGCCGTTTGCCCGGCTGAAGTTCGAGTCCGGCGTGCATCGCGTTCAGCGCGTGCCGGACACCGAGGCTCAAGGGCGCGTCCACACCTCCGCCGCCACCGTCGCGGTGCTGCCCGAGGTCGAGGATGTCGATATCGAGATCAAGCCGGACGATCTCAAGATCGACACCATGCGATCCCAGGGCGCCGGCGGCCAGCACGTCAACAAGACCGAATCGGCAATCCGCATCACCCACATGCCAAGCGGCATTGTCGTGATGGTGCAGGAGGAGCGCTCGCAGCATAAGAACCGCGCCAAGGCGATGGCGATGCTGCGCGCCAAGCTCTATGACGCCGAGAAAACCAGAATCGACAAGGCCCGCGCTGCCGAGCGCAAGGATCAGATCGGCTCGGGCGACCGCTCGGAGCGCATCCGCACCTACAATTTTCCGCAGGGGCGCGTCACCGACCATCGCATCAATCTGACGCTCTACAATCTACCCAAGGTTATGGAAGGCGAAGCGCTGAGCGAGATCATCGACGCGCTGATCACCGAGCATCAGGCCGAGCTGCTCGCCGCCGAAGGCACCTGATGCGCGCGCTCGCGCAGGAACTGTTGGTTCCGGATATGACTGTCGCGCAGGCGCGGCGCGCACTGGCCGATGTCTTCCGTCAAGCGGACTTCGATTCGCCTGAGCTCGACGCCCGTCTGCTGGTCGGTCACGCGCTCGGCCTCGATCACACCGCTCTGACGGTCGAGAGCGGGCGCAGCCTCGGCGGTGATGCCGCGCACGCCCTGACGGCGCTCGCCGCGCGGCGGCTCGAACGTGAACCGGTCGCGCGCATCCTCGGCGCCAAGGAATTTTGGGGCCTGTCGCTGCGGCTCAATGAGGCCACGCTGGTGCCACGGCCGGAGACCGAGACCGTGGTCGAGGCGGCGCTGGCGGCGATCGACAGCGCCGGGTCGCGCAACCGCGCGTTGCGCACCGCCGATCTCGGTACCGGATCCGGCGCGCTGCTGATCGCGCTGCTCACCGAGCTGCCTAACGCATTCGGCATCGGCACCGACGTGAGCCGCGAGGCACTTGCCGCCGCAGGCGGTAACGCCGACCGCCTCGGCGTTGCCGGGCGGGCGGAATTCACGGTCAGCGATTTCGGCGCCGCGCTCACCGGCAGCTTCGACCTCGTGGTCAGCAATCCGCCCTACATCGCAAGCGCCGACATTGACACGCTGCCCCCCGAAGTGCGGCACGATCCGCGCCGCGCGCTCGATGGCGGCGCCGATGGCCTCGACTGCTATCGCACCATTGCGGGACAGGCGGCGAGACTGCTTAAGCCTAACGGCATTCTGGTGGTCGAACTTGGCATCGGTCAGGAGCCGGCGGTTGCCACGTTGTTCCGGACCGCGGGGCTTGCACCCGCNCCGGCGCGTCCCGATCTTTCGGGCATCCCGCGTGCTTTGGCNGTGCGTATTGCCACAATGATGCCATGACCGGTGAACAGTGCGGATAGGCAAAAAAGCACTTGGAATGTTANCGCAGAGAGACTAGCTTCCNGGTACGGAGTCGACCCGAAGGTCGCATTGCTCAAGGCCCGGAGCGGAACGCTCGGCGAGGCAGGCGGTGGACCGGAGAAAGAGCCGGGTCAGACGGCGAACAGGATCGCCGAATTCGGGTCTGCAAAGTAGCGGTCGAGCGCGCATCGGATTTACGACGCATTAACGGCAACGACTCGCATGGTGAGAGACAAGCGCCGCCGCGGCAGGATCGCGGTTGAAGGGTTGTTGCGGCCAACGCAACCATAATGGCCAACGAACGAACATCAGGGCTGAATATCAAGGGTAAGGGTCGCGCGCCGGCTGGATCATCCAAGCCGACATACGCCGACCGTTGGAAAGTGTGGTTTGAAGTTGGGTGAACGAACCGGCGGGGCAACAACCGCTGCAAACAGGAGTCGGCGACAGGCGAGCCATGAGAAACGGTCAGAACAAGCGCATGCGGGGACGTAATCGCAATCATAAGAGCCATCACAGTGGTGGTGGCGGGGGCGGCGGTGGTGGCGGCGGACACCATCACAATCCGCTAACGCGCGTTTACGAATCGAACGGTCCTGAAGTGAAGATTCGCGGCACCGCTCACCACATTGCCGAGAAGTACCTGCAGCTGGCTCGCGACGCCCAAGGCTCCGGCGATCCGGTCACTGCGGAAAACCATTTCCAGCACGCCGAGCACTATTTGCGCATGATTGCGGCCGCGCAGGAGCAGTTCCGGGCGCAGAATCCCTATTATCAGGCGCCGCCGGCACCGGGCGAGATTCGCGACGAAGCCTTCGAAGGCAGCGAGGACGACGGCGGCCAGCCCGGACAGCCGCAGCCGACGCAGGGCCAGCCGGCGCAGAGCCAGCCCAACTTCGGCAACCAGCAGCCGCAGAATTTCAACAATTCGCAGAACTACAACAACAACCAGCAGCCGCCTTATCCGCCGCGCGAACAACCGCAGCCCTATGGTGGCCAGCAACCGCAAGGGAATCATTATCAGGGCCGCCCGCAGCATCAGCCGCAGCAGCACCAGCCGTACAATCCGCCGCCGCAGCCGCAGCCAGCCCCCGCGGTCAACGATGCCGGGCAACTGCCCTCGTTCATCACCGGCTCGCAGCCGCAACAGAATGCACAAGGTTCCGAGCCGAACGGCTTCGACAACCAGGGCGGCGACCGTTATCCGCGCCACCGTCGGCGGCGTCATCGCGGCCCGGGCGGTCCCGGCGGCCCGCGGCCCGACCTGCCGAACATGCCGCAGGAATTTCATGGCGACGACGGCACGGACGCGCCGGGGAACACGTAGAAACGACCGGTTCTATGTCGCGAAGGGCCAGGCATTGCCTGGCCCTTTTGCTTATCAGGGGTCTTATTGCCTCTGCCGTGCCGCGCCACCGGGTGATGGCGCCAACACCGGCTCGAGCGACGGTACCAGACGCCGCTTCTCGCGCTTGGCCGGAATGGCGCGGTAGACCTGCTTGGTCGCCTCGACGATATGCACGCCCGCGAACGGCGCCGAGATGGTCGCGCCGGCGCGCTCCCAGGCCACCGCCGAGCGCAGAAACCAGCCGCGCTGGATCGGCGGGACGTACAACGCCTCGCTCCACTCCACCGGCGTGAACCAGGCCTCGCGCAGAAGATGCGTGATCTGGGAGCGCGAATAGGGCCGGCCGTGGCCGAACGGCGTGGTGTCCATGCGCGCCCACAATCCGCGCCGGTTCGGAACCACCGCAAGCAATTGCCCCCCCGAGGCCAGTACGCGCCAGATTTCCCGCAGCAGCGCCGTGGGGTCGTTGGACATTTCCAGTGCATGAACGAGTAGCACGCGATCGACCGCTGCATCCGGCAGCGGCAATTCGAACTCGTCGACCAATGCCGACAGGGCGGGCCGCGCGGTCGGCCACTTCACCACGCCCTGGGGCGCGGGCATGAAGGCGAGGCACCGTTCGGCTTGCTCGCGGAACAGGCCGAGATAGGGCGTGGCATAACCGATGCCGAGGACGCGTAATCCACGGGAGTCGACCCAGCGCCGGCGCACGCCCCGGCTGACGAAATGGCGGGCCACCGCGCCGAGCCGGTTGGAATAAAAATCGCGCAGATCGACAACGTCGATGGACATGGTGGAATTGTATCATGAACGAGTGACGAATTCGGGCGTTCAAGACGGGTGTTTTGTTATGTTACGCTCAGGAAAATCCAACGAGGATTCAATATGCCCGCCGAGATCAAGCTGTTCGCCTGCCTGAAGGATAATTACGGCGTGCTCATCCACGACCCCGCCAGCGGGGCGACCGCCGCCATCGATGCACCGGAAACGGCCCCGGTCGAGGCGGCGCTGAAAGTCACCGGATGGAAGCTCACCGACATCCTGGTGACGCATCACCACGCCGATCACACCGGTGGAATCGCCGAGCTGAAAAACAGATACAATTGCCGAGTGGTGGCGCCCAAGGCGGAGGCCGGCAAGATCCCGCTGGTCGACGAGACTGTGGGCGAAGGCGACAAGGTCAGTGTCGGCAAGCTCTCCGCCAATGTGATTGAGACGCCCGGCCACACCTCGGGCCACATCACGTTCTGGTTTCACGGCGACAACTTGGCGTTTGCCGGCGATACGCTGTTCTCGATCGGCTGCGGCCGCGTCATCGAGGGCACGCCCGAGATGATGTGGACGTCCCTGAAGAAGCTCCGTGATCTCCCGGGCGACACGAAGGTCTATTGCGGCCACGAATACACGCTGGCGAACATCAAATTCGCCCAGACGATCGAGCCGGACAACGCCGCGCTGAAAACCCGCGCCGCGGAGGCCGCCAAACAGATCGCCGATGGCCAATGGACCATCCCGACCACGATCGACCAGGAGAAGGCCGCCAACCCGTTCCTGCGCGCGGATGTGCCTGCGGTCGCAGCGGCCGTCGGCCTTGCCGGCAAGTCCGCAGCCGAGGTGTTCGCCGAGATCAGGGCGCGGAAGAATAAGTTCTAACGGCGCGCACTAGTCCTTGGCGCGCTCGACGTAAGAGCCGTCCTCGGTCATCACCACGACGCGGGTGCCTGGGCCGATGAACGGCGGAATATTGGTGCGCACGCCGTTCGACAGCATGGCCGGCTTGTAGGACGACGACGCGGTCTGTCCTTTCGTGACCGGCTCGGTCTCCACGACCTCCAGCGTCACCTTCTGCGGCAGCACGATCGCCACCGCGGCGCCCTCGTGCACACTGAGCATCACCTTCATCTCCGGCTGCAGATAGGCAGCCTGATCGCCGATCAGATCGGCCTGCAGGGTGATCTGGTCGTAGTTTTCCGAGCTCATGAAGTGGTAGCCCTCGGCGTCGTTGTAGAGGAACTGATGCTCACGATCCTCGACATGGGCGCGCTCGACCTGCTCGGTGGTCTTGTAGCGCTGCTGGGTTTTCACGCCGTCGCTGATCCGGCGCATGTCGACTTGGGTGGTCGGCGTGCCCTTGCCGGGATGGAAGCTCTCTGCATTCATGACGACATAGAGCTTGCCGTCGATATCCAAGACGTTGCCCTTGCGGAGCGAACTGGCGATAACCTTCACAGGCGCTATTCCTTTTTGGCTTTCGGGGCCGGACCCCGTGATTTCGGGCCGAACCATACTCAACTCAGCCGGGTTCGCCAGCCCTTTTCGCATCCTGACGAGGCCAAATGACCGACCCCTCCCCCTGGTGGGACCGCGATATCTACGCCGAGCGGCGGCCTTTCCTGCTGGCGCGCGGCCGCATTCTGTCGGCGCTGCGGGAGTGGTTCCGGCGGCGCGGCTTCCTCGAGATCGAGACCCCGGCGCTTCAGGTGTCGCCCGGAAATGAAGTCCATCTGCACGCCTTCGCGACCGAACTCAGGACGCCAGGCGGCGGCCGCGCTCCGATGTATCTGCACACCTCTCCGGAATTCACCTGCAAGAAGCTTCTGGCCGCCGGGGAATCACGGGTGTTCAGCCTCTCGCATGTTTATCGCAATCGCGAGCGCGGGCCGTTGCACCATCCCGAATTCACCATGCTGGAGTGGTATCGAACCAATGAACCCTATGAGGCGCTGATGGCGGATTGCGCCGCCATCCTGGTGGAAGCGGCCAAGGCGGCCGGCTCGCTGCAACTGCAATGGAAGGGCCGCATCGCCGATCCTTACGCAGCGCCCGAGCGGCTGTCTGTCGCTGACGCGTTCACGACGTTCGCCGGTATCGACCTGTTGGCGACGCTGAACGGCGGCGAAGGCGACAGTAAAAAACTTGCCGCGGCAGCGCGGGCCGCCGGCGTGCAGGTCGCGGATGATGACAACTGGTCGGACGTTTTCAGCCGCGTGCTGGTCGAACGGATCGAGCCGCGGCTGGGTTTCGGCAAGCCAACCTTGCTCGACCACTATCCGCTACCCGAGGCGGCATGGGCGCAACGCGCGGCCGATCCGCGGCTGGCCGAGCGCTTCGAGCTCTATGCCTGCGGCGTCGAACTCGCCAACGGCTTTACCGAGATTACCGACGCAGCCGAGCAGCGCCGCCGTTTCCAGGACGCGATGGCGGAGCGGCAACGTCGCTACGGCGAACGATACCCGATCGACGAAGAGTTCCTGACCGCGCTTGCCGCCATGCCGCCCAGTAGCGGCATCGCGCTCGGCTTCGACCGGCTGGTGATGCTGGCGACCGGAGCCATGCGGATCGAGCAGGTGCTGTGGGCACCGGTGGCCGGCGACGACCGGTAATGCGTCGCATTGACGCTCGCGATTGGCGCGCACTAGGGTGAAAAACAATGTTGAGGGAGAACATCATGCCGAAATTCCAGGCGACGATCCTCGGTTTCGTCTTGGCGACTGGTCTTGCGCAGCCGTCATTCGCACAAGCGTACCCCTCACAGAACCTCACCGTCCTCGTCGCGTTCCCGGCCGGCGGTCTCGCCGACATCATCGCGCGGCTGGTTTCGACCAAGCTCGAAGCCCGCCTCAAGCAGAGCGTGGTTGTCGAGAACCGCGGCGGCGCCGGCGGCAATATCGCGGCCAAGGCGGTGTTCACGGCGGCGCCTGACGGCTACACGCTGCTGGCGACCACCACGGGCCTCGCCGTCAACATGACGGCTTCCAAGAACCGCGGCTTCGAGATGGATGACATCCGGCCGGTCGCCATCGTCGCCATCAGCCCTGACGTTATCGCCATCCATCCCAGCAATCCCGCCAAGGACCTCAAAGAGTTCATCGCCAACGCCAAGACCAAAAGCTTTACCTACGGCAGTGCCGGGATCGGCACCGGCCCGCAGATCGGCGCTGAATATTTCTTCAAAGAAGTCGCCAAGGTGAACTATGTGCACGTGCCGTTCCAGGGCGGCGCGCCGGCGATCACCGCGACGCTGGGCAACCATGTCGACTCGCTGGTGCTCACCTTGCCGCCGGTGACGCCGCAAATCCGAAGCGGCGCTCTGCGCGGCATCGGCGTGGCCAGCGACAAACGCAATTCGGCGATTCCCGACGTGCCGACCTACGGCGAAATGGGTTATCCGAACGTCTATTCGCAGTCCTGGGTCGGCTTCTTCGCCCCGGCCAAGACACCTGATGCTGTCGTGCAAAAGCTCAATTCCGAGATCAACGCGCTGATGAAGGAGCCGGACTCGATCGAAAAAATCGCCAAGGCCGGCTTCGACCCCGTGGTCAAAGATGTTGCCGAAACGGGGAATTACTTCAAAAGCGAGGTCGCAAGCTGGGGCAAGATGGTCAACGCCATCGGATTCTCAAACTGACTCCGCATCCAAGGCTTGGCCATGAACGCCGCTCCCAAAACACTCCGCCATCTGACCGATTGCGAAACGGCTGGCCTGACGAACGCCCGGAAACGCGCCGCGCTGGAAAAGGTCGCCGCGCAATATGCCATCGCCATCACGCCGGCCATGGCGGAGCTGGTCGACCGCACCGACCCGAACGATCCGATCGCGCGGCAGTTCGTGCCCGACGCAGCCGAGCTCGAGACTCAGCCGGAAGAACGCGCCGACCCGATCGGCGACCATGCACACAGCCCGGTCGAAGGCGTCGTGCACCGCTATCCCGATCGCGTATTGCTCAAGCTCACGCACGTTTGCGCGGTGTATTGCCGCTTCTGCTTCCGCCGCGAGATGATCGGCCCGTCCGCCGCGCCCTTGACGCAGAAGCAGCTTGACGACGCGCTCGATTATATCGCGACGCATCGGGAAATCTGGGAGGTGGTGCTGACCGGCGGCGATCCGCTGGTGCTCTCCGCGCGCCGCCTCAAGCAGGTGATGTCGCGGCTCGCGGCCATCGCCCATGTCAAAGTGATCCGCGTGCACAGCCGCGTGCCGGCCGTCGATCCCGGCCGCATCACGCCGGAACTGGTTCGAGCGCTCAAGGCCAAAGGCAAAGCGACCTATGTGGTCCTGCACGCCAACCACGCCCGCGAACTGACGGAGGCGGCGCGCGAGGCCTGCGCCCGGCTGGTCGATGCCGGTATACCGATGCTCAGTCAGTCGGTTCTGCTCGCGGGCGTCAACGACGACCCGCAGACGCTCGGCATGCTGATGCGGGCGTTGGTGGAGTGCCGCATCAAGCCCTACTACTTGCACCATGGCGATCTTGCGCCCGGAACGTCGCACCTCCGCACCTCGATCGAGCAAGGCCAGCGCCTGATGCGCGCGTTACGCGGCCGGCTGTCCGGCTTGTGCCAGCCCGCCTATGTGCTGGACATTCCGGGCGGCCACGGCAAGTCGCCGATCGGACCGAACTATTTCTCACGGGACGAAACAGGCCGCGCCCAAATCGAGGACTTCAACGGCGAAATTCATTGCTATCCGCCGGCGACGTGACCGGTGCCCGGTCCCGATCGAATGTTGCAGGCGACCATTTGGCCGTCGCCGACGAAAGCGCAACTGCTGAGCGTTATGCGAAATACTGCCCGCCGTTGGCCGTAAGCGTCGAGCCGGTCATCAGGCCGGCGTCGTCGGAGACCAGGAACACCACGCAGCGCGCGATCTCCTCCGGCTCGCCAAGACGCCCGATCGGAATGAGCGGCAGGATGCTCTTGTCCAGCACGTCCTTCGGCACCGCCTGCACCATCTCGGTGTTGATGTAGCCAGGTGCAATGGCGTTCACGGTGATGCCCGAGCGGGCGCTCTCCTGGGCCAGCGCCTTGGTGAAGCCGATCTCGCCGGCCTTGGCGGCGGAATAGTTGGTCTGGCCGAGCTGACCCTTCTGACCGTTGATCGAGGAGATGTTGACGATGCGGCCGAACTTGCGTTCGCGCATGCCCTCGATGACGTTGCGGCACATGTTGAAGAGCGAGCCCAGATTGGTGTTGATCACCGCGGTCCACTGCTCGGGTTTCATGCGATGCAGGGTGGCATCTTTGGTGATGCCGGCGTTGTTGACGAGCACCTCGACCGGACCGAGATCGGCCTCGACCTGCTTGATGCCTGCGGCGCAAGCGTCGAACGACGACACATCCCACTTGTAGACGTTGATGCCGGTCTCGGCCTTGAACTTCTGCGCCGCCTCGTCATTGCCGGCGTAGGTCGCAGCCACCTTGTAGCCTGCCGTCTTCAACGCCTTTGAAATGGCCGCACCGATGCCGCGCGTTCCACCCGTCACCACCGCTACGCGAGCCATAAAGCTTCTCCCAATCGCCTTATTTCTATCCCTCGGCCATTACAGCTTAAAGACAGCAAAGCAAAAGGGCCACGGCGAGTTTCCGTGGCCCTTCGTATCATTGATGCAGTGCGGCAGAAGGATTACCGCTCCACGCACATAGCGATGCCCATGCCGCCACCGATGCAGAGCGTGGCGAGACCTTTCTTGGAATTGCGCTTGCCCATTTCGTAGAGCAGCGTCGTCAGCACGCGAGCGCCTGATGCACCAATCGGATGGCCGATGGCGATCGCCCCGCCGTTCACGTTGACCTTGTCGGTGTCCCAACCAAGCTCCTTGTTGACCGCACAGGCCTGGGCGGCGAACGCCTCGTTGGCCTCGATCAGATCGAGATCCGCGGCCTTCCAGCCGGCCTTCTGCAGCGCCGCACGCGACGCCGGGATCGGACCGGTACCCATGATCGCCGGATCGACGCCGGCATGCGCCCACGACACGATGCGGGCGAGCGGGGTCTTGCCGAGCTTGGCCGCCTCGGATGCCTTCATCAGCACGACTGCCGCCGCGCCGTCATTGATGCCCGAGGCGTTGGCTGCAGTCACCGAACCTTCCTTATCGAACGCCGGCCGCAGCTTGGAAATCGACTCCAGCGTGACGCCGGCCTTCGGATATTCGTCGGTGTCGACCACGGTGTCGCCCTTGCGGGTTTTGATCGTCACCGGCGCGATCTCGTCCTTGAACTTGCCGGCCTTCATCGCGGCCTCGGCCTTGTTCTGCGACTTCACCGCGAACTCATCCTGTTGCGCACGGGTGATCTGCCACTTCTTGGCGACGTTCTCGGCGGTCGTGCCCATGTGGTAGCCGTTGAAGGCATCCCAAAGGCCGTCCTTGATCATGGTGTCGACCATGTCGAAATTGCCCATCTTCACGCCATTGCGGAGATGCTGGCAGTGCGGCGCCTGGCTCATCGACTCCTGGCCGCCGGCGACCACGATGTCGCTGTCGCCATTGAGAATGGCCTGATATCCGAGCGCGACCGCCCGGAGCCCTGAGCCGCAGAGCTGGTTCACGCCCCACGCCGGGCTCTCGACTGGAATGCCAGCGCTGATCGAGGCCTGACGGGCCGGATTTTGGCCCTGCCCGGCGGTCAGGATCTGACCCATGATGACCTCGGAGACGCGGCCACCTTCGACACCAGCGCGCTTCAGCGCCTCCTGGATCGCAGCTTTGCCCAGTTCATGGGCCGGCAGGCTCGAAAGCCCCCCGTTGAAGGCGCCGACCGGCGTGCGGGCCGCGCTGACGATGACGATATCGTCCTTCATGGTGAAATCTCCCTGCTTTGCTGCGGGCGCGAAAGGCCGGCGAGCCTCGTGATATGTGGGTTCTTTGATAGTACGGCGAAAGGTGCCCGCCAAGGTGGCGCACTGCACAAAACGGTGGCCGCCCCTGCAAAAACCGCCTATTTTGGCTCTCAGGGCGAAAGTCGGGCCGGGCCGGCTCTAGGGGGCAGCGACAGGCGTATGGCAAGAAGCGAAGAAACCATCAGCATCACGACCATCGTGCTCACAAAGATCAATGCCGAGCGTGTCCGTCATGGCTAAATCCGATGAGCCGATCACGATCAAGAAGTACGCCAACCGCCGGCTCTACAATACCGGCACCAGCACCTATGTGACGCTCGAAGATCTCGCCTCCATGGTGAAAGCCGGCGAGGATTTCGTGGTGTTTGATGCGAAGACGAATGAGGACATCACCCGCTCGGTGCTGACGCAGATCATTTTCGAACAGGAGAACAAGGAGGGCGGCCAGAACCTCCTTCCGATCAATTTCCTGCGCCAGCTGATCCGCTTCTACGGCGACAGCATGCAGATGATGGTGCCGCGCTATCTCGAAGTGTCGATCGACTCTTTGACGAAAGAGCAGACGAAATTCCGCGAGCAGATCTCGTCGGCGTTCGGCATGGGCGGCTTCGGTGCGATCGAGGAGCAGGTGCGCCGGAACATGGAGATGTTCGAACGCACCTTCTCGATGTTTGCCCCATTCGCGCGTCAGGGTCAGGCCGGCGAGGCCACCGGCGACGCGGACAAGGCCGCCAAGCCGACTGCGGGCGGAGCGGCCGCCGGCGGCGACATCGACGACCTCAAACGCCAGATCGACGAGATGCAAAAGCGCATCGAGCGCATGGGCAACAAAGACAAGTAGCGGCCAAAATCAGCTAGGCGCGGTTCGGCGCCGGTCCACCGGCACCGCGTCGCCCCACGGCCGCTCGACCGTCGCGAGTCCGGTCAGCGCGCCCTGCAGATAATCGCAGCCCCACTCCGCGAGCAGTTGCGCTGACGCCTCGTCCTGCACCCATTCGGCAACAGTTTTCAGCCCGAGCCGCTTGGCCAAATCGACGAGCGCTTGCACGAAAGCACGGTCGTCTCCGGCTCGCATCAGATTCTGCACAAAGGCGCCGTCGATCTTCAGGATATCGACGCCGAGCTTGCGCAAGTTTCGAAACGACGTGTAGCCGGAGCCGAAATCGTCGATCGCAATCCTGCAGCCGAGGTCTTTCACCCGCGATACGAATCCGCGGGTGTCATCGATGTCCTGGATCGCCGCCGATTCCGTGATCTCGACGGTGAGCCGCTCCGCCACGCCCGCATTGGCGCGAAGCAGCGCTCCGAGCGTGGACCACCAGTCCGGATCGGTCGTGGAGGCTGGCGCCACGTTCACGCTGGCATGCAGGTGAGGCACCGACGACATCTCGCTCACGAGCAATTCAAGCACGCGGTGATCGAGCAGGCGAACAAGGCCGAGGCGCTCGGCGATCGGAATTACCTCGCTCGCCGACACCAGCGTGCCGTCGGCGCCGCGAATGCGCATCAGGCATTCATGAAATGCGGTCCGGCGCGAGATGGTTTCGACCACCGGCTCGAACGCCAGCAGGATACGCCGCTCGTTTAGCGCGGTGACGATCTCGTCGGCTGCCCGCACGTTGTCCCGACGCAAGGCTTCGCGTTCGACATTGGGCCGATAGACCTGGTAGGAGCCCAGCCGCTTGGTCTTGGCGCGATCGAGCGTCTCCTGCGCACGCGCCAGCAGTTCCTGCACGTTTGAGGCGTGACGCGGCGCGGTGACGCCGCCAACAGTCACCGTAACGGCGACCGGACCCGCCCCGGTGCGAACCACATCATCGCGCACGCCCGCAACCAACCGCTCAGCCGCCTTCTCCATGTCGTCCGGCGTGCAATTGTTGAGAATGACGCCGAACTTGTTGCCGGAAAAGCGGCCGAGCTGATCGCCGCCGCGCATCTTGGCCCGCAGGCGCTTGGCCACCGCACCGATCGCTTCGTCGGCGACTTCGAAGCCGTAGGATTCGTTGAGGCGGGCGAGATTGTCGACCGACACCAGCATGAAGCCGCAGGAGTTGCGCTGCGCTACCGCCTGCTTCAACGTCGTCTCCAGCACCTCGGTAAGATGGAAACGGTTCATCTCGCCGGTGAGCCCATCGTATCGTGACAGGTAGGTCAGGCGCTCTTCCCGATCGTGCCGCTCGTTGATGACGCGAACCACGCCATGCGCGCGGATCGGCTTGCCGTCCGCGCCGGCAAACCAGCGGCCGATGTCCTCGATCCAGAGCGCCTTTTCGGCATCGGCGGAATGCAGCGCGTATTGCACCTGATAGGGTACGCCGGCGCCTTCATCACGCGCCTGCGATTTCATCACCGCATCGAAACGGCTGGTTGGTGCGTCGGCCGCCAGCAGCTTGGCGTAATTGCGCCCGCTCGAAATCGCAGCGAGGCTACTGACCATCAGCGTTCGCGTCGCGTTGGCGCCCCAGGCCAGGACATCGGTGTCGATCGCCCACTCATAGGGCGTCTCGCCGATCGACGCCATGATCGCGGCCGGATCGAACGCCGGCTCTCCCGGCGACAGGATCAGCGGCTCGCGCATCGTCTCAAACACCGGGGTGTGGGGCACCGTCGCCTGCACTTTGGCAAACACGTCCGGGCGAGCAAACACATCGGCCGCCTGCACGGAAGCAGCTGGGCGGCTGCCGATCGTAGGGTCGTCTCGATCCTGATCTCGATTTGGGACCACAGTCGAACCTTTTTGGGAATGCGTCGCTGCACTGAAGTACGACGCGGCCACGTAAATCAGGGATTACGCTAGCGAAGAACCCTTAAACAAACCGCAAATCGCCGCCGCGCTGTCTGGCAATGCCCGCGGCATACCGCTTGCGATGTTTCATGTGCGGGACCGGTGTTGTCCCGAGTTGAAACAGGAGCGTGCGATGCAGACAGAAAGCGATTTACCATCTTTAGGCCGCGCGCTCGTCCTCGCCGGGACCGCCGAGCCTGAAGCGCATCCGCGCGAGTCTATTCGACGCGTCGCCTCGTTCGTCGCCCAATTGATTGCCAACGCGGCCCGGCTTCCGCAGACGCGCGAAAAGCGCCGCGCCGAACCGACCGAAGTCATCGCAGCCTACCGAGCTACGGTTGAGAGACTGCAAAAGCTCAACAGCAAATCGGCGTGAAACCAGTCACGCGTTAGTAACCAAGCGCGCAGCCATCCTTGCGCGGCTCCGAGCCGCCGATCAGTACGCCTCGCTTCCAGTCGATGCGGATCGCCTGGGCGCCACCCCACGGCGTCGGCGCGACCACGATGTGATGGCCGCGGGCTTTCAATCCTTCGACAGTCGCGGCCGGTATGCCGCGCTCGATCACGGTGGCATCGCCCTCAAAGAACGCCCGTGGCGCATCGATCGCGCTCTGGATGTCCATCCCGTAATCGTACAGATTGAGCACCATCTGCACGTGCCCCATGGGCTGATAGTGCGCCCCCATCACGCCAAAGGTGACGTCGCAGCGGCCGTCGCGCAGCGCCAGCGCCGGGATGATGGTGTGCATGGGACGCTGATTGGGGCCGAGCGTGTTCGG
>C688J18823_10001474_pt1 | contig 14518 bp, 13 predicted proteins | sample HopSoiMetagenom1_FD_18823 | JGI IMG/M metagenome (IMG submission 18823)
GTCGGTTCAGTGAGGCGCGTATCGAGGACGAGGCCACGAGCGATCAGCCTGTGGCGAGCGCGGCGTTGGCTGTCTGGACGGCCTCGTCCAGAGCATCCTGCGGNGTGGCCTTGTCCAGAAGCATCTTNACNATGGCCTGGCCCAACGGTTGNGAGATCTTGGGATAGGTGGGGATCGTCGGCCGGGTNCGGGCGTAGCNCAACGCCTGCGAGAAGACGTCGAGGCCCGTGGTCGAGGANACGTGCNTCNTCCAGNNNGNCGACTCNGCAGTGCTGTTGCGNAGNGGCAGGCTGCCGGCCTGGCTGGCCCATTGGACGTCCTGGGCCCCGTTGGTGAGGAAGGTGAGGAACTTGACTGCCGCCTCGACGCGNGCGGACCCGTTGTCGAACACCGTCCAGGTGTCCGGGCCNGCGATCGTCACCGGGNTGCCGTTGTAGGTGGGAAGCGGTACTACGCCGTATTCCGTCTTGTTGTCGACGAAGTCCGGCAGCTGCCACGGCCCCGTGGCAACCATGCCCATCTTGTTGTTGCTGAAGATCTGGTACATCGTCTCGCTGCCGGGCTTGGTGTCGGGGTACACCGACTTGTCCTTGCCGAGCTGGTTGATCGTCGTCAAGGCTTGCAGCCCGCTGTCGCCGTCGAAGGCGACCTTCGTGCCGTCTTTGTTGACGATGTCGCCGCCCGCGTCCCAGATCATCGGGTAGATCCGCCAGACGCAGTCCTCGCCGCCGTCAGCCGGCCAGCCGGTGCCGAAGACGCCCTGGCTGGGGTTGGTCAGGCTACGCGCGGTGGCGACGAAGTCGTCCCAGCTCCAGCTGGCCGTGGGCTCCGGCACCCCGGCAGCCTTGAACACCTTCTTGTTGTAGGCGACGCACAAGTTGTCCACCAGTGCGGGAAAGCCGCGGGCCTCGCCGTCGACCGTGACCGCGTCCCGGGCCGCCGGGTAGAAGTCGTCCCAGCGCAGGCTGGGTTCCTTGGTGAACTTTCCCAGGTGAGCGACCTGAGGACTCCGGGCCACGCTGGCGATGTCAGGTCCGAAGATGTAGGCGATATCCGGATACTGTCCCGACGACAGCGCCGTGGTGATCTTCTGCAGCATGCTGTCCGCCAGCACGCCGCCGCTGCTGGCGTTGACCTTGATCTTTCGGTTCCGGCGTTGGAAGTCCGCGACCAGCTTGTCGAGAGTCGCCTTCCCCTGGTCCGCCTGACCGTGCCACATGGTGATGGTGACTGTGCCGTCGGCGGCGACGCCGTCGGAGGATCCCGAGCCGCCGCTGCAGGCGGAGAGCAGAGGGCCGGCTCCCGCGGCAGCGGTGAGGCTCAGACCTCCTCGCAGCAGGCTCCGGCGCGAGATGAGGGACGTTTCCGGCTCGTTCAGAGGCAAGGTGTCGCTCCTGTTCCCTGGTACCTCGGGAGAGGTACGGACGGTGACATCGTCGCCCGTGCGACGATGCGGGCTCCTCGGACTGTCCGACATTTCGAACGATGTCCGGTATAACGACCGATTTGAACGTAACGCGCTGCCGCGACGCATGTCAACGCATTCGAGTGGCGCCTTGTGTCAAGAATCGGACGCCTCCGGGATCCATGCGAGACCGACCTGCGAGTGCAACCCGTCGCGGATCAACCGGTCGCTCCCGGCGTACCACATGTAGTAGCGCTCGCCGAACCTCCGGATGATGGGTGACTGGACCGACGCAGAGTCGAAGCTTCCGGCGTCGCCGGTCGCGAACACGGGGTTGCCGGCAACCTTCTCCCAGGACCTGAGGTCGTCGGAGTAGGCGAGCCCGATGCCCCGTGGGTCGTCGAGGCGGTCACTGTCCCCCGCATACGACATGCACCACCGCTCGCCGTCGCGGAAGACCTTGGGGGTGGTGACGGTGAGGGAGTCCCAGGTCCCCGGCTGGCCGACCTCCAGGACAGCTTCGTCGAGCGTCTTGAACTTCACGCCGTCGTCGGAGGTCGCGAGGTGCACGCGATAGCCACCGGCCGTGATCCGGACGTGGAAGAGGTACACCGTGCCGTCGTGCACGACCGCGAAGGGACAGCGTGCCTGCAGGACGGGAGCGTCCGGATGCTTGGCGAAGGTGACCCCGTCCTCGGAGACGGCCAGACCGATGCTCTCGTCGGTCGGCTGACCCTCGCTGACGCCCTGCTCGAGCCGTTCCGCGAACGCATGCGCGTCACCCTCAGTCGCGCTGTAGTACAGGNACCACCGGTCAGCGATTTCGACCACGGCCGGGTCGAACACCCCACCGGCGTCGAAGCCCGTGCCCACNCGCACGATCGGGTTGGCGTCGTGCTCCGACCAGACAGCAGGNTCCCTCCCNTCTGCCGTGAACAGCCCCACTTGTTCGTGGCCCCCGACGGAGCCCTCCGCGTAGAGTCGCAGCTCCCCGTCCCGCTCCACGACGGAGCAGGCGGCGATGAAATCCTCGGCCCAACCCGTGCCGTCAGGGGCGATCACGGGGTTGCCCTCGGATCGGAGCCACTGTCGCTGGTTGGCCAAGGGATCGGTTCCGAACAGGTCACTCAGCATGGCGGACTGCACCCGGTGGGAGGTACCTGGCGTCAGCTCGGCGACGTGGAGGGTTCACGGGGTCATGACCGACCTGGTCAGGTGCACGGGGACGTCGGGGTCACGACCGGCTGCGGTGGCCCAAGCGACGGCGTGCAGCTGCAGGTGGACGAGCTCGACCTGCGGGTCGTGACGGCCCTCGTGAATGGTGGCGCCGGTGTCGCGGATGGCGTTGGTGAGCGGGTCGCTGAGCGGTGTCATCGCCCACACGAGCGTCTGGGGGCCGGCAACGCTGATGGGTCCGTGACGATATTCGCCGGAGGCGTACGCCTCCGCCCACATCCCGGCCGACTCGCGGCACTTGAGGGCGCCCTCCTGGGCCAGCGCCGCAGCCCAGCCCGTGCCGAGCACGACCAGCTGCCGCGGGCCCGGTTCAAGGGCCGGGTCGGCGATGACCGCCGCGGCGTCATCGACGATGGCGGTGAGCCGGTCGGGCTCCTCACCCAAGTGGGCCCGGAACATCGTCAGCAGCGACGTCGGGAACCGGGTCTGCACGACACTCTGCTCGTCCGCGTACGAAAGGTCGACCACCTCGCTGGCGGCAGCCGTGATCGGGGTGTCCAGCTCGCCGACGACGGCGGTCACCGGCATGGTGGACGGCAGGTTCTCCAGCGTCTGCAGTACCTCCTTGGTGGTACCCGAACGGCTGATCACCATCACACGGTCGTATTCACGCAAGCGGGTCGGTGTCTCGGACGCGATCAGTGCGTCGGTGACGCCCTGTCCGGCCCCCTCCCGGAGCCACGCGTAGGCGGCGCCCAGGTAGTACGACGTGCCACAGCCGAGGACGAGCACACGCTCCCCCTGCTCGGGCAGCCCAGCGGGAGCGCTGAGGCCTTGCTGCAGTGCGGTCTTCCAGCACGAGGGCTGGCTGGCCACCTCTTCCGAGGTGATCCGTCCGAGCCTGTCGGTCTTGTCATTCTCTGCCACGGTCGGGTCCTTATCTTCCGTTGGTGGGTACGACGTCGGGAGTCTTCGGGCGGGTGAACGCGCGTCGTGCGAGCAGTGCGGCCCCTAGACAGCCGGCCTCGTCGGCCAGCGTGGCTGTGACGAGCTCCGGCTCCTGCTGCCAGACGATCCGTTGCCGCAGCCGTTCCCGCAGCGGGCCCAGGAGATGCTCCCCGGCGTGCGAGACACCGCCGCCGACGACCACGCGGCTCGGGGCCAGTATCGAGATGTAGGTGACGAGCACGCGCGCCAGAGCGTCGAGGGCGTCGCCCCACACAGTAGCGGCGGCCGCGTCGCCGCTCTGGGCGAGCTCCAGGACGTCGCGCGCCCCGTCGACTACACGGCCGCTGAGCCGCTGGTAGCGACGGGCGATCGAGGCGCCGGATGCGACGGCTTCAAGACAGCCGCGTGCCCCGCAGGCGCACGGGTCGTCGAAGCCGGCGTACACGTGGCCGATCTCGCCGGCGTACGGATTGTGGACCAGGTGCCCACCGACGAACATCGCGCCGGAGATGCCCGTGCCGATCGGCATGAAGAGGACGTCGCCGCTGCCCTGCGCGGCCCCGAGCTCGCGCTCGGCCAGCCCGCCCGCGCGTACGTCGTGCCCGAAGCCGACCGACAGACCGGTGCGCTCGGTCACCAGCCGGTGGAACTCGACGTTGTGCCACTCGATGTTCTCCGAGTAGACCGCGACGCCGGCGTCCTCGTCGACCACGCCCGGCACGACCAGCCCGATCGCCCGGGCATCCGGAGCGGCAGAGACAAGTTCGTCGACGGCGGCGAGGACCTGCTTGACCACGGCGTCTGGGCCTTGGTGTCGCGGAGTGCTCCAGCGGCGCATCTCACGCGGGTGCGTGTCGGCGCCGACCACCGCCCCCTTCATGAGGGTGCCGCCGACGTCGAGCGCAACCACGACCGGAGCCGGGTTCGCGCTCATCCGAAGGCCCCCAGCGTCTCGGGCTGGGCGAGAGCGGCGTCGCGCAGGATCGCCCGAGCCGTCCGCGAGTCCGGCACGAGCGGGTCGAGCACCAACGCCTCCAGGGCCAAGGCGGGGTCACATGTGAGGGCCGCCTCCACGGTGATCTCCTGCTGCTGCGCGCGGGCGGTCAGCACGGCGGCGATGCTGGCGGGGAGCTCCCCCACCGCCAGCGGCGTGACACCGGAGCCGTTGACGAGCGCGGGGACCTCGACCACCGCCTCAGCCGGCAGGTTGGAGATCGCGCCTCGGTTCGGCAGGTTCACTGCCAGCTCGACCAGGTCGCGGCCGGAGATGAGGGCCTCCGCGATGGCAACGAGCCTTTCCGCCTCCTGGTTGCCGCCGATGTCGAGCTCGGCCTCGCCGCGCGCCTGCGCGTGCAGCCGGTCCCACAGGTCGCTCTTCTCGTCGATGTAGCGACGCGTCATGTCCAGGCCGCCCTGCAGTCCCCACGCCAGAGCGCCCTCGCAGGGCCGACCCAGGTAGTCGGCGAAGAACTCCGACACGTGCCGGTCGCCCGGCGCCGGGTAGCGCCCGAACGTCGCCAGCAGGTCCGCCGAGACAGGCTGGTGGAGTCCCTCCCGCGCGTCGAGCTCCGCTCGGCCGACGGTCGTGCGTTGCGCCGCCAGCTCGCGCAGCCGTGGATACAGGTCCTCTGTGCCCACGCGGAGATCGAGCAGCCAGCACAGGTGGTTCAGGCCCGCGAACACGGCATGCACCTCGTCGCGCGGCACCCCCAGATCGGCGGCCAGGGCCGTCTTGGTGTGCATCGTTCCGTGGCACAGCCCGAACGCCCGAACGGCGGTGGCGCGGCGTACGGCGCGCACGTTGACGGTCAGCGGGTTGCTGTAGTTGACCAGCCATGCCGCCGGTGCAAGCTCTTCGACGTCGCGGGCGATCGCCACCAGCTCGGGCGCGTGGCGCAGCGCGCGCAGCACCCCGCCCGGGCCGACGGAGTCACCCACGGTCTGCCGCACTCCATGCTGCGCGGGTACGTCGAGGTCCGCCCGCCAGCCGGCCGCGGAGCCTACGGCGATCGTGACCACCACGAAGGTCGCGCCGGTCAGCGCCCGCCGACGGTCGGTGGCGGCGGACACCCGCATCTGGGATCCGGCTGCCTCGGCCACTCGGTTGCCGAGCTGCGCCATCGTCTCCGCGGCGTCCGCGTTCAGGTCCACGAGACGGACGTCGAAACGGTCCGAGAACGGCGAGCGCGCCAGGTCGCGAAGCAGGCCGGGTGTGAACACTGTGCTGCCTGCCCCGATGAGCACGAAGACGATATCGGAGCTCTCGGACGCCTCGGGGGTGTCGCGCATGACCACGGTCTACTTCACGCTTCCGCTGAGCAGTCCGCTGACGATGTAGCGGTTCAGGGTCAGCGCGATGACGGCGGGTACGACGATCGCGATGATGCCGGCCGCACTCATCAAGGTGAACGGAATGGTGTGCCGCCCCTGCAGTGACGCGATCACAACGGTCAACGGCTGCGTCGACAGATCGCTGGAGAGCACGAGCGGGAAGAGGAACTGCGCCCACGCGAACAGGAACGTGATGATCGCGGTCGAGATGACCCCCGGCAGCGACAGCGGCAGGACCACGTGCCACAGGACCTGCATCCGGCTGGCCCCGTCGACCTGCGAGGCCTCCTCGATCGCTAGCGGCAAGCTGGACATGTAGTTGTAGAGGATCCACGTAGCCAGCGGCAGGAAGCCGGAGACGTAGACGAGCGTGATTCCGGTGTAGGTGTTGACCAGGCCGAGGTCCGTCATGATCCGGTACAGCGGGATCAACGTGGTGTACGGCGGAAAGGCCATCGTGAGCAGCACCGCGAAGAAGAGCACCTTGCCGAACCGGAACTTCATGCGCGCGAATGCGTACGCCGCGAGCGTCGCCAGCGCCACCGTAACGACGGTGGCCGCGGCGCACTCGATGAAGATGTTCAGCGTCGAGCGCCGGATCGCGGTCGCGACGTCACTCGAGCCACCGAGGAGGGAGGCGTAGTGCTTCAGGCTCGGCGTCGGCGGCAGGTAGTGGGAGGGCCTGGACGTGATCTGGGCGTCAGTCTGCAGGCTGCTGTTCAGCGTCCAGTACAGCGGCACCAGCGTCCATGCCAGGATGAACATGACGCCGAGGCTGCGGATCGAGGGGCGGCGGAGTGTCATCAGAACTCCACCGGACGGTAGACGAGCTTCACGATCCCCAGCGAGATGACGAGCGTGGTGATGGTCAGCACGAGGGACAACGCGTAACCCTCCCCGAAGTCGAGGTTCTGGAAGCTGATGAAGTAGGTCTGCATGGTCAGCGATGTGCCGGTCGACGCCGACCCGTTGAGCACGTATGGCTGGTCGAACACGTTGAGCGTCTGGATCAGCGCCTGCACCATCGCGATGGTGATGCCCGGGCGGATCAGGGGCAGCGTGACGCGGCGGAACGATGCCCACGGCGAGCAGCCGTCCAGTTGGGCCGCCTCATGCAGGTCGCCCGGCACGTTCTGCAGGGCGGCCAGGATCAGCAAGGTCGACAGCGGGGTAATCTGCCAGACCTGCACCAGCTCGATTGCGAGGATGGTCAACAGTCGGTTGTTGCCCAGGAACACGTGGTAGTCGCTGATCAGGTGCAGCGAGCTCAGGACGCTGTTGAGCAGGCCGGAGTTCGAGTCCCAGATCCCCGTCCACACGATTCCCTCCACCACGCCCGGCAGCGCCCACGGCAGCACCATGATCGCGATCAGGACCGACCGGCCGCGGAACGGATGCCGCAGCGTCATCGCCATCACGATGCCCAGCAGAGTGGAGAGCGCGACGCCGAAGAGGACGTACAGCATCGTGTTGCCCATGCTCGCCAGCACCGCGTCGTCGCTGAACAGTCGGCGGAAGTTGTCGAGACCGGCGAACCGCACGGGGGGGTTGAGCTCCTGCACCCGGTAGAAGGACTGCACGAGCGCGAGGCCGGCCGGCACGAGTGCCAGCCCGATGATGAACACCGCGAGCGGCGTCACCAGCAGGTAGGGCAGCAGGTCAGGACCCCGCCGGCGGCGACGGTCCGACGAGGGTGGCGTGGCGTCACGCACCGTCGGACGCAGGTCGGTCGTCCCGGTCACGAGCCGCTGGAGAGGCTGTTAGCCGAGTCCGCCATCGCCTTCACGGCGTCAGCGACGCTCTTGGAGCCGCTCGCTGCGGCGTGGAGGTTGGTGTACACGGACCGGGAGAACTCCGGGTACCAGGAGGGCGCACCCTCGGGGAACACCGGCCGTGAGGAATGCTTCAACATCAAGGTCAGCTGCTGGCCGTCGACGAGCTTGCCCTTGGCCGTCATCACAGCGAGGGCCGAGACCCGTGAGGGCATGTTGTAGTTCTTCAGCACCTTGGCCGGGCCGTTCACGCCCGCGAAGTCGACCTGGTTCCGTGCGGAGGTGAACCACTCGATGAACTTGGCGGCCGCGGCCGGGTACTTCGCCTCGGTGGGGATGCCGATGCCGTCTGGGTTGCTGAGGTTCGGTCCGGTCCCGCTGGCACCCGGGGTGGTCAGGTAGGCCACCTGGTGCACCACGCTGGAGGAGTCAGGCACGTCGTACAGCGTGCCGACGTTGCCGGAGTAGTCGCTGAAGGTGCTGGCGACCTGTCCCTTGGCCATCAAGGTCTGCTGACCTTGGCTGTCGGAGACGTTGATGTTGCCTGGGGGGACCAGGCCCTTCTTGAGAGCGTCCACCATCCACTGGGCCGCCTGGTAGCCCGGTGACGAGGGGCTCTCGAACTGAGGCTTGCCCTTGCCGTCCAGGATCGTCCCACCCATCGCCCCAGTGGTCTGGTACCAGTACGTCGAGAGGCCCTCCGCCGCGGCGAACGGAATGTTGAGGGGATACTTCACGACGCCCTTCTGCTTGATGGCCTGAAGGTCCTTGGTGTAGTCGGCCAGCGTGGTCGGCATTCTGCGGATCCCCGCCTCGCCGAACAACTTCTTGTTCACCGTCGTGACCATGAACGACGCGTCGTACGGTATGCCGACCACGTTTCCACCGGAGGTGAACGACGTCAGCTGGGGCATGTCCTTGCCCATGGCCTTGGTCTTGAGCTTGCTGTTCAGCGGCTGGAACCACCCGAGCTTGCCGAGCTGGCCGACTCGGGACCAGTCGACGTCTGTGGCGTCGGCGAAGAACGTCTTCGAGGACGCGGCGGCCGAGATCTTGGTCTGCAGGCTGTCCCAGTCGAGGGTCACCCACTTGACCTTGATACCGGTCTTCTTGGTGAAGGCGGCCAGCGAGGCCTTCGGCGGCGGCTCGCTTCCGAGTGCCACGGTGATCGTGGCTCCTCGTGTCTTGTCCGAGCCCCCGCTCGGGCCGCCCGTCGAGCAGCCGGTCGCCAGCGCCAGCGACGTGGTCGCGATGACTGCCGCGATGCCTCGCGCGTAACTCCGCATGTGAACCATGTGCCTGTGCCTTCCTATAGCGCGTCCGCGCCGGTGCAGTCGGACGGCGCAGCCTCTCCCGGGGCCGCACGGCGGCGAGCGGAGCGCTCACCACTGGAATACGAGCAAAAACGATTGCACGAGTGCGCACACTGGTCAAGGGGCAGACCGGGGCGCTCTGCCCGTATCCGTCAATCCCAAGCATCTATTCCATATAGACTGCGCGTCGCAATCAATTTACCTGCTCGTTTTACCTGACTATCCACACAACGACTGCTAGGGTCAAGCCGTGCCGAGGAAGCAGCGCCTCAACCAGATGGTGGCGGCGATCGTCGAGAACACCTCGCTGGACGTGGCGGTCCTCGCGGAGATGTTCGACGTCTCCCAGGCGACTGTGCGCCGCGACCTCGAGACGCTGGAGCAGCAGCGCCTGGTCCACCGCACGCACGGGGGAGCGATGACCCATGCCTCGTTCCACGACATGCCGCTGAGCTACAAGTCCGCGCAGGACCTCACCGAGAAGCGGCGCATCGCGCAGCGGGCACGAGGACTGCTCGACCGCGCCCGTGTGATCGGGATGACCGGCGGCACGACGGTTACCGAGTTCGCCCGGCTGCTGTCGGGTGTCGAGGGCCTCACGGTGGTGACCAATGCGCTCAACATTGCAACCGAACTGGCGTCCAACCCGCGTCTGCGGGTATTCGCGGCAGGGGGCGAGGTCCGCGGCAGCAGCCAGGAGGCCGTCGGCCCGTCGGCAGAGGCCTTCCTCGGCGGCTACAACATCGACGTGGCGTTCCTCGGGGTAGACGGGGTCGACGCGAAGGCCGGCTGTACCAACTACGACCCTGTCGGAGCTCGGGTCAACGCCATGCTGCTCGAGCGGGCGCGGGTGGCGGCGGTGCTGGCCGACGCCACCAAGATCACCCGCGTCGCGCTGGCGCCGGTGTGCTCGATGTCCGAGGTAGACGTGCTGATCACCGACAGCAGGGCGGACCCCGCGGCGGTGGAGGCGATCAGGAGACGCGGCTGTGAGGTGCTCTGTGTGTGAGCCGACACATCGCGCAGGAACTGAGCGGTTCCTGCGCGTTTTAGCCGAGGTATTGATTGGGTCGCGCAGGCAGTGACAGACTCCGCGGCATGGTCAAAGTAGCTGTTATCGGCGCCGGGAGCGTCGAGTTCACCCGCAATATCGTCACCGACCTCTGCACCTACCCCGAGTTCCAGGGTCGGCTCGAGCTGTCGTTGCACGACATCGACCCCGACCGCCTCCAGTACGCCGAAGCCCTGGTGCGCCGGATCAGCGACCAGTCCGGCGCCGGCGCCCAGGTCAGCTCCGACCTCGACCGGCTCTCCGCCGTCGAGGGCAGCGACTACGTCCTCAACGAGATCCAGGTCGGCGGCTACGCGGCCACCCGGGCCGACTTCGACATCCCGGCTCGGTACGGGGTGCGGCAGACCATCTCCGACACGATCGGGATCGGTGGCATCTTCCGCGGCCTGCGCACCATCCCGGTGCTCATGCAGATCGGCGAGGACCTGGCCAAGGCGGCCCCCGACTCCTACTTGCTCAACTACAGCAACCCGATGGCCATGCTGCCGTGGGCGGTGACGGCCGGGACTCCGTTCCGCAACGTCTTCGGACTCTGCCACTCCGTACGCGACACGCACCGGCTGCTTGCCGAGCTCGTCGAGGTGCCCGAGTCCGAGATCGACTACGTCACCGCAGGCTTCAACCACCAGGCGTTCGTGCTCAGGTTCGAGCACAACGGCACCGACCTCTACCCACGACTGCGCGAGGTGGTCGAGAACGACCCCGAGCTGCAGCGTCGGGTCCGCGTCGAGATCTTCCGTCGGTTCGGCTACTTCCCGACCGAGTCCAGCGAGCACAGTGCCGAGTACGTCCCCTGGATCATGCGGCACGATGACCAGCTCGAGAGGTTCCGCGTGCCGGTCGGGGAGTACTTGACTCGTTCCGAGCGCAACATGGACGAGTACGAGACCACCCGCAAGGCGCTCGAGGCCGCCGACGAGCTCGACCTCAGCCCCACCTCGGAGCTGGCTTCGGAGATCATCCACGCGCACCAGACGGGGAACCGCGCCGAGCTCTACGTAAACGTTCCCAACGAGGGCCGGATCAGCAACCTGCCGGACGAGTGCTGTGTGGAGGTGCCCGCCGTGGTCGACGCCGAGGGCATCCACCCGCAGCACGTGGGTGCACTGCCTCCCCAGCTGGCCGCGCTCAACCGCACGTTCCTCAACGTGGTCGAACTCACTGTCAAGGCAGTCCTCGAGGGCGAGCGGCAGCACGTCTACCAGGCCGCGTTGCTCGATCCGAACACGGCGGCGACGCTGACCACCAGCCAGACGGTTGAGATGTGCGACGAGCTCTTCGCGGCGCACGGTGACCTGATGCCGGAGGCGCTGCGGCGCTGACGGCGGCCATCGAAGCTGGGCCTGGCGCGCTCAGACACTGACGACGTTGACGCCGGCGCGGGCGATGGCCGCGGCGTCCTCGTGGGACGCTGGCGCATCGGTGATGACGTCGGTGACGTCGGAGATCCCACTGATCCGGGCGAAGGTCACCTTGCCGAGCTTGGAGGCGTCGGCGATCACCACCCGGCGGCGCGCCCGGCGCAGGAACGCGAGGTCCGACTGCGCCTCCATCTCGTCGTACGTCGTGCAGCCGTACTCGGCCGAGATCCCGTCCACGCCGACGAACGCGATGTCGAAGTGGTACTGGGAGAGCATCGACTCCGCCGCCGGGCCCACCGCCTCGTACGACGGGCGCAGGATGCCACCGATCACGACCAGCCGGATCTCGGTCCGCCCCACCAACTCGGCGGCGACGTTGATCGCGTTGGTGACCACCGTGATGGGCCGGCGCATCGGCAGTGCGCGGACCACCTCCAGAGCCGTGCTGCCCCCGGTCATGCCGATCACCGTCTCGGACTCCACCAGCTCCGCGGCCGCCCGCCCGATCCGGCGCTTCTCGGCCTGCTGGCGGACGGCCTTCACCTCGGCGGGGAGCTCGTCGTGGCGCCCCTTGGCCAAGGCGCCGCCGTGTGTTCGCACCAGCAGCCGCTTATCACTGAGGACGCTCAGGTCCCGCCGAATAGTGGCGCCCGAGACGTTGAAGTCCTCGGCGAGGTCGAGGACGTCGACGCTGCCGGTGGCGGCCACGCGGTCCAGGATCACGCTCAGCCGCTCCGCCCTCCGCATGCGCACACGGTAGCACCGCGTGCGCGAACATGCGCATATGGACACTCGACTGCATCATCCCTTGATGCCCGTGGAGGCGATCCCCTGGATCAGGTGTCGCTGGAAGACGATGAACGCGACGATCAGCGGCAGGCTCGCCAGGAGCGCTCCGGCCATCAGCACGGGATAGTTGGTCAGGTGCTCTCCCTGCAGCGAGGCGAGCCCGGCAGAGAGCGGCATCTTCGCGGGGTCGGTGTTGACCACCAACGGCCACAGCAGGTCGTTCCACGACCAGATCGCGACGAGGATGCCCAGTGCGAGCATCCCGGGCCTGCTCAGGGGCAGCATCACGTGCCAGAACGTCTGCCAGGGGTTCGCACCGTCCAGCCGCGCAGCCTCCTCCATCTCCACCGGCAGCTGCATGAAGAACTGCCGCATCAAGAAGGTGCCGAATGCGCTGAACATGCCGGGCAGCGACAGGCCGGCGACCGTGTTGAGCAGCCCGAGGTGTTGGATGATTTGGTACTGCGGGATGAGGAACATCTGCGACGGCACCATCAGCACGGACAGGAAGAGTCCGAACAGCAGCCCACGGCACGGGAACCGCAGCCGGGCGAAGGCGTAGCCGGACAACGAGCAGAAGATCACCTGCCCGGCCGTCCTTGCCAGCGTCATCAGCACCGTGTTGAGGAAGAGGCTGCCGAACGGCAGCGTCTGGAACACCGTGAGGTAGTTGTGCCAGTCGAACGGATTCGGCACCAGCACCGGCGGCACGTGGATCGAGGCAGCGAACGTCTTGAACGACGTGAGCACTTCCCAGACGAACGGTCCGACCATGAGCACTGCCCCGACGCAGAGCACCACGTGCGGGATGACGTTGGAGGACCGACGGCTATGGCTGCCCTTGTCCCGGGGGCGACGCGACGACGGCACAACGGATTCTGCCCTAGACATAGTGGACCCACCGCTTCTGGAGCCGGAACTGGAACGCCGTGAAGACCAGGATGGCCAACATCAGCACGAATGCGATGGCGGCCGCGTAGCCGCCGTCGTGGTCGATGAAGCCCGTCTTGTAGAACAGGTAGACGATCGTCTGGCTGTGATCGAGAGCCGGGTTGTTCACCCCGATCATCAGGAACACCAGGTCGAAGGCCTGCAGTGAGTTGATCACCGTGATGACCGTGACGAAGAAGATCGAAGGCGTCAGCAACGGCACGGTAATGGCCATGAACTGGCGGATCTTGCCCGCACCATCGAGCTCGGCCGCCTCGTAGTAGTCGCGGGGAATGGTCTGGATGCCCGCGAGAAGGATGACCATGTTGTAGCCCACCGAGCTCCACACCGATACCGCCGCCAAGGCGTAGATCGCCGTGCTCGGGTTCGACAGCCAGTAGGGACCGTCTATGTGCAGCAGGCTGAGCAGCCAGTTGACGATGCCGTAGTCCCCGCTCAGCAGGAGCTTCCACATCAGCGCGACCGAGGCCGGCAGCGTGACCACGGGCAGGAAGTAGAGCGTGCGGTAGACGGCGAGGCCGCGCATGCCCGGCCGGTTGAGGAGCGCTGCCACCACGATGGCGAGCGGCACGCTCGAGAGCGTGACTGCGGTGAAGATGACGGTGTTGAGCAACGCCTGCAGCAGCTCTGAGTCGGACAGCAGCGACCGGTAGTTCTCCAGCCCTGACCACTCGTGACCGCCGAAGGCCCCCCAGGTCGTGAAGGAGTAGTAGAGGGTCTGGAAGATCGGCCACAAGGAGAAGACACCGAGCCCGACCAGGGTGGGCACGAGCATCGCCAGTGCCCACCAGGCCTCGCCGCGATGGACCCCACTGCGCCGGGGCCGCCGCGCGGGGGTGGGACGATAGTCCGTCGCTACTGTTGCGGGCTCACTCTTGTCGACGGAGACCGACATGTGCCCCCCTCACTTGCGCTCGTCGGACAGGGCGGCATCCATCTGCTTGGCTACCTTCGCCGCCGCGTCCGGCACCGTCTCCTGCCCGGTCCAGGCCTTGGCGAACTCCTTGGTCGCGTTGTCGCGCCAGACTGAGGTGTCGATCGTGGACGGGAACGGCTTGGCGTTGGGCAGCTGGTCGACGATTCGCTGAAGGTGCAGCCACGGCATCGACCGCACGTAGTTCGTGGCCTCACCTTTGTACGCCGGGATCACAGTGCCGGTCGTGGCGTTGATGTCCGCCGCACGCTTGGACCCCAGGAACTTGGTGAACTCCCACGCCTCCTTCGGGTGCTTTGTACGCGCGTAGATCGCGTTGGCTAGGCCGTTGCTGTAGAAGTTCCGCGTCACGTCGTGCGGAAGCGGCGCAACATCGACGTTCTTCTTGGCGTACGGCACGGAGGACATGGCGACCGGGTCCCAGGACCCGCCGTAGTACATCGCGGCTTTGCCCGAGGTGAACATG
>C688J18823_10001475_pt1 | contig 14517 bp, 9 predicted proteins | sample HopSoiMetagenom1_FD_18823 | JGI IMG/M metagenome (IMG submission 18823)
GGCATGCCGCCACGATGCGGCCGATCTCGTCCTCCGAGATGTAGGCGCCCTGGACGCGCTGCATCTTGCTGGTGCCGAGCGGCTTGTAGAGCATGTCGCCCTGGCCCAGCAGCGCCTCTGCGCCGTTCACGTCCAGGATCACTCGCGAATCCGTCTGGCTCGAGACCGCGAAGGCAATCCGGGAGGGGACGTTGGCCTTGATCATGCCGGTGATGACGTCGACGCGCGGGCTCTGGGTGGCCAGCACCAGATGGATGCCCACGGCGCGGGACTTCTGCGCCAGGCGGATGATCGCGTCCTCCACGTCTGCCGGCGACACCATCATCAGGTCGGCGAGCTCGTCGATCACGACCAGCATGTATGGCACCCGCTCGCGTCCATCCCGCTCGCGGATGCGGTTCCACTCGACCAGGTTGCGCGCCTTGGCCGCGCCCATCAGCTCGTAGCGGCTCTCCATCTCCCGCACGACGTTCTGGAGTACCAGCGCCGCGTTCTTCATGTTCGTCACGACGGGGGTCAGGAGATGCGGGATCGCCTCGTAGTGGTTCAGCTCCACCCGCTTCGGATCGACGAGGATCATCCTGACGTCGTCGGGGGTGGCGCGAAGCAGGATCGACGAGAGCAGCGCGTTGATGCATCCCGACTTGCCGGCACCGGTCGTACCGGCGATCAGCAGGTGCGGCATCTTCGCGAGATCGCAGGCGACCGCGCTGCCCGCGATGTCCTTGCCCAGCCACGCCGTGAGCGGACTCGAGCCCGACGGCGCCTCGCCGTAGATGTCTCCCAGCGTCACCATCGCCGGCGAGGTGTTGGGCACCTCGACGCCGACAGCCTGCTTGCCCGGGATCGGGGCGAGGATCCGGATCTCGGTGGTGGCGAGGGCGTACGCGAGGTCGTCCCGAAGCTGGGACACGCGGCTGACCTTGATCCCCGGCGCCAGCTGCAGCTCGTAGCGAGTCACCCGCGGGCCGGAGACCATGCCGACCAGCCGGGCGTCCACGCCGAAGTTCGACAGCGCCTCGACCAGCTGGCGGGCCACCTTCTGGTGGTCGGTGCCGCCGGTGGGGATCGACCGGCTCCGCTTGAGGATGGAGATCGGAGGCAGCGCGTAGACCACCGGCGGCTTCGGAGCCGTGTCCAGCGGGAGCTCCACGGACGGCGCGTCGCCCGACTGCACCTCCGCCGTCACCTCCTCTTCCGGCGCCATCGGCGAAGCCTCCGGCTCGCCGGCTTCGACACCATCGGCGAGCACCTCGGGCAGCGAGGCGGGATCGTCCGCCGGCAGCTCGAACTCCGGCACGTCGCCGAACAGGTCGGCGTACTCCTCGCTGCCGTCGAGCGGCGCCGGCTGGGACCGTGCGGACGCGCCACCGGGGACCGCCGTGAGAGTCGGGCGCGACGCGGGCCGCTCACGGTACCGGCGCGCCATCTCGCCGCCGATCTTGACGCCGGCGCCCGCGGCGGTCTCGGCCGCGCGGGCCACGTGGACACCGGACCGCCGCATCATCACCCCAACCGAGGCGCCGGTGAGCAGCACGACGGCGACGACGAAACCGAGCACCACGAGGATGGTGACGCCGATCTGCCCGACCGCCGCCTCGAGCAGCGTCCGGGCATAGGCGCCGAGCAGGCCGCCGTGGTCCTCCGCCGCGACCGTGTCGGTGGTCGAGAGGGCCAGCACCGTCGACACGACCAGCACGGACACCCCGGCGCGCAGCGGCCGCAGGTGGCGGATGGGACTGTCGAGGAACACGAGCGCGCCCGCGCCGACCAGCACCGGGGGCATCAGCACCGCCGCCTGGCCGACCAGCACGTGCAGCAGCCCGTGCATCTTCTCCCCCACGACGCCGCCATTCCAGCCCAGGTACTCGACGAACGCCAGGAAGGCGCCGAGCGCCAGAAGCGCCCCGCCGACGAGGTCTGAGCGGTGCTCGAAGGAATGGCGGCTCGGCGCACGCTTCCGCTGGGGGGTCTGAGAGCGGATGGGGGTCTTACGCGAGCGCCGAGCCGATTTTGTACCAGGAGCGCGATGGGTCCGTCGCGTAGTGGTCCTGGCCATCGGCGATGGTATTCGCCAGATCGGACGGCAGTCCTTCTCGATTTCCGGCGATGTTGCGAACTTCAGACTTCGATGATCACCGGAAGCACCATGGGACGTTTCCCAGTCAGGCGAGACGACAGCTCCGCCAGGCGGTCGTGAAGCCGCTCCTCGACGAGCACGACCTCCGTGATCCCCTTGGCCTGGCACTCGTCCAGTACCTCGTCCGCAGCGTCACGGGCCGCCTCGAGCAGCACCTGGCCGTCGTCGTCGGGCATCTCGAACCCGCGCGCTATCACCTCCGGGTCGGCGACCGCCTCGGCCGTATCCGCTGCGATCGTGGCCACCACGATCAGCACGCCGTCCGTCGCCAGCCGGCGTCGGTCGCGCAGCACCTCGTCTCGCAGGTCGCCGACCGAGTAGCCGTCGACGAGCGTGATGCCGGCCTCGATCTGCCCTTCGAGCGTCAGCAGATCGCCGCTCAGTGCAAGCACGGATCCGTTGTCGGCCACCCGGATGGCGCTTGCCGGCACCCCCGTCTGCTCGGCGATCGCGGCGTGCGCCCGCAGCATCCGGTATTCGCCGTGCACCGGCATGAAGTTGGCCGGGCGCACCGCCTCCAGCACCTCCCGGAGCTCCTCGGCCGAGCCGTGGCCGGACACGTGCACGTAGGCGTTGTTCTCGGTCAGCACCCGGGCGCCCATCCGCGACAGCCGGTTGATCGTGTCGGACACGTTGACCTCGTTGCCCGGGACGGCCTTGGACGACATGATCACCGTGTCGGTCGGGTGGATCTCGACCCATTGATGCTCGCCGAGCGCGATCCTGGTCAGCGCCGAGCGCGGCTCGCCCTGGCTGCCCGTGCAGAGGATGACCAGCTCGTCGGGGCGGAAGGAGTTGAGGTCGCGCGGCTTGATCAGGGTGTCGTCCCGCACGTGGGCGTACCCGAGGTTGCGGGAGATGTTCAGGTTGCGCACCATCGAGCGGCCCAGCACGCACACCTTGCGGCCCGTCCGCTCGGCGCCGTCGATCACCTGCTGAAGCCGGTGGATCTGGGAGGCGAACGACGTCACGATCACGCGCCCGGGGGCCTCGGCGATGATGCCGCGAAGCGACGGGCCGACCGTGGACTCCGACGCCGTCCTGCCGGGGTTCTCCGCGTTGGTGGAGTCGGAGAGGAGCAGCGCGACCCCACGGTCGCCGAGCTGCCTCAGCCGGTTCAGGTCAGCCGGCCGGCCGTCGATCGGGGTCATGTCGATCTTGAAGTCGCCCGTGTGGATGATGGTGCCGTGCGAGGTGTGGAGCGCCACGGCGACCGCATCCGGTATGGAGTGGGTCATTCGGACGAACTCCGCCTGGAACGGGCCCACGGCCACCCGGCCGCCGTCGGGAGACACCTCGACCAGCTCGATCTCGTTGCCGAGGCCGTGCTCGTCGAGCTTGGACTTCAGCAGGCCCAGCGTCAGCCGGGTGCCGAGAATCGGGGGGTGAGTGCCCAGCTCCTTGAGCAGGTAGGGCAGCGCACCGACGTGATCCTCGTGGCCGTGGGTCAGGATCACGGCCTGAAGCTGCTCCGCGCGGTCGGAGAGGTAGGCGAAGTCCGGAAGGACGAGGTCGATGCCGTGCATCTCCGGGCGCGGGAAGGTCAGTCCGGCGTCGATCAGCACGAGCTGATCGTCCTGCTCGAACACCGTCATGTTCTTGCCAACCTCGCCCAGCCCGCCGAGGGGGATGATCCGAACGCTGCCCGCCATCGTCAGGCTGTCGCCGGGATTCCCACGCCCGCGGTCTCGAGCGCCCCGCGGATCCGCTCGCACTGCTCGGCCGTTGCCTCGACCAGCGGAAGGCGAAGCCCGCCGGCCGGGTGGCCGAGCATGTTCAGCGCCGCCTTCAGCGGGATCGGGTTCGTCGTCACGGAAAGCCCCTCGTAGAGCGGCTGGAGTCCCTCGTCGATCGCGGCGGCCGCATCCATGTCGCCGCTCCGGGCGCAGGAGACCATCTCACGCATCCGCCGGCCTGCCAGGTGCGACGCGACGCAGATGCCCCCCACTCCGCCCAGGCGCAGGAACGGCAGCAGCAGGTCGTCGTTCCCGGCATAGAGCGCGAGGCCGCCGTGACGCACGATCTCCGCCGCCTGCTCGAGGTCTGACGTCGCCTGCTTCACGGCGACGACGTTGTCGATCTCCGAAAGCCGCGCGAGCAGCGACGGCGAGAGGTTGAGCACGACCCTCTGGGGGATGTTGTAGACGATCACCGGCCGGCCCTCGGCCGCCTCGGCGATCATCTCGTAGTGGGCGACGATCCCTTCCTCCGGCGGCTTGTTGTAGTACGGCGTGACCACCAGGAAGCCGTCGACTCCGCAGGCGAGCGCCGAGCGGGTGAGGGCGACGGAATGATGGGTGTCGTAGGTGCCGGTGTTCGCGATCACCGTGGCGCCCGCTCCTACCTCGGCAACCACAGCCTCAAACAGGTCCAGCTTCTCGCGGTCGCCGACAGTGGGCCCCTCGCCGGTGGTGCCGCAGACGACCACGCCGTCCGAGCCGTTCTCGACCAGGTGACGTGCAAGCCGCCTGGCGCCCTCGATGCTGACGGAGCCATCGGCTGCGAACGGGGTCGCCATGGCCGTCAACAGGTCGCCGAGAGGTACGGTCATACGGCGAGTCTACCTCCCGCGACGGCGTTCTCCTGCACCGCCGTATACTCGGCGCCGTGCCCGGCTCCGTCGAATCGATCCACATCCTTTCCGGCCCCGGTGCGCCCGTGACGGCCGTCGAGTCGGTGCGCGTCCACGCAGATCGCGGCCTGGAGGGCGATCGCCACACACCGCCTCTCGGGGAACACCACGAGCGCGGGGAGTTCGCGCTCACACTGATCGAGGCGGAGGCCATCGAGGCGGTGCGCGACCAGCATGGCATCGATCTCTCGAACGGCCGGTCGCGCCGGCAGGTGACCACCCGCGGCGTCGGGCTGAACGCGCTGGTCGGGCACGAGTTCACGGTCGGCGGCGTTCGCTGCCGCGGCATCGAGCTCTGCGAGCCGTGCAAGCACCTGGAGCGGCTGACCGAGCCGGGCGTCATCAAGGCCCTCCTTCACCGCGGAGGGCTGATGGCCGACGTGCTCGACGACGGCGTGATCACGGTTGGCGACGAGGTCGTCGGCCTTCAGCTCGCCGTCGGCTGAACCGCCCTCGGCTGTCGGGTCGGTCACGCCCCGTCATGTGGCGCGGTAGTAGCCTGACCGAAGAGGGAATGATGCGGTCACAGCGGGGCGACGTGCCCCGTTCTTCGTCGACGCCGGCGGAGGAGCACGGAGCGCATTGGAGATCAGGCCGAACGGCCCACAGCGGGAGACCGAGGAGCCGCTTGCGGGCGGGCGCGGCCGCGCACGGCGTCGCCGGCGCCGGGTGCGCCCGCTTCGCGTGGCCGCGGCGGCGCTTGCCACGGTAGCCTTGATCGGGGCCACGGCCCTCATGTCCGGCCTGGTAGTCGCGGCCATCTGGGTGCATGACGTCACCGAGGGCATGGACATCGGCCGCCTGCCGGAGCACACGCCGGGGGTGAACAGCATCATCCGCGACAGCTCCGGCATCCTGCTCGCCCGCGTTGCCTCGACGGAGAACCGGATCCCCGTCACCTCTCGCCGGATCTCGCCGTGGCTCAAGCGCGCCACGGTGGCCATCGAGGACCGGCGCTTCTACGAGCACGGCGGGCTCGACTACGAGGCGACGCTGCGCGCCATGTGGGCCGACGTCACGGCCGGCGGCTACGTGCAGGGCGGGTCGACCCTCGAGCAGCAGCTGGCAAAGCTGCTCTTCCTCGACGACCAGCGCACGATCACCCGGAAGGTGCAGGAGGCGGCCCTGGCCAACCAGATCGCCGATGACTGGTCGCGCAACCGCATCCTCACGACCTACCTGAACATCGTCCCCTACGGCGGCGTCACCTACGGCTGCGAGGCCGCGGCCGAGGCCTTCTTCGACACGCACTGTGCCAAGCTCGACCTGTTGCAGTCCGCCCTCCTCGCCGGCCTGCCCAAGTCGCCGACGGACTACAACCCGTTCCTGCACCCCCGGGCCGCGCGCGACCGCCGGACGGAGGTGCTCGCCGCCATGGAGCAGACCGGGCTGATCACGGCCCGCCGGGCCGCAGGCCTGGAACGGCGCCCGCTCGGGCTCCACCGCCACCGGCAGCGAGCGGGCGTCCGCCAGCCGTACTTCGTGCAGTACGTCGAGCACCAGCTGCGCAGGACCTACGGCCGCCGCGCGCTTCAGAAGGGCGGCCTCGTGATCCGAACGACGATCGACCAGCGCCTGCAGCGTGCCGCGCAGCATGCCTTCAAGAGCGTGCTGACGACACCGGGCGGGCCGGCCGCGGCGCTGGTCGCGCTCGACCCCCGCACCGGGGCGGTGCTCGCCTTCGACGCGTCGACGGATGCCACGAAGGTTCGCTACGACCTGCCGTCGCAGGCCCACCGCCAGGCGGGATCGGCATTCAAGCCGTTCGGGCTGCTCGCGGCGATGCTCGACGACCACATCGACCCTGAGACGACGACCTACTCCTCCAGCGCGCCGTTCAAGACGACGCTGCCGGGCTGTAATCCCGTCTTCCCCTCGTGCACCTGGACAGTGAACAACGCGGAGCCCGGCGGCCATGGCATGCTGAACCTGCACGAGGCGCTCGACGGCTCGGTGAACGCCGTCTTCGCGCGGCTGAGCATGGACGTCGGCGCGGAGCCGATCGTCGACATGGCCTACCGGCTGGGCATCCCGAAAAGCGACCGCCTGCCGGTGGTGCCGTCGATCGTGCTCGGCACCGGCCTGGTCAGCCCGCTCGACATGGCAACCGCATACGCGACGATCGCCGACGGTGGGATCTACCACTCCCCGCTCGCGGTGACATCCGTGGTCTCGCGCGACGGGCGCGTCCACCGTGTCACCCCGCCCGGCTCGAATCGCGGCCGTCGCGCCATCCCCGAATGGGCGGCGTACGAGCTGACGTCGATCCTCAAGGACAACATCACCTGCCGGCTGGGCCTGTGCACCGGCGGCGGCGCCGCGCTGTCGCCCTCCAGGCCGCAGGCCGGCAAGACCGGCACCGTCGAGTCGCACCTCGACGCCTGGTTCTGCGGCTACACGCCGAACCTCGCGGCATGCGTATGGATGGGCTATCCGTCAGGCGAGATCTCGATGATCCCGTCCGTCGGAGTGGGCGAGTCGTTCGGCGGCGGCTATCCGGCCACCATCTGGAACGACTTCGCCACCGCGGCGATCCAGGCCGAGCCGGACCGGTTCCCCGCGACGGACTGGCCGTACGCACCCGCGCCAACCGGCTGGTACGAGCCGTGGGTGTCCCACGTGACCGGGTAGCGAACGCCAGAGGCGCGTTCGCGCCGGCGGTGGATGCTGCTCAGAGCAGCACCTCGAGCCCAACCGTCAGCCCGGGCGGCAGGTCGCGGATCCGCTCCACCGCCATCAGCACCCCGGGGGCGAAGGCGTCGCGCGACGTCGTGTCGTGGCGGATCGTCAGGGTCTGGCCGCGCTCGCCGAAGATCACCTCCTGGTGGGCGACCAGGCCGGGCAGACGCACGCTGTGGATCGGCACGTCGCCTCCCAGCCGCTTCGCTGTGGCGATGGCGGTTCCGGATGGGGCGTCGCGCTTGGTATCGGAGTGAAGCTCGATGATCTCGCAGCTACCGAGGTACGGACGCGCCTCCTCGGCGAATCGCATCATCAGCACGGCCCCGATGGCGAAGTTCGGCGCGTGGAAGAGCTGGACGCCCTGGTCGGCCGCCCGTCGCCCGTACTCCTCCAGCTCGGCAGCGGGCAGGCCACTGGTTCCCAGGACCAGCGGCACGCCCGCGCCGATGCAGAGCTCACACGCTCTCGCCGCGAACTCGGGCACGCTGAAGTCCACGACCACGTCGGCCGGTCGGGTGGCAATGGCGTCCTCCAGCGTGAGGGCCAGCGACGGCGCGGCGGCGGCGGTCACCTCCACCCTGGGATCCGCGTCCAGCGCGGGCAGCAGCGCGCGCCCCACCTTGCCGGTCGCCCCCGAGAGGATGATGCGGATCATCGGCCCACTCTACCCGGGTCATCCGCGTGCCCGGCATGGCTCGGATGGGCGCCCGTGTCCCGCGCGTGCCAGGAGCGGAACACAGGGGTCTGACCCCTCTGTTCCGCCGGGCCTCCACCCACCGAGACCGGTGTCCGGCTCCGTGTCTGGCTCCGAGTCGAGGCTTCCCGAGCGCCGACGACGCTCGAGAGGAGCGTGCCAGACTCGGTGCCGGCCACATGAACGCCCACCCTCCGCCGCGGAGCGGAACACAGGGGTCTGACCCCCTTGTTCCGCCTCGCCGCTCAGATCGTGTTCTGAGGTCAGTCGCCGACGAGCGCGGGGTTCAACTCGCTCATGGCGTCGCGGAACCTCTCCTCGTTCGGCCCGATGCCGGCTGCAGACAGGCTCTCGGGGGGGAAGAGCTGCCGGGCCAGCGCCGCCACCAGATCGGGCTCCACGGCGTCGATCTCGGCGCAGATCCTGTCGAGCGAGAGCACCTCTGTGTCCGTCAGCACCGACTTGCCGAGCCGGCTCGCCCGGTTGCTGGTCGACTCCATCGACAGCATGATCCGGCCCTTCAGGTTCTCCTTGGCCCGCTCGAGCTCTCCGTCATTCAGCCTGCCGTCGCCGATCAGCGTCAGCTGGTCGGCCACGATGCGGATGCACTCGGCCAGATTCTCCTCGCGGGTGCCGAGGTAGATGCCCGTCATGCCCGTGTCCGCATACTGCGAGGCGAAGGTGTAGACCGAGTACGCCATCCCCCGGCGCTCGCGGATCTCCTGGAACAGCCGGGACGAGGCCGAGCCGCCCAGGATCGAGTCGAGCAGTGAGGCGGCGAACCGCCTGCGGTCGGAGCGCGGCAGGCCGATCCCCCCCAGGCAGACGTGGTACTGCTCCGACGCCTTGGCCTGGAAGAGCGTTCGCGGGCTGGACTCGCCGACCCACAGCGGCCGCACGCCGGCGCTCGGGTCGGCCATCACGGCGTCGCGCTCGAAGCGCTGCTGCACCATGTGCACCAGCGGCTCGTGCTCGACGTTGCCGGCGGCGGCCACCACGATGTTGGGGCCGACATACCGTTCGGCGTGGTAGCGGTGCACCGCATCGACGTCGAGCGCGCGGATCGCATCCCCGGTGCCGATCACCGGCCGGCCCAGCGGGTGGTCGGCGAACACGGCCTGCGAGATCAGGTCGTGGGCGAGATCCTGGTAGCTGTCCTCGTACATCGCGATCTCCTCGAGCACGACCTCCCGCTCGGCGGCGAGATCGGCGGCTGCGAAGGTCGGCGAGAGCAGCATGTCGCTCATCACGTCGAGTGCCGTCTCCAGGTGGGCGTCGAGCACCCGGGCGTAGAGCACGGTGTACTCCTTCGCCGTGGCGGCGTTCAGCTCGCCGCCGAGCCCGTCGAACACCTGCGCGATCTCGATCGCGGAGTAGCGGGCCGAGCCCTTGAAGAGGAGATGCTCGATGAAGTGCGAGATGCCGGCGTCGCCGCCGCTCTCGTCGCGCGAGCCGGCGCCGATCCACATCCCGATCGCGACCGAGCGGACCGATCGCACCCGCTCCGTGACGATGCGCTCGCCGTCATCGAGCGTTGTGACCGTGAACCGCTGCATTCGGCGCAGTCTACTCAGCCGGGCAGTGCCCGCCTCTCCCCCCGTCGGGGGAAGAGGCGGACGCCGTCCCGAACGTCAGTGGTCGCGCCGCCGGCCGCGGTCGCGATCCCGGCCGCCTCCGCCGCCGCGGCCGTCACGACCGCGTTCCTGGCGCTCCGGTGCGGGGTTTGCCTCCGCCACGGCGACGAGGTCCTCGGGCGTCAGCTCGCCCTCGTCCTCCACCTTGGCGACCAGCGTCAGGCCGATCCGGCCGCGGTCCTTGTCGACCTCGGTGACGCTCACGCGCACCCGGTCTCCGCGGTCGAACACCTGCTCGGCGGATGCCAGCCGGTTGCCCTTGGGGAGGATGCGGCTGACGTGGAGCAGACCGTCGACGCCCTTCTTCAGGTTCACGAAGGCGCCGAAGTCGGCGATCTTGACCACCTCGCCGGTGAACTCCTCGCCCACCTCGATGTCCTTGGTCATGGACTCGATCGCCTGCCGAGCCTGCTCGGCCAGCTCGCCGTTCGTCCCGTAGATCCGGATGGTGCCGTCCTCTTCGATGTCGATCTGCACCTCGTAGTCGGCCTCCAGGGAGCGGATCGTCTCGCCGCCCTTGCCGATCACCATGCCGATGAAGTCCGGGTGGATCTTCGTCGAGATGATCCGCGGGGCATGCGCCGCCACCTGCTCGCGCGGCGCCGCGATGGCCTCCCGCATCTTGCCGAGGATGAAGATCCGGGCGTCACGGGCCTGGCTCAGCGCCGTGCGCAGGATCTCGGTGGTGACACCCGTGATCTTGATGTCCATCTGCAGCGCGGTGACGCCCTGCTCGGTACCGGCGACCTTGAAATCCATGTCGCCGAGATGGTCCTCGGCTCCCTGGATGTCGGTCAGGATGACGTAGGAGTCGCCCTCCTTGATCAGCCCCATGGCGATGCCCGCCACCGGCGCCGAGATCGGCACGCCTGCGTCCATCAGCGAGAGGGTCGATCCACAGACCGATGCCATCGACGACGACCCGTTCGACTCCAGGATCTCCGACACCACGCGCATGGTGTAGGGGAAGTCGTCGGTGCTGGGGATGACCGGCACCAGCGCCCGCTCCGCCAGCGCGCCGTGGCCGATGTCGCGGCGCTTGGGGCCGCGCATGAACCCGGTCTCACCCACGCTGTAGGGCGGGAAGTTGTAGTGATGGATGTAGCGCTTCGTCTCGTCCAGCGAGAGATCGTCGATCCGCTGCTCCTCCTTGCCCGTGCCCAGCGTGGCAAGCGTGAGGGCCTGCGTCTGGCCGCGGGTGAAGAGCGCCGAGCCATGGGTGCGCGGCATGACCGAGACCTGCGAGGTCACCGGCCGGATCTCGGTCTCCGAGCGGCCGTCGGGACGGCGCTTCTCGACCGCGATCTTGGTGCGGACGATGTCCTTGTAGATCTTGTCCACCACACCGACCACAGCCGCCCGGGCATAGGAGTCCAGGGGAGCGTTGCCGTGCTCGTCCGGCTCGCCCCGTGAGGGGAACGGCAGCTGGACGGACTGGACGATCTGGTCGATCAGCGCATGGCGCTTGGCCGACTTCAGCTCCTTGGAGTCCTGCTCGGCATCGCTCAGCGACTTGATCTGGTCGTAGAACTGCTCCTTGACCGGCTCGTACACGAGCGAGTCCCGCACCTCCGAGACGATCTGCGCGAAGGCGAACTGCACGCGCATGCGGCGAAGGACGTCGTCTTCGCTCGACGAACCCGACACCTCCGGAAGCTCCTGCTTCAGCAGGGCGTCGGCCTTCGGCTGCAGCGCTCCCAGACCGCTCTCCCGGACGGCGCTTCGCAGCTCCTCCGCAAAGCGGGAGCGCAGCTCCTCGGTGACCGCACCGTCGACCCACTTCGGCTTGCCGGCCCGCTCGGCCAGCTCGATCTGGGCCTGGCAGAGCCGCTTGATCTCGCCATGGGCAAGCTCGAGCGCCTCGATCAGCAGGTCCTCGGACACCTCTTGGGCGCCCGCCTCGACCATGGTGATGGCCTCCGGCGAGCCGCACACGACCAGGTCGAGCGTCGACTCCTTGAGGTCGGGCAGCGTCGGGTTGATGACGAGCCGGTCGTCGATGCGGCCGATCCGCACCGCGCCGACGGGGCCCATGAAGGGCATCGGCGAGAGCATCAGCGCGGCCGATGCTCCGTTGATGGCCAGGATGTCGTGTCCGTGCACCTGGTCGGCAGAGAACGTGGTCACGATCAGCTGGACCTCGTTCTTGTAGCCCTTCGGCCACAGCGGCCTGATCGGCCGGTCGACCATGCGCGCCGTCAGGATGGCCTTCTCGCCGGCCCGCCCCTCGCGCTTGAAGAATCCACCGGGAATCTTGCCGGCCGCGTACATCTTCTCTTCGACGTCGACCGTGAGGGGGAAGAAGTCCGCTCCCTCGCGCCCCTCGGTGCGCCCGACGGCCGTGGCCAGGACGACCGTGTCACCCTGCTGCACCAGCACGGCGCCGTGTGCCTGCTTGGCGACGACCCCCGTTTCGAAGCTGATCTCCTGGTCGCCGACGTCGGCGGCGACTCGCGTGGCCTCGGGCTCTACTGCGATACTCATCTCGTTTCCGTTCCTCTCTGGCCGGCCCCATCGCCGGCGCAATCCTCCGCTCGAGCCGGGCGGCGCCTAGCGGCGCAGACCGAGCTCCTTGATGAGGGCGCGATAGCCCTCCAGGTCGTGCTTCTGCATGTAGGTGAGCAGCCGCCGCCTGCGACCGACGAGCTTCAGCAGCCCGCGTCGCGAATGATGGTCGTGCTTGTGCACCTTCATGTGCTCCGTGAGCTCCGTGATGCGCCGGGTGAGAAGTGCGACCTGCACCTTGGTCGAGCCGGTGTCCTTGTCGTCCTGCCCGAAGCGCGAGACGAGCTCGTGCTTTGCTTCCTTGGTAAGCGGCACGCCTACCACCTCCTTGCCTGGTTTGTGAGGCGCCGATGACCCAGACTGGCGCCGGCAAGGGGGCGTCGATCCGCGTCACGGCCGGTCGGCAGGGTAGCACAGCGCCCGTTTCCCACTGGACACGGCGGCCTCACCTCGATCCGCGATCGATGCGGGTTGTACCATCTGCCCGGCGGACGACGGCGACAAGCGACGAAGCGGAGCGGATGTGAGTACAGCAGTGGTGACCGGCGGTGCGGGATTTCTCGGCTCGCACCTGTGCGAGTACCTCCTGGAGCGCGACTGGAGGGTGATCTGCCTCGACAACCTGGACACCGGGACGCTCGAGAACATCAAGCACCTGCGCGATCCGGCGTTCGAGTTCCGCTACCACAACCTGGTCGACTTCGTGGACGTGCCCGAGCCGGTCGACGCCGTCTTCCACCTGGCCAGCCCGGCGAGCCCCGTCGACTACCTGCGGCTGCCGCTGCACACGCTCAAGGTGGGCTCGTACGGGACCCACAACGCCCTCGGTCTGGCGAAGTTCAAGCGGGCGCGGTTCCTGCTCGCCTCGACGTCCGAGGTCTACGGCGATCCCGAGGTGCACCCTCAGCGCGAGGAGTACTGGGGAAACGTCAACCCCGTCGGCCCGCGGGGCGTGTACGACGAGGCGAAGCGCTATGCCGAGGCGATGACGATGGCCTACCACCGCCAGCAGGGCGTCGACACCCACATCGTCCGCATCTTCAACACGTACGGCCCCCGGATGCGGCAGCATGACGGGCGCGCCATCCCCACCTTCCTGCGCCAGGCGCTCGAGGGCAAGCCGATCACCGTGTTCGGCGACGGGTCGCAGACGCGATCGTTCTGCTACGTCGACGATCTGATCGAGGGCATCTTCCGGCTGACCATGAGCGAGGAGCACATGCCGGTCAACATCGGCAACCCCAACGAGATGACGCTGATCGAGCTGGCCGAGACGGTGAAGCGGATGACGGGAACGCAGTCGGAGATCGTCTTCGAAGGGCTCCCCGAGGACGACCCCAAGGTGCGCCAGCCCGACATCACCCGTGCCCGGACGATCCTCGACTGGCAGCCGACCATCGGCCTGGAGGAGGGCCTGCGCCGCACGCTCGCAAGCCTCGGCATCAAGGCCCGCGAGCCCGCCACGCGGTAGCGCCCCGTGTCCCACCCGCCGCCCGACCTGCTGGTCATCTCCCAAGCCGAGGTGGAGGCGGCGCTCGACCTCGACGAGCTGATCGACGCTCTTGCGGATGCCCACGCCGACTTCTCTGCCGGGCGGGCATCGGTACCCAGCCGGATCGCCGCGCAGGTCAAGCAGCGCGACGCGATGCTGGCGGCCATGCCGGCGTACCTGCCGTCGGCCGGGGCGCTCGTGACGAAGCTGGTCAGCCTGTTCCCGCAGAACGAGGGATCGCCGCTGCCCACGCACCAAGCCGTCATCCTGGCATTCGACCCCGACACCGGCCGGCCGATCGCCCTGATGGACGGCACCGCCATCACGGCCGTCCGCACCGGCGCGGCGGCCGCGCTGTCGGCGCGCCTGCTGAGCCGCGAGGAGTCCTCGACGCTCGCGATCCTCGGCACGGGGGTGCAGGCACGCAGTCATGCGCACGCGTTCCTCCGCGTCCGGCCGATCTCCCAGATCCGGGTCGCGTCGCGCCGTCGCGACCGTGCAGCCGAGTTCGCCGCGGAGCTCCAGGCGGAGACGAACGTCGAGGTCGTCGCGGCCGCCTCCTACGAGGATGCCATTCGCGGCGCCGACCTGGTCGCAGCCACCACCCACTCGCCCGAACCGGTCGTCCAGCGAGACTGGATCTCGCCGGGCACCCATGTCACGTCGGTCGGCGTGAATCCCCACGGACGGGAGCTCGCCGCCGAGGTGGTGCGGGATGCGCTCGTGGTGGTGGAGTCG
>C688J18823_10001476_pt1 | contig 14512 bp, 17 predicted proteins | sample HopSoiMetagenom1_FD_18823 | JGI IMG/M metagenome (IMG submission 18823)
GGTGGCGAAAGCCGGCGCACTGCTCGCCCAATCGCTGAAGGCAGGCGGCAAGGCACTCGCCTGCGGCAACGGCGGCTCGGCGGCCGACGCGCAGCACTTCGCGGCCGAGCTCGTCAACCGCTTCGAGCGAGAGCGCGCGCCGCTGGCCGGGATTGCGCTCACCACGGACACCTCGACCCTCACCTCGATCGCCAACGACTATGCCTGGCAGCAAGTGTTCTCCAAGCAGCTGCGCGCTATTGGGCGCCGGGGCGACGTGCTGCTCGGCATTTCGACCAGCGGCAACTCCGCCAACGTGATCGAGGCCATTCACGCCGCGCACGAGATGGGGGTGCCCGTGATCGGGCTCACCGGCAATGGCGGCGGCAAGATGGCGCCGCTCCTGGGCGCTCAAGACGTGCACATCTGCGTACCGCACAAGACCACCGCGCGCATCCAGGAGGTGCATCTGCTCGTGCTGCATTGCCTCTGCGACATCATTGACCATCAGCTGCTGGGAGCGAGGGAATGAGGCTTGCGCTGCTCCTCTTCGGGATACTCATTGCGGCCGCGCCGATGCAGGGCTGCGTGCCGATCGTGTTGGGAGCGGGTGGCGCCGCCGCGTACTCCTCGCTAGAGGACCGTCGCAGCACCGGCACGCAGATCGACGACGAGTCGATCGAGGTGCGCGCGTCCAACCGCATCAGCGATCGCTTCGGCAGCAATGCGCATGTGAACGTGACCTCCTACAACCGCATCGCGCTCCTCACGGGCGAGGTGCCGGACGAGCGCTCGCGCGAGGAGGCGGAAAAGATCGTGCGCGCCGTGCCGCAGGTGCGCGAAGTGACCAACGACCTCCAGGTCGCCGGCATCTCGTCCTACATGGCGCGGACCAACGATTCGTACCTCACTACCAAGGTGCGCGGCCGCCTGCTCGACACGAAGCGAGCGAGCCCGGTGCACATTAAGGTGGTGAGCGAGTCGGGGGTGGTTTACCTGATGGGCGTCGTCACGGAAGCCGAGGCCGACGAGGTGGTCGACATCGCGCGCAACACCGGCGGCGTGCGCAAGGTGGTGAAGATTTTCGAATACTGCAAGGCCGAGGACGATCGATGCCGGCCCCGCGAGCAGCAGCGCAAGGCGGGGTCGTAGCACCGCCGGCGTTCGAAGCGAAGGTACGCGACCCCGGCGCCGCCGCGCGCTGGATCCAGGAGCTGCCGCGCCCGCTCGTCTTCACCAATGGGGTGTTCGACCTTCTGCACCGCGGCCATGTCACCTATCTCGCCCGTGCCCGTGCCGAGGGCGCGAGCCTGCTCGTCGCCCTCAACGGCGACGCCTCGGCCCGCCGCCTCGGCAAAGGCGCCGAGCGGCCGCTGAATCGGCTGCCGGACCGAGCGGCCGTGATTGCGGCCCTGGAGGCGGTGAGCGCCGTGACCTGGTTCGACGACGACACGCCCGAGAGTCTGATCATGGCCTGCCGGCCGGACGTTCTCGTCAAAGGTGGCGACTGGCCGGTGGAGCGCATCGTCGGTGGCGCGGCAGTGCTCGCGCGTGGCGGCCGCGTGCTCTCGATCGCCTTCGAGCACGAACGCTCGACGACGGAACTCGTGCAACGCATCAGAGGTAACATCGGCTCATGAGGTTGCATCAGCTAAAGGTCGAGTACGACGCCGAGCAGGACCGGCTAGTCATGCTCGTCGCGACGAACGAGGCAATGGAGCTTCGCCTCGCGCTCACGCGGCGCTTCGTCAAGCTGCTGTGGCCGCTTCTCGTCAAGCTCGCCGAGGAAGCGAGCCCACGCATCCGCACCCAGGCCAACCCCGAGGCCCGAAAAGCGCTGCTCGGTCTTGAGCACGAGCACGCCGTCTCGAAGGCCGATTTCAGCAAGCCGTATGACGCCGGCGAAGCGACACGACCGCTCGGTGATTCGCCGCTTCTCCTCGCCCGCATCCAGACCGGCCACGACCGCAACGGACAGCCGGTCGTCGCGCTGCACCCCGCCGAAGGACAGGGTGTCACCCTCTCCTTCGATTCCGTGCTCCTGCATTCGCTCTGCCGCCTGCTGCAGGCGGCGGTCAAGAAGAGCGACTGGGACATGGAGCTCAAGCTTCCAGGCACCGATGCGACGGAAGCCGGCGAGCGACCGGCGCGCACTTTGAATTGAGCTCATTCGACGAGCTAGGTCTCATCCCCCCGCTTCTCCAGGCGGTGGGCGATCTCGGCTACAAGATCCCGACGCCGGTGCAGCAGCAGGCCATCCCCCTGGTGCTCGGCGGGCGCGACCTCATGGCCGGCGCGCAGACCGGCACCGGAAAGACCGCCGCCTTCGCGCTACCGATCCTGCAGCGCCTGGCGCCGCAATCGAGCACCTCGACCTCGCCGGCGCGCCATCCGGTGCGCGCACTGGTCCTGACGCCGACCCGCGAGCTTGCCGTGCAGGTGGCGGAGAGCTTTCGCGACTATGCGAAGCACGTTCCCATCCGCAGCACGGTGGTCTACGGCGGCGTGGATATGAACGCGCAGATCGCGGAGCTGCGCCGCGGCGTCGAGGTCCTGGTGGCGACGCCGGGGCGGCTGCTCGATCACGTGCAGAACAAGACCGTGATGTTCAATCAGGTGTCGGTGCTGGTGCTGGATGAAGCCGACCGCATGCTCGACATGGGGTTCCTGCCCGACATCAAGCGCATCATCAGCCTGCTCCCGGCCGAGCGGCAGAACCTGCTTTTCTCCGCCACGTTCCCGGACGAGATCCGCACGCTCGCGAAGACGATCCTCAAGAACCCGGCCGAGGTGCAGATCGCCGCACGCAATGCCACCGCCGAGCTGGTGACACACGTCCTTCATCCGGTGGCGCGCGAGAAGAAGCGCGACCTGCTCGCCTACATCATCCAGACGCGCGGGCTGAAGCAGGTGCTGGTCTTTACCGGCACGAAGATCGGCGCCAACCGGCTCGCGCACCAGCTGCGCCGCGACCACATCCAGGCCGACGCCATCCACGGCGACAAGACGCAGGCCGAGCGCGAGGCGGCGCTCGCCGACTTCAAGGCGGGCAAGATCGCGGTCCTGGTGGCGACCGACGTGGCCTCGCGCGGGCTGGATATCGAAAGCCTGCCGCAGGTGATCAACTTCGACGTGCCGCACTCGCCCGAGGATTACGTCCACCGCATCGGCCGCACCGGACGCGCCGGCCTCACCGGCGAGGCGATTTCGCTCGTCGCTCCGGAGGACATGGAGACGCTTGGCGCAATCGAGCGCCTGATCAAGAAGCGCATCGAGCGCGTGCTCGTGCCGGGATTTCAGCCGAGCGGCGCCACGGTGGCGGCGCTGATGGGCGACGAACCGAAGCGCAAGAGCTCGCCCCCGGTGCGCCGCGACCGCCCGCCGAAGCAACCGGCCGACCCGATCTTCTCCTCGCCCTACGAGCCGGGGCAGGCCGGTGCGACGGCGGCGCAACCCGCGCCGAAGCAGGAGACGCAGCAAAAGCGCAAGCAGCCGCAAGTCGCCGCGCTGCTCGGCGGCCTGAAGCGTGCCTGACCGCCCGGGCCGCATCGTCGTCATCGACGACGATCAGGTAATGCGCACCTTGCTGGACATGCACCTGCGCAATGCCGGCTACGAGGTGCTCATCGCCGAGGACGCGGTGGAGGGCGGCCACCTCGTCATGAAGTCGCTGCCCGACCTCATCATCTGCGACGTCGACATGCCCTATCTCAATGGCTACGAGTTCGTGGCGGCGCTCAAGACCCACGACAGCACGCGCGACATCCCGATCATCTTCCTCACCTCCAACGAGGATCTCGAGGGCGCTACCACACGCCTCGGCGCGGCAGCCCATTTGACGAAACCCGTGCGGGCGGACCGGCTGCTCGAAGTCGTCGGACGGTTCGCCATCAAGGAGTGATGCAGAATTGCGTTCGCCGGTAGACCGGCTCCTCGACCAACTCGCGGAGATCGAGGCCCTCATGGCGGCGCCGGGCAGCGGCAGCCTGGAGAAAATCTGCGCCGGCGCATTGAAGATCGTCTTTTACGCTCCCACCGGCGAGATTTCCAAGGCGGCGAGCACGGTCGCCACCAGCGCGCGCCTGTGGGTCGAGAATCCCTCGAAGGCCTCTCTTTACGAGAAGCCGCTCAAGAACGCCGTGGCGACGCTGCGCCGCACCCTGACCGAGGCCTCTTCGACCGAGTAGCTAGACGCAGCGGGCGCCGTCGACCTCGATGCAGACGCCGCTGACCATCGCCGCTTCGTCCGAGGCGAGGTAGAGGCAGGCGTTTGCCACGTCGAGCGGCGTGGAGAAGCGGCCGAGCGGGATGGTGGCCATGAAGCGCTTCTTCGCCTCATCGCTGATGCTGCCGCCGGCGAACTCCGCCGAAAGGCCTGTTTCCGGGCTGAACACGGGATTCACGCAATTCACGCGGATCTTGTCCGGCCCAAACTCCGCGGCCATCGACTTCGAGAGGATGATCACCGCGCCTTTGGAGCTGTTGTACACCGTGAGGCCGGGTCGCGGACGAATTCCCGCGGTGGATGCGATGTTGACGAACACGCCGCCGCCGCGCTTGCGGAACAGCGGAACCGCGTGCCGCGCGGAAAGGTAGATGCTCTTCACGTTCACGGCATAGACGCGGTCGAACTCCTCTTCGGTCACTTCGAGATACGGCTTGTTGCGGTGGGTCCACCCGGCGTTGTTGACGACGATGTCGAGCGCCTCGCCCGCCTCGCGCACCAGACGGGCCCAGTCGGCGCTCTTCGTCACGTCGCCCTGGACGAAGCGCCCGCCGATCTCCTTCGCCACTTTCTCGCCCTGCGGGCTGAGATCGTTGACGACGACGCGCGCGCCCTCCTCGGCGAATCGGCGGGCGATCCCGGCGCCGAAGCCGGATGCGGCGCCGGTCACGATGGCGGTCCTGCCTTTCAATCTCATGTGGCCTCCTTGAAGGGGGAGTGCTCGACCAGCTCGTTTACGTATTGGGCGACGCCGGCGCCTTCGCGCTCGAGGAAGGTCTCGACCGCGCGGGCGAACTTCGGATGGGCGAGCCAGTGGGCCGAAAGGGTTTCCACCGGCATCAGCCCGCGGAAGAGCTTGTGCTCGCCTTGCGCCCCGCCTTCGAAGATCTGCAGCTTGCGGCTGATCGCGTAGTCGATGGCCTGGTAGTAGCACGCTTCGAAGTGCAGCAGCGGCACGTACTCGACCGATCCCCAGTAGCGGCCATAGAGCGTGTCGGCGTCGCGCACGAGGAGCGACGTGGCGATGGGCTTGCCGGCGCGCTCGGCGAGCACCAGGACGAGGTGCTCGGGCAGCGAGGCGCCCAGGCGCAGGAAGAAATCCAGGTTGAGATAAGGCGTCGAGCGATGCGCGGCATACGTGCCGCGATAGCAGCGGTTGAAGAACTCCCATTCGCGCCGCGTGATCGCTTGCCCTTCCAGCCAGCGGAAGGTTAGCCCCGCATCGCGCACCCGGCGGCGCTCCTGGCGGATGTTCTTGCGACGCTGGTGGGAAAGCCGCGCGAGGAAGTCGTCGAAGTCGCGGTAACCGTCGTTGCGCCAGTGGAACTGCACCGTGCGCCGCATGAGGAAACCAAGCTCGGCGAGAAGGCCCGCGTCTTCCTCGCGCGCGAAGAGGACGTGCAGCGAAGAGCTGTCGCGCGCCAGCTCGAGCGCCGCCTGCACCAGCGCCTTCCGCGCCGGCGCCGAGTGCGCCAGGATGCGTGGCCCGCGCACCGGGGTGAACGGGATGGCGCAAACGAGCTTAGGGTAGTAGTCGATGCCGTGGCGCTCGTGCGCGTCGGCCCAAGCCCAGTCGAACACGTACTCGCCGTACGAATGGCTCTTCGCGAAGAGCGGCATCGCGCCCACCAGAGCGCCGGCCCGGCGCAGCAGCACGAACTGCGGCGCCCACCCGCTGCGCGCGGCAGCGCAGCCAGTGTCGATCAGCGCGGAGAGAAACTCGTGCCTGCAGAACGGCTGAGGGCCGGCGAGTGCGTTCCATTCATCCCGGTCGACGCCGGAAAGCGACTCGACGATGCGGACGGCTTCCAAGTCGCTACGATACAATGGCTTTCTTACTGGGGGACCGGCCATGAAGAAGATCGAAGCGATCGTGAAACCGTTCAAGCTCGACGAGGTGCGCGAGGCGCTCTCCGAGGTCGGCGTCACGGGACTCACGGTCACCGAGGTGAAGGGCTTCGGCCGGCAAAAGGGCCATACCGAGCTCTACCGCGGCGCAGAGTACGTGGTCGACTTCCTGCCCAAGGTGAAGATCGAAGTCGTGGTGGCGAATGACCAGGTCGAGCGCGCCATCGACGCCATCGTCAAGTCGGCGCGAACCGGCAAGATCGGCGACGGCAAGATTTTCGTCACGGGCGTGGAGCACGTAGTGCGCATCCGCACCGGCGAGACCAACGAAGCCGCCGTTTAGCCTTTCAGCAGGACCAGCACGGCGCCGGCGCCGCCTTGCGCCGCCGGTGCCTGGCTGAAGGCGAGCACTTCTTCCCGCAGCAGCCATTTCCTCAGCAGGCCCTTCAGCACCGGCTCCCGGTTCCGCGAGCCCAGTCCCTTGCCGTGGATGATGCGCAGGCACCGCTTCCGGTGCGTGCGGCAGTGGCGGACGAACTCGCGAACGCTGTTCTCGGCTTGCACGCGGTTCATGCCGTGCAGGTCGAGCTCGCCCTCCACGACCCAGTGGCCGCGGCGCAGCTTTCGCAGGACATCGCGCCGCAGACCGTCGGCGAGGTAGGTGAGCTCGTTGCCCGAGTCGAGCGCATCGTCGATCGACACGGGCCCGAGCGATTCATCCAGCACTGCGCGCTCGTCGCGCAGGCGCTGGCGCGGCAGCGGGGCGGGGCGGCGCTGGTGGACCACCTTGCGCGGCGCCTCTAGCGGCTGCGCGTCGGCGACGGCGCGCCTGAACTCCTCGTTTTTTTCAGGTGAAGAGCCCATCCAGATATTTCTCGGCGTCCAGCGCGGCCATGCAGCCGCTGCCTGCGCTCGTTACCGCCTGCCGGTAGACGTGGTCCTGCACGTCGCCGGCGGCGAAGACTCCCTTGATGCTGGTGGCGGTCGCCATGCCCTCGGAACCGCCGCGCGTCACGAGGTAGCCGTCGCGCATGTCGAGCTGGCCGCTGAAGATCTGCGTGTTCGGCGTGTGGCCGATGGCGACAAAGAGGCCCTTTGCCACGATATCGCGTTTGCCGTCGTTCTTGACGCTCGTCACGCGCACCCCGGTGACGCCGGAGTTGTCGCCCAGCACCTCGTCGACCACCGAATCGAGCACCAGGCCGATCTTGCCGTCCGATACGCGCTTCATCAGCTTGTCCTGCATGATCTTCTCGGCGCGGAATTTGTCCCGCCGGTGGACGACCTGGACGCTTTTCGCGATGTTGGCGAGGTAGAGCGCCTCCTCGACCGCGGTATTGCCGCCGCCGACCACCACCACATCCTGGTTCTTGTAGAAAAAGCCGTCGCAGGTGGCGCAAGCGGAAACGCCGCGGCCCATGAATTTCTTCTCCGACGGCAGGCCGAGGTAGCGGGCCGAAGCGCCGGTGGCGATGATCAGCGCATCGCAGGTGTAGGTCGCCATGTCGCCTTCCAGGACAAAGGGAGGCTCCTTCAGCCGGGCGGCCTGGATGTGGTCGTGGATGATTTCGGTGTCGAAGCGCTCGGCATGGCGGCGAAAGCGCTCCATGAGCTCCGGCCCCTGCACGCCGTCGGCGTCGGCCGGCCAGTTGTCGACGTCGGTGGTGGTCATCAGCTGGCCGCCCTGGGCGATGCCGGCAATCAGAACCGGCTTCAGATTGGCGCGGGCGGCATAGACCGCGGCGGTGTACCCGGCGGGTCCGGAACCGAGAATCAGCAGGCGGGAGTGGCGAGTCGGCAACGCAGGCATGGACGGAAAAAATTATAAGGCGCGGTTCTGCTAACATTGATTTGCAATCTAAAAGGGGGCGTTTCTCCTATGGCAACGACGGTCTCCACGGCGGTCCTGAAAGCGGTCCCGCTGTTTGCGAGCTTGCAGGAAGAGCAATTGCGCATGCTCACGACGATGGTCTCGCGCCGCAGCGCTGCGCGCAGCACCACCATCATGGCAGGCGGCGATGCCACCGACTCGCTCTACATCGTGCTCTCCGGACGGCTCAAGGTGATGATGAGCGACTCCGACGGCAAGGAAGTGATCCTGACCATCCTCGGTCCGGGCGAGTTCTTCGGCGAGATGGGGCTGATCGACGACGAGCCGCGCTCGGCGAGCGTGGTGTCGATCGAGCCTTGCGAGCTGCTGTCGATCTCGAAGCGCGATTTCAAGCGCTGCATGTCCGAGAACCACGAGATGGCCATGCACGTGATGCGCGGGCTGGTGAAGCGCCTGCGCGAGGCCGACCGCAAGATCGGCAGCCTCGCGCTGCTCGACGTCTACGGTCGGGTGGCGCGCCTCCTCCTGGACATGGCGGAGAACGTCAACGGCGAGAAGATCGTCACCAAGCGGCTGCCGAAGCAGGACATCGCCAAGATGATCGGCGCTTCGCGCGAGATGGTGAGCCGCGTGATGAAAGACCTGCAGACCGGCGGCTACATCGAAGTGCGCGGCTCGAGCATCGTGCTGCGCGACACGATCATGCTGCCGGAGTGATTTGGCGATAGCGACAAAGGGCGCGGCGACAAAGGAAATCGCCCCTCGGGGCTCCACGCCGCTACCGGCACGGTTGGCGCGCCTCGTGCGGGAGGCGAAATGGCTGCTTCTCGGCGTGCTCGCGCTGTACCTCTTCCTCGTCTTCGTCACGTACAGCCGCAGCGATCCGGGCTGGTCGCATAGCGCGACCGACGCCGCCGCGCGCAACGCCGGCGGCATGGTCGGTGCCTACATCGCCGACATCTTCCTCTATCTCTTCGGCGTCGCAGCGTATTGGTGGATCGTGCTTTGCGCCGCCGCGGTGGCGTGGGGCTATCGCAGCATTCCGCGCAAGGCGCTCGGGCTTGCGCTCGGCGGCTTTGCCGTGCTCCTGCTCTCCACCTCGTCGCTCGAGGCGTTGCGCCTGCATACGCTTCCCGCGCACCTGCCCTTCGCGCCCGGCGGCGTGATCGGATATGCAGCCGGCGCAGGCCTGGCAGTTGCGCTCGGCTACACGGGCGCCACGCTCGTCCTCATCGCCTTGGCCGCGGTCGGCTTGAGCCTCTTCACCGGATTGTCGTGGCTCACGATCTCCGAATACGTCGGCTTCGGTCTCGAATCGGCCTACATCTTCGCGCGGCGCATCTGGGAGCGCCACGAGGACCGGCGCCTCGGCGAGCTCGCGCGCGAGGAGCGCGAGATCGTGGTGCAGGCCGAGAAGAAACGCGAGGAAGGCCACCCGCCGCTGAAAATCGAGCCGCCGGCGCCGAAGATCAAGAAATCCGAGCGGGCGCAGAAGGAGAAACAGGCGCCGCTTTTCGACGAGCTGCCCGACACGCCGTTGCCCCCGCTCAAGCTCCTGGATGAAGCGAAGGTCGACGGCGAGCAGGTGAGCGCCGAGACGCTCGAATTCACCTCCCGGCTGATCGAGAAGAAGCTGTCCGATTTCGGCGTCTCGGTTAAGGTGCTCGCCGCCTATCCCGGCCCCGTTATCACGCGCTACGAGATCGAACCCGCGGTCGGCGTCAAGGGCAGCCAGATCGTGAATCTGGTCAAGGACCTGGCGCGCGCGCTGTCGGTGGTGTCGATCCGGGTGGTGGAGACCATCCCCGGCAAGTCGTGCATGGGACTCGAGATCCCGAATCCGCATCGCCAGACCGTGAGGCTTGCCGAGATCGTCGGCTCCGAGGCTTACCACTCGATGGCTTCGCCGCTCGCCATCGCTCTAGGCAAGGACATCTCGGGCAATCCCGTGGTCGCCGACCTCGCCCGCATGCCGCACCTCTTGGTGGCGGGTACGACGGGCTCCGGCAAATCGGTGGCGATCAACGCGATGATCCTCGCGCTCCTCTATAAAGCCGAGGCGAAGAACATCCGCCTCATCCTGATCGACCCGAAGATGCTCGAGCTCTCGGTGTACCAGGACATCCCGCACCTGCTCTGCCCGGTCGTCATCGACATGAAGCAGGCGGTAAACGCGCTCACCTGGTGCGTGGCGGAGATGGATCGGCGCTACAAGGTGATGAGCTGGATCGGCGCGCGCAACCTCTCCGGATACAACCACAAGGTCACCGAGCAGAAATACGAAGATCCCTTCGCGCTCGACACCGGAAACCCGCAGACGCTGACACCGCTGCCGCAGATCGTCGTGGTGATCGACGAGCTCGCCGACTTGATGATGGTGGTGGGGAAGAAAGTCGAAGAGCTCATTGCCCGCATCGCGCAGAAGGCGCGGGCGGCCGGTATCCACCTCATCCTCGCCACGCAACGGCCGTCGGTGGATGTGATCACGGGGCTGATCAAGGCGAATATCCCTACGCGGATCGCCTTCCAGGTGGCGTCCAAGGTCGATTCACGCACCATCCTCGACCAGATGGGCGCCGAGACGCTGCTCGGCGCGGGCGACATGCTTTACCTGCCGGCAGGCACGGGCCTTCCGCAAAGGGTGCACGGCGCTTTCGTCGCCGACCACGAGGTCCACAAGGTCGTCGAGCACTTGAAGTCGCTCGCCAAGCCGGACTACCTCACCGACATCCTGGAGCCGCCCGCGGCGGAAGAAGCCCTGGGGGGCGGCGACGGGCTGGCGAGTGGCGAGAAGGACCCGCTTTACGACCAGGCGGTGGAGATCGTCCTCAAGACGCGCCGGCCTTCCATCTCGCTCGTGCAGCGGCACCTGCGCATCGGCTACAACCGGGCGGCCCGCCTCATCGAAGACATGGAGCGGGCCGGCATGGTGTCGCCGATGCAGACCAACGGCAACCGCGAGGTCCTGGTCCCCGCGAAGGCCGAATAGAGCCGCTTAGTTGTATTCGAAGACCCCGCCATTGCTCGTCGCCGGACTCGCCGGGATGGCGGCGTGCATCGCCGAGATGATTTCGTGCGCGGCCTGACCTGACGAGTCGGGGGCCGCGGCGCGCTGCTCTACGCTACTCACACACCCTGCGGCGGCCGCTATCGCAAAGATGCCGATGATTCGAATCGTCTTCATGAGTTCCTTCCTCCCTCAGTTGAACGTGAGAGAAGGCTAGTCCACGTCGTCGCGACGCGGGACGCCATAGACAAGTCTTCACCGGGCGCTGACAATCGCTGGCAGCAGAAGCCTCTCTTTCACAATCCTTTGTCCCGGATTCCCGGTTCGACCATGAAATATGTCTTGGCCCTGCTTGCCCTGGCGTTCTCGGCCACCCCCGACGCTGCGAGCCTCGAGCGCTACAAGGAGTTCCTGAACGGCACGCACTCGGCGCGCGCGACCTTCCAGCAGAGGGTGATCGACCGTAGCGGCAGGCTGGTGCAGGAAACCAAAGGCAATTTCGTGTTCCAGCGGCCGGGCCGCTTTCGATGGGTCTACGACAAGCCCGCCGACCAGGTGATCGTCGGCGATGGCCAGCGTGTGTGGATCTACGATCGACAGCTGAACCAGGTCACGGTGCGCAAGCTCACCGCGGCCCTCGGCTCTACGCCCGCCGCCCTCCTGGCTGGCTCGAGCGACATCCAATCCGCCTTCGCGCTTTCGGATGCAGGCGAGAAGGACGGCCTGGAATGGCTCGACGCCAAGCCGCGCGAGCGCGACGCAGGCTTCGAGCGCGTGCGCATGGGGTTCGGCAAGGACGGCCTGCAGGCGATGGAGCTCACCGATAACTTCGGACAGACGACGTTCCTGCGCTTCTCTAAGCTCGAGCGCAATCCGAAGGTCGATCCGAAGGAGTTCCGCTTCGACCCGCCGAAGGGCGCCGACGTCCTCGGAGACAAGTGAACGATCTATTCGGCAAGGCCGAGCCGGTCGCGCCGCTCGCGGAGGCGCTGCGTCCCGCGTCGCTCGACGAGGTCGTCGGCCAGGAGCACCTGCTCGGCGAGGGCAAGCCGCTGCGACTGGCCTTCGAGTCCGGTCGCCCGCATTCGATGATCCTGTGGGGTCCGCCCGGCTCGGGCAAGACCACCATCGCGCGCCTGATGGCGAAAGCATTCGACGCCGAGTTCGTCGCGCTGTCCGCGGTGTTTTCGGGCGTGAAGGAAATCCGCGAGGCGATCGCGGCGGCGCAGGCGCGGCTGGAGCAATTCGGCCGCCGGACGATCCTGTTCGTGGACGAGGTGCACCGCTTCAACAAATCGCAGCAGGACGCTTTCCTCCCTTTCGTCGAGCAAGGCCTGATCACCTTCGTCGGCGCGACGACCGAGAATCCTTCGTTCGAGGTGAACAGCGCGTTGCTCTCGCGAGCCGCGGTGTACGTTCTTGAACCCTTAAGCGATCAAAACCTGGCCACGCTGCTCGAGCGCGCGGGCCTGCCGATCGACGAGTCGGCACGCGCACGCCTGGTGGGCTTTGCCGACGGGGATGCGCGCCGGCTCTTGAACGCGGTGGAGATCCTCAAGAACACGGGGCGCACGCCAATCGACGGCCCGTTTGTCGAGCAGACGCTCGCCAAGAACCTGCGGCGGTTCGATAAGGGCGGCGAGCAGTTCTACGACCAGATCTCGGCGCTCCACAAATCGGTGCGCGGCTCGAATGCCGACGCCTCGCTCTATTGGTTCGTGCGGATGATCGATGGCGGTGCGGACCCGCTCTACATCGGGCGGCGCGTAGTGCGCATGGCAGTGGAGGACATCGGCCTCGCCGACCCGCGGGCCCTCGGCGTGACGCTCGACGCCTGCCAGACCTACGAACGGCTCGGCAGCCCGGAGGGCGAGCTGGCGCTCGCACAGGCCGTCGTCTACCTCGCGCTGGCGCCCAAATCGAACGCCGTCTACGAGGCCTATAATTCGGCGCGCGATTTCGTCCGTCGCGACGCAACCCGCCCGGTGCCTCTCCATATCCGCAATGCGCCCACCCGGCTGATGAAGAACCTTGGCTACGGGAGAGACTACCGCTACGCGCACGACGAAGCCGGCGGGTACGCGGCCGGCGAAAATTATTTTCCGGAAGGCATGCCGGCTATCGAGTGGTACAAGCCGACCGAGCGGGGCGCCGAAGCGCGCATCCGGGAGCGCATGGACGAGCTACGCCGCTTGGACGAAGAAGCGCGGAAAAACCGATGATCGACATCCAGCTGCTACGCAAAGACCCCGAAGCGATCGCGCGACGTCTCGCCGCGCGCGGCGGCGTGCCGTTCGACGCCGACCAGTTCCAGCGCTTCGAGAAAACGCGCAAGGACTTGCAGACCGCGGTGGAGCAGGCGCAAGCCTCGCGTAACCGAATCGCCAAGGACATCGGCCAGGCGAAGGCGAAAGGCCACGACATCACGCCGCTCCTGCAGCAGGGCGAGAAGCTGAAGTCGCTGCTCGAGGAATCCGAGGTGCAGCTCGTCAAGCTGCAGGAGGGCTTCCAGGACTTCCTGGGCCGCATCCCGAACATTCCGCACGAATCGGTTCCGGTCGGCGACGAGAAAGCGAACCGCGAGGAGCGCCGTTGGGGTGAAGCGCGCAAGTTCGACTTCCAGCCGAAGGACCACGTCGATATCGGCGAAGGACTGGGCGGCCTCGACTTCGCCACCGGCGTGAAGGTTGCGGGCAGCCGCTTCGTCGTGATGTACGGGCAGGTGGCGCGCCTCCATCGCGCGCTCGCGCAGTTCATGCTCGACGTCCACACCCGCGAGCACGGCTACACGGAAACCTACGCGCCCTACATGGTGACGCCCGAATGCGCCAATGGCGTATCGAGCCTCGCCAAGTTCGAGAGCGACCTCTTCAAGGTGGCCGGCGAGCGCCCGCTCTATCTCATCCCGACGGCCGAGTATCCGGTGACCAACTACGTGCGCGACGAGATCCTGCCGCTCGAGAAGCTGCCGCTGAAATTCGTCTGCCACTCGCCGTGCTTCCGTTCCGAGGCCGGGTCGGCCGGCAAGGACACGCGCGGCATGATCCGCAACCATCAGTTCGACAAGGTCGAGCTGGTGCAGATCGTGCACCCGGAGAAATCCTATGCCGCGCACGATGAGCTCACCGGCCACGCCGAGGCCATCCTGAAAAAGCTGGAACTGCCGTACCGCGTGGTGACGCTCAGCACCGGCGATATGGGATTCTCGTCGGCCAAAACCTACGATCTCGAGGTCTGGCTGCCGGCGCAGAACGCGTACCGCGAGATCTCGTCCTGCTCCAACTTCGAGGCGTTTCAAGCTCGCCGCATGCAGGCCCGCTTCCGAAATGACAAAGGCAAGCCCGAGCCGGTGCATACGCTGAACGGCTCAGGCCTCGCCGTTGGGCGCACGCTGGTCGCGATCCTCGAGAACTATCAGCAGCCGGACGGGTCCGTCGTCATCCCGCCAGCCCTGCGGAGCTATATGGGCGGCGAGGAGCGCATCACGGCGCGCTGATAAGATTGCGCCTGGCTTCAGCTTGTCGACCGCGGAGAGATGGCAGAGTGGTCGAATGCGGCAGACTCGAAATCTGTTGTACCCATCGGGTACCGGGGGTTCGAATCCCTCTCTCTCCGCCACTTC
>C688J18823_10001477_pt1 | contig 14506 bp, 10 predicted proteins | sample HopSoiMetagenom1_FD_18823 | JGI IMG/M metagenome (IMG submission 18823)
ACCGCGGTCTTCGGATCGTCGCTCGTCCGGATCAGGTCCGCGACGGCGGCCGATAGGACGTCTTGATCGACCGCGAGCGCCGGGCCGATGAATCCCTCGTCGGCGTAGGCATACGCGACCAGGTTATCCCCTCGGCGGTACGAGAAACACGCTTGGCTTTCCTTCCGCCACCACGCATGATCGGCGGGCCGTCCGAATCCGAGGACCTTTCGATCCAAACCATCGATCGCCGCGATGTCGGCGTCCCAGGCCCGGGTCCGCGTGACGCTCGGCGGCAACGCGGGGAGCCGCTCCGGGTGACGGAGGTCGGTCACCCAGTACTTGAGCGACCGCGGTGCCATCCCGAAGGAGGCGTAGAGGCCCGTCGATACCGACTGGAACGACTCGACGGCCGTCGCTCGGACCACCTCATCGGTCGGGAGAACCCGCGTGAGCAGTCGGCGGCCGAGGCCGCGGCCCTGCCACGCAGGCATCACGAAGAGGAACGACAGGAACCAGTAGTCGTCGCGGCGAACCGAACACGCGAAGGCAACCGGTTCGCCATCGCGTTTGGCGATCACCGACCCGGCGGGATCGGTGTCCACGAAACGCGTAAGGATCGGCCGAAGCCAGTCCGCATCGTCGGATCCGTCAACATGAAGACCGTGCCGCTCATGTACGTCGAGATAGGCCGTGTCGAAGATCAGTTGGCAGAGCGCGATATCGTCGGATCCCAAAAGCGCGACGTCACACGTCTCGATGTCGCTTCCGCCCATCACTGCGCCCATTGTGTCGCACCGCCGGATACGCACACGACGAGGCGGTCCATCGTCTATGAGCCGGACCGGATCTCCAGGACGATCTTGCCGCCGCTGTGACCGGTCTCCAGTTGGCGGTGAGCGTCTACCACCCGTTCCAGCGGGAACACATCCGCGACGACCGACCTGATCTTTCCGTCTTCCATGAGACGTGCGAGCGCACTCATCCGCTCGCGACTCTCGCTGATCAGGACGCCGTGGAACGTCAGGTTCTCGTCGAGAACGGGATCGAGGTCGAGGTCGGGCGTCGCGATCGACACCAACTGGCCGTGAGAACGAACCGCCTCGAGGCTTCGACCGAGAGCCGGCCCACCGACCAGATCCACGATCGCGTCGACGGGACCGCCGGCGAACGCCACGGCGGCGCTCACGAGGTCGTCATCGTGATAGTCGACGCACGCGGCTGCGCCGAGTTCACGAAGCAGGTCGTGCGAACGCTCGCTCGCTGCGGCGATGACTCGAAGATCCTTCGCTGCCGCCAGCTGGACGAGGAACGTGCCGACCCCACCGCTCGCGCCGTGGACCAGAACCGATGAGCCGGGCGGAAGGCCGATCCGCTCGAGGACGTCATACGCCGTGCCGGCGGCGAGGGGCACCGCGGCGGATTCGACCATCGACGCCCCCGGCGGGACCGCCGCGATGAGGTGGGCATCGAGAACGGCGAACTCGGCATACCCGCCGGCGCCCCGCGGGAACGGCATCATGGCCATCACGCGGTCACCGATGGAGACGCCGTCGACGCGATCTCCGATCTGGTCGACCACGCCGGCGACGTCGTAGCCGGGGATGTGCGGCAGGTCGACTCCCGCCCACGACCCGTCGCTTCGGTTGCTTGCATCGACCGGGTTCGCGCCCGCGGCGGCCACGGCGATCCGCACCTCCCCCGGTCCGGCGTGCGGGTCGGGCACATCGGCGAGCTGCAACATCTCAGGGCCGCCGAACTCCTCGATGACCACCGCTCTCATATGCCTCTTGTACCAGGGCACACACCGTGATCCCCGATGATCCCGATATGTCCGAACCGATGAGCCGTCTCGAACGGAGTACGGTCTCGCATGCCGACGCAAGGAGCGCACGAATGGAAGTCGCACCCGGGATCCACCGCATCGGAACCGACAGCAAGGTCAACTCCTATCTGATCGAAGAATCCGGACGAGTGACGATCGTCGACGCCGCTGTTTCCGGTCTCTATCGAGATCTCGCGGGTGAGCTGGCATCGATGGGCCGGACGATCGACGACGTCGAGGCGCTCGTCCTTACGCACGGCCACAGCGACCACATCGGGTTCGCGGAGCGGCTCCGCACCGACCGCAACGTGCCCGTGTCCGTCCACGAGGCCGACGCGGCGTTGGCTCGCGGCGAGGTGCCCAACCCCGCGAAAGGCTTCGGTCCGACCAAGATCGCACCGCTCTTGGGATTCCTCTGGTATTCGCTCGTTCGAGGAGGACTCCGAACACAGCACGTCAGTGCGGTCTCGACGTTCGGCGACGGGGCGACGCTCGATGTTCCGGGGAGCCCTCAGGTGATCCTCACGCCCGGGCACACGCCGGGCAGCGCCGTGCTGCATTTCGCGGCGCGTGATGCGCTCCTTGTGGGCGATGCGTTCGCCACCTACGCGGTCACGACCGGCGACCACGGTCCGCGGATCGCGCCGTTCACCGCAGACGCGTCCCAAGCCGTGACGTCGCTGAAGCGCATCGAAGACATCGACGCGAGCTACGTCCTTCCCGGCCACGGCGACCCCTGGACCGACGGCGTGTCACGGGCCGTGCAGCTCGTGCGCCAACGCGAGTAGATCAACGCTGCGGCCGCGCTCAAGCACTCGGGATGTCGCGCGCCGGCTCGACGGCCCTTCGCGCCGGATCAGGCCATTCCGTCGGAAGGCAGCCCCGTGCTAGGGTCGGAACCCTCGACAGAGGGGGCCGAAGATGCGGATCCGTCGGTTGCTCGGTGCGTCGTTCGGACTGGCCCTGCTGATCTCGGGAGCCCAAGGACTGTTCGCCGACGGCGTCCAGGCCGCGCCCGGTGGTGGGGGCAGCCCCAGCGCGTTCGTTCGCGTCAATCAGCTCGGTTATGCGACCAACGCAGCGTCGAAGCGCGCGTTCTTGCTCGCATCGACGGCTGAGACCGGCGCCACCTTCGCGGTGAAGAGCGGCAGCACGACGGTGTATTCGGCCGCGGTCGGCGCGGACTTGGGCTCATGGAGCTCGACCTATTCGCACGTGTACGCCCTGGACTTCGGCACGGTGACGGCAGCGGGGACCTATACGATCTCGGTCACTGGCCCCGTCGCGGCGGCGTCGCCGTCGTTCCGGATCGACACCGGCACGAACGTCTACAACGGTGCACTGACCAATGCCCTGCACTTCTTCCAGAACCAGCGTGACGGCGCGAGCTACATCCCGTCCGCCCTGCGGACCGCCCCGGGACATGTGAACGACCAGACCGCGAAGGCGTACATCACCCCCAGCTACAACGCCGGGTCGGGACGCTTCAGCGGTGATCTCACGCCGACCGGGGTGACGCTGGATGCGTCCGGCGGCTGGTGGGACGCGGGCGACTACCTCAAGTTCGTCGAAACCACGAGCTACACGGACGCGCTGTTGCTCGCCGGCGTGCGCGACTTCCCGGGCCAGATGGCCTCCGGCTCGTCGGACTTCACCGCCGAGGCGAAGTTCGGGACCGACTGGCTCCTTCGGATGTGGGACGACACCACCAAGACGCTCTACTACCAGGTCGGGATCGGCACCGGGAACGCGAAGACGCTCGGCGACCACGACATCTGGCGGCTGCCGCAAGCGGACGACACGTACGGCGGTAGCGACCCGGTGTACCGCTACGTCCGCAATCGGCCGGTCTTCCGTGCCGGTGCTCCGGGCGCGCTCATCAGCCCGAACCTCGCGGGCCGCGACGCCGCCGCGTTCGCCGAGTGCTTCGTCGTGTACAAGACGTCGGACCCAGCGTTCGCGAACCGGTGTCTCACGGCGGCCGAGCACATCTTCGACCTCGCGAACACCGCGCCGGCGGGCAATCTGCAGACGGTGATCCCCTTCAGCTTCTATCCGGAGACGGAGTGGCGTGACGACATGGAGCTCGGTGCCACGGAGCTCTACTTCGCGACCGCCTCGGGCGCGCTACCGACCGGACTGCCGCACACGGATCCGTCCTTCTACCTGGGCAAGGCGGCGCAGTGGGCGAACGCCTATATCACGGGCCCCGAGGACGCGGCCGACACGCTCAATCTGTACGACGTGTCCGGGTTGGCGCACTACGACCTCTACCGCGCGATCACACAGGCGGGGAACCCGAGCGGGCTCGCGGTGACCCAGGCGGGACTGCTGGCCGACATGAAGAAGGCGCTGGACGCCGCGGTGGCGCAGTCGGCGACCGACCCGTTCGGCTTCGGCTTCACGTGGGCGGCGTGGGATACGACGACCCACGGCGCGGGGCTTTCGGTCCAGGCGAGCGAGTACGACCAGCTCACCGGCACCTCCACGTACGCCGTCTACGCCGATCGGTGGCTCGCAAACATCCTCGGAGCGAACGCCTGGGGCCTGTCGTTCATCGTGGGCGACGGGTCGACGTTCCCGAAGTGTCTCCAACACCAGGTCGCGAACCTCGCGGGGTCGCTCACCGGTGGGACGGCTGTGCTGGCCGGCGCTGCGGTCGAGGGACCGAACGCGTCGCCGACGCACGGAGCGGTGTCGGGCATGATCGCGTGTCCGGCGAACGGGGCCGACACGTACGCGCCGTTCAACGGGAGCGGCGCGCAGTTCCTGGACAACATGCAGTCCTACGACAACACCGAGCCCGCGACCGACCTCACGGCGTCGTCGCCATTGGCGTTCGCACGGCAGGAGGCCGGGATCCGGTAGCGCCGGGTGCGTGTTCCGTCAGCCGTCGCTCGCGATGACGCCGCAGCCTTGACGGCCGACCACGCACCGGTCGACCAGCTCGTCGAGGGCCGCCTGCTGCCACGTGTTCCAGAAGTCCGCGTGCATCGATCGATAGGAACCGCTCGACAGCGTCATCGCGACATCTGCCGCGGAGGCAGCGTCCGGGCCGCACGGGGTCGCGCCGGCGCACGGGTCCCAGACGCCGTAGTGAACGCGAACGGAGATCCGCGGGATGGCGCGGCCGTGCCCGGCGGGGCACGCCGAGCGATCCCGGTAGACGAGGTGCGACCGGTGATCCGGAGCGTCGGTTCGCCCGTCCCAGCAGGTCGGGAAGTCGACGCGCGCGATCACGCCGTCGACGCGGTACTCGCCGTCGGCGTACGGGGTGCAGTCGTACGGGTGGTCCGATCGCGGCGTGTCGATGCCGCAATCCCACGTCACGCCCACCGGCGGTTCCCCGTCGTCGGCGTGCATCGTGCTTGCACCCGCGATGGCACGAAGGTCGGGCGGCACGGTGTGCACGACGTCGCTCGCACGGAAGTAATAGGTCTTCTCGCGCTGCGGGACGTAGGTCTGGTCGCCGACGAACGCGACCGGCACCCAGACCGCCGCGGTGTCCTGTGGGTCGCTGCACGTGGTCGCCGAGGCCAGCATCGACGGCCGAGTCGACGACGCGCTGGTCGACACGTTGCCGAAGAACGCGTGCTCGTGCGCCATGTCGGACATCCCCGGCATGACGATCGGGTCGTCGTAGGACACGTGCGACAGCGAGCACGCAACCGCGAAGCTCCCCGGGCTATGCGCATCCGGACGGCCACGGGGCTTGTTGGGAGCGGCCACCACGGCGACCGCCACGAGGGCGGCCAATGCGGCGACGGCGAGAGCGACGATGAGCTTGGACATGGCAACGGGAGGACGTGCCCATCCACGCTACGGCTGGTCGCCGCGATCGACGAGCGCTACGCGCCGCCGCCGGGCGCAAGCCCGGTGAGCACGAGGCCGAGGCCTGCTCCACCGACGAGGTCGTGCGGCAGGTGCGCACCGACGTACATCCGCCCGTACCCGGTCATCGCGACGATCCCGGCGAGGATCGGGCTGGTCCAGCCCGGGAGGTCGTCGGCCAGCACGAGCGAGAGCGTCGTCGCGACGGCTGTGTGACCGGAGACCCAGCCGAGGTCCCCGTCGATCGCTTCGCGCAGCCGCACGCCGTCGCCCAACACGCCGAACGGGCGGTCCCGGCCACCGTAGGGCTTGATCGCTTTCGCGCCGAGCCACGCCGCCGTGCCGGCGAGGAGCACCCGGACCGCGAGCGCTCGGCGGCCGGCGAGGAACGCCACGATCGCGACGATCGGCACGGTGATGAACGTGCCAGCCTGCATCACGGCGCGCACCGGCGTGCGCAAACGGTCGTCGGCCTCGTTCGCCCACCGGAACACGCGCTCCTCCGCCTCGGTGATGCCGGGACGGCGTACGGCCGCGTAGCTGCCCGCGAGCAGCCCGACCCCGACCGAACACCGCGAAACCCGACGTCTGAGACCACGGCGCATCGACGGAGTGTATGTGGACGTGCCGGGTCAGGATGTCGCCCCGAGTGCGACGACGCCCCTGAGGAGGACACGGTCGCTTCGTTAGCCTCTGGACCATCTATGGGCGACGATCGAGCGCACCGTGACCCACGCCCGTCGGCGAACGCGGTTGCGATCGCGGGTCTCGCGACGGCCGTCCTGGGGAACGAAGGCGGCAGGATCCATCGTCGCTGAATCGGCCTCGGCGCCCGGCGAGCGCGGCCTGACCGATCGCGTTCCCGCCTGGTCGCTCGCGGTCGCCTCGATGCTCTCGGTCCAGGTCGCCGCCGCCCTCTCGACGCACCTTTTCGACACCATCGGACCGGCGGGGACCGCGTGGCTGCGGCTCACGATCGGGGCGATCGTCTTCATCGTGATCCGCCGACCGCGCGTGCGCAGCCTGTCCCGATCCGACGCCGGCACGGTGTTCGCGCTCGGGGTCTCGACCGGATTGGTGACGGTCGCATTCTCGTCCGCGATCGACAGGATCCCTCTGGGAACGGCAGTAGCGATCGAGTTCCTCGGACCGCTCGGCGTTGCGGTGTTCCACGACCTGAACCCGAGACGCCTCGTCTGGCCGGCGCTGGCGTTGGTCGGTGTCGTGCTCCTTACACAGCCGTGGCACGGCGCGATCGATCCCGTCGGCGTGCTGTTCGCGGTGCTCGCTGGGTGCGGCTGGGGCACCTACATCGTGCTCACCCAGCGGGTCGGCGACCGCCTCGCCGGGCTACGAGGACTGTCGCTCACGATCCCGATCGCGGCGTTGACGGCCGGGATCGTAGGTGTACCGCAGGCGGCGGGGCACCTCAGCTGGACGATCGTCGCGGCGGCGGCAGGATTGGCCGTCCTGATGCCGGTCCTGCCGATGTCACTCGAGCTCCTTGCGCTCCGCCGCCTCACGACCGGCGCGTTCGGGACCTTGATGGCGCTCGAACCGGCGCTCGGCCTGGTCGCGGGCGCGGTGTTCTTGTCGCAGGTCCCGGATTCGCTTCAGGTCTGCGGGATCACCTTGGTCGTCGCCGCCGGCATCGGTGCGGAGCGCGGCGGCCACCGAGAGGATCGCGCGCCCGACTCCCCTCCTCCCCTCATCGAGTGAGAGGTTGGGCGCCGCAGCCCGAGATACTCCAAAGCCATGAGCTCACCATCTGACGCGCTCGCACGGCTCGGCGTCGCGCGGCATCGGATGGCCCGCCGACTCAGGATCGCGTACCCGGCGGGTACGCCGATCGCGACGCCGGCGTGTGACAACCGGACGTCAAGAACGCAGCCGCTCGAGTCTGGCCCGAGCGTGTCCAGCCTGCAGCACGTTGCCCTTGGCCTCGTACAGACTGAGAGCCTGCGCCGCGGCCTCGATGGCGTCGTCGAGCCGACCGGCAAGCTCGAGCACCTCCGCAAGACCGATCCGTGCATCGGCTCGGTCGACGAGGAAATCTGACTCGTCGATGAGCGCGATCGCGTTTCGAGCCGTCCGCTCGGCGTCGTCGAACCGGCCGGCTCGCGCGGCCACCATAGCCTGCACCCGCGTCCCGATCACGGTCGAAGCGATGTCCATCTCCCATCCGGCGATCGCGGTTGCTGCGGCACGATCGGCCTCGTCGTAGCGGCCCAAGTCGTACAGGGATTCGGCGTGGAACGCGGCGACGATCGAAACCGCCGACGATGATGCCTCGGTCAAGACGGTCACGCCTTCGCGAAGGATCCGCTCCGACCCGGCAGCGTTGCCTGCCAAGCGCTCGAGCAGTCCGAGTTGCTGCGATGAATGCGCGAGCGGAAGCGTCCTGCCCATCTCGCGCTTCCGCCGATCTGCTTCGGTGAACAGCGTGCGCGCTTCCTCTACTTGCCCCAGCAACAGGCGGAGGGTGCCAAGCGACTCACTGATATCCGAGACGGCGACGGGAGCCTCGCGCGCTTCCTCCGCGAGCGCCTCCAGTGCGAGCACACCATCGCGGCACGGTATGGGCCCCCACACGACGGATGAGGCGAGCCAGCCGAGGTACTCCGACCAGAGCAGCTTGTCATCGGTCGCGCGGAACCCATCGATCGCGCGGCGCCACGCTGTCGAGGCATCGGTCGCGCGGCAACGGCTCCACGCGAAGCTGCCGACCACTGCCCACGCGATGGCCGCGCCGGCGACATCCCCCACCTCGTCGAACCGAGGAGCCCACATGAGCGCGTCTTGCTCTATCTGGAGGGCGAACTCGGTCGTTGGGTCGCCCCAGAACGCGAACATCCCTTGCGCCATCTTGGCCCGAGCGGTCACCAGTTCATCGCCACCGGCGGCCGCCAGCTCGATGGCACGCTGCATCACGAGGGCCGACTCGTCGAGCCGTGCGGTTTCGGCGTAGGCCTGGCCCAGATCGATGTAGAGGTGGACGAGCGAGCTGTCCTGCGGCAAGAGGCTCGTCACCCTGGAGAACAGGTTGATCGCGGCCGGCATATCGCCGCGTGCGAAGGCCGCGCTGCCCGCGAGCCGGAGATACTCTCCCGCTCGCCGGGCCAGCTGTGCCACGCGACCTGCGTCGCCGCCCAACTCTCCGAGATACCCGTACGCGCGCTCGAAGTGATACCCGATCACCTCGGGAAGCTCCGGGGCGTTCGCTTCGAGCCATTCGCCGAATCGCTCGTGCAGGTCGGNCCGAGCCGATTTGATGAGCCCGTCGTACGCGGCGTCGCGGATCAACAGGTGACGGAACGCAAGCGCGTCGATACCCGACAGGTCCGATCGCTCGGGACGCACGAACTGCTTCCGCATCAGCGAGGAGAGATGCGCGCTGACGTCGACATCGCCGGCGAGATCGTCCAGCGCTTGGCGATAGAAGATCTGTCCCATGACGCTCGCGGCCATGAGGAGCGACCGGTCCGTCGGATCGAGCCGGTCGATCCTCGCCGCAAGGAGCGCCGACGTCGTCGGGGGAACCTTCAGATCACGGAGGTCGCCCGTGGGTCGCCACTCGTCACCGTCCAATGTCAGGCGGCCTTCATCGATGAGGATGCCGATGAGCTCTTCGGCGAAGAGTGGGTGTCCCTCGGCGGCAGCTGCGACTCGCTCGCGGACCTCGGGCGCCACGTCGTCCGAAGCGAGCAGGTTCGCTACGAGCGTCCCGCACTCCTCATCGGACAGCGGTTCGAGCGTGATCGAGGTGGCGTTGTGCTTGCCGCCGCCCCAGTCGGGACGATCTTCGAGCAGCTCTGGCCGAGCCATACAGGCAAGCAGGATCGGTGAGTCCGTGGACCAATCCGCGACGTGTTCGACCAGTTGCAGCATCGTGGGCTCCGCCCACTGGAGATCGTCGATCACGAACACGAGTGGACGTTCACGAGCGATCGCCTCGAGCAAAAGTCGGATCGCCCAGAGCGTCTCCTCCGGCGTGGCCTCTCCCCCGGCGATCCCGAGCACGTGACCAACCTGTCGCGCGACCCGCTCGGCCCGATCGTCGCCGCCGAGTAGCGCGGCGAGGTGCCCGCGGGCGTCGTCGGCGTCCTCGGCACCCGTGAGTCCGACCACCTGCCGGACCCCCTCGACCACTGGGAGGAACGTGATGCCGTCCCCGTACGGAGGGCAGCGGCCACTCATCACCGTCGCCCGATCGCCGAGCGCGACGACGAATGCATCGACGAGACGCGACTTCCCGACCCCGCCGACGCCGAGCACCGTGAAAAGGTGCGACGACTGGTCGGACACTGCTCGATCGAACGCGCCCGTCAGCAGCGAGAGCTCTCGCTGCCTGCCGACGATCGGTGCATCGAGTCGCCGCGCGAATCCCGCCGCGGCGGGGTCGACCTTCTGCACGCGGAACGCCGAAAGCGGCTCAGTCTTCCCCTTCACCGCGACCGGGTCGAGCTGGTCGGCGACCACCGCATCACGCACCAGTTGGTACGTCTCGGCTCCGATCAGGATCTCGCCCACCCCGGCGGCTTGCTCGAGACGTGCCGCCACGTTCACGGCATCCCCTGCGGCGAGCGTCCCCTCGGCGGCGCCCGTCACGACCACTTCCCCGGTGTTGATACCCACGCGGATGTGGACACGCGTCTCGATCGCTCCTTCGAGTTCGACGTTGAGATCGCCGAGGGCATCGCTGAGCTCGGCGGCAGCTCGCACCGCACGAAGCGCATCGTCCTCACGGATGTTCGGGATACCGAACACAGCCATCACCGCGTCGCCGATGAACTTCTCCACCGTGCCGCCGTGGCGCTCGATGACGCCACGCATCGCGTCGTAGTACCGAGTCAACACTCCCTGCAGGCGCTCGGGGTCGAGGCGTTCACCGAGCGCCGTGGATCCGACCATGTCCGCGAAGAGGATCGTGACCGTTCGGCGCGCGCCGGCCTGCGGCTCCACTGCAAAGGGTGCCCCACACGCAGGACAGAACGAGAAATCATCGGGAGCTTCCCGCCCGCAATTCCGGCAGCGCCGCACGGCGGCAACGTTACTCGGGAACGTCGGTGGTCCGCCTCCAGATACTGAGAGCCGACTCCGTGACCAGACCGAGCACGTTTGCGACGTTGGTGCCCATGATGCCGTCGAGCTTCTCGTCGGGGATCGGCGGCATCGAGCATGCCGCCGCCTCGTCGTTCACCGACAGCAGCTTGTCCTTGAGCTTCACGGGGTCGTACAGGAAGCCGGGGTAGTCGGTGCCGAAGAACAACTTCTCGAGCGGCACGAACATCGGCTCGCAACGCGACAGCAGCAGGAACAGGTCGCGCCGGCTGATGCTCGCGATCAGATACGAGAGCTCCGCGTAGAAGTTCGGGTGCTTGGTCAGCAGGAACAGGGCCTCGTCCACCCACGGCCAGCCCGTGTGCGCGACGATCACGCGCAGATCGCGGAACGTTCGACCGATATCGTCGAGGATCGCCGGTCGTCCGAGCTCCAGGCTCGCGTCGATCCGGGTCGATCCAGCCTGATGGATCATCACGGGGATGCCGAGCTCTTGCGCCTTCTCGTAGATCGGGAACGCGATCTCGGGATCGTTCGCGGCCCAGTGTTGGTACATCGGGTACAGCTTCACGCCGGTCAGCTCGAGGTCGACGATCGAGCGCTCGAGCTCTTCGACGGCGGCCTGAGGACTCTGGTACGCGGGGTTCACCGAGCCAAAGCCGATCAGGTGCTCGGCGTCGGCGCATACGCAAGCGGCGATGTAGTCGTTGCACCTCTCCGGGTTGGGCGGACCCTCGACGCCGAGGACGCCCTCGGTGTCGACCGTTCCGATGAGCCGGCCGTCGAGTATCTGCGGCGAGACGGCGAGGATGATGCTCTTGTCGAACCCGGCGTGGTCACGTACCGACTCGGTCGGTCCGATGACCGGCCAGCCGGCCCGGGTGAAGCCGCTCGCCTCCCATTCCTCCTCGGTCGGCATCCGATGGGACGGCAACGTGCCCATCGAGCGGTAGATGCACAACGAGCCCTCGCGGCCGTATTCGACGGTGAAGTCGGGGTCCTCGGCGAGGGACAGGATGTGGCTGTGCGCGTCGATGATCATCGCGCGGCTCCCCCGTCGGCGCGCTTCGACCCCTCCTGGATATCCGCGTCGACACCGGCCGCTTCGAGCACGCGGACGAACGCGTCGGTCGCCTTGGCCCTGATCTCTTCCTCGTCGACCAACACGAGCGTACGGTCGTCCATCACCACGGTGCCGTCGATCACGACCGTCCGGACGGCGCGGCCCTGGGCCGCGAACGCGAGGTGCGCGTACAGCTGATCGCGGTTGCCCCGGACGAGCGGCGTGAACGAGGGGTCGTCGAGGTCGATCACGATCAGGTCGGCCTTCTTGCCCTCGGCGAGGACGCCGGCGTCGTGACCGAGGGCGGCCGAGCCGTTGCGCGTCGCCATCGTCAACAGGTCGGCCGCCCCGAGCAGCTCGGCGTCCATCCGGACCGCCCGCTGGACGAGCGAGGCGAACTGCATCACCTGGAACAGATCGCTCGAGTTCACGCCCTCGGTGGAATCGTGGCCGAGACCGACGTTGATCCCGGCCGCTCGATAGTCCAGGAGCCTCGCCACGCCGACGCCAAGCTTCGCGTTCGAGGTCGGGTTGTGCGCGATCTGCGTGCCGGTGTCACGCATCAGGCCGATCTCGGTGTCGGAGAGCCACACGCAGTGGGCGGCCACGGTCTCCGGCCCGAGCAACCCACACTCGTACGCGACCTCGGTCGGGCGCCGGCCGAACTTCTCGAGCGAGATCTGTACCTCGCCCACGGACTCNTTGAGGTGGATGTGCACGCCNGTGCCGAGNTCGGCCGCGAGGGCGCTCGCATCGTGGAGCAAGCCCATCGACGACAGCGGCAGCCACTCGATCCCGATCTTGACCTCGACGCGCCCGCCCGCAGCGCCGTTCGACGAGCGGAAGCCCGCCTCGTTGCTCACGAGCGTGTCGAGCCCGTGCTCGTCGTCGGCGACGACGTTCGACAGAACCGCCCGGATCCCGATCTCGCCGGCCGCCTTGGCCATCGCGTCGATGTGGCGGTACATGTCGTTCACCGAGGTGACGCCGAACCGGATCGACTCGGCGTAGCTGAGCAGCGCTCCCCAGTACACGGCCTCGGGATCGATCGCCCGAACGAGCGGATACCAGAACCGCTCCAGGTTCTCGGCGAGCGGAAGGTGATCGGCCCACCCGCGCCCCAGCGCCGTGTGGTAGTGGAGGTCGACCAAGCCGGGCATGACCGCGCCGCCCTGGGCGTCGAGGACACGCGTGCCGTCGGGCACTCGTGCGCGGACGTCGGCGGACGTGCCGACCGCGACGATCCGGTCGGCGTCGATCGCGACCGCGCCGTCGAAGAAGACGTCGTGGTCGTCGTTCAACGTGACGACGATCGCGTCGTCGATCAGCAGCATCGTGGCGTCAGGTTGGGACGACCATGCGGTCCAGCACGTGTTGGAACGCGACGTTCGCCTCGTGCAGGACCTTGCCTTGGTCGATCGTCGTGAACTCGTGGTCGCGGTACACGACGTTGCCGTCGATGATCGTCGTGTTGACGGCGCTCCCGTTGGCCGCGAACACGAGGTGCGAGTACAGGTGCTCCTTCGACTCGGGCAACAGCGGCGTGAACATCTGGTTGTCCAGGTCGATCAGGATCACGTCGGCCTTCTTCCCCGCCGTGACCTCACCGGTCTCGTGCCGCAGCGCCGCGGAACCGTTGCGGGTCGCCATCCGCACCACGTCGGGCGCTTGCTGCAGGCTCGGGTCGACCCGGCTCGCGCGGTGCATCAGCGAGGCGAACTTCATCACCTCGAATAGGTCGCGGCTGTTGTTGCACTCCGCCGCGTCGTGGCCGAGCCCGACGTTCAGGCCCGCCGCGAGCATCTCAGGCACCCGCGCGATCCCGTTGCCGAGCTTCGCGTTCGACGACGGGTTGTGCGAGATCTGCGTGCCGGTCTCGCGCATCAGCGCGATCTCCTTATCGGAGAGCCACACGCAATGCGCCGCGATGCACTTGTCGAACAGGATCCCGCAGTCGTAGGCGACCTCGGTCGGGCGCCGTCCAAACCGCTCCTTCGAGTTCTCCACTTCGGTGAGCGACTCGTTCAGGTGGATGTGGATGCCGGTGTCGAGGTCGTCGGCGAGCTTGCGCGCGTCGCTCAGCAAGCCCTCGGAGGCGAGCGGCAGCCACTCGATCCCGATGTAGACCTCGATCCGGCCGTTGGCCGCGCCGTGCGACTGCTCGTACGCGATCCGGTTGTCCTCGAGCGTGTCGAGATCGTGCTCGTCGTCGGCGATGTCGTTCGAGAGCACCGCGCGGATCCCGATCTCCTCCGCGGCCTTGGCGAGCCCGTCGAGCCGGCGGTACATGTCGTTGACGGTGGTGACGCCGCACTTGATCGACTCGCTGTAGCTCGCGAGCGCCGCCCAGTACGCCTCCTCGGGGTTGAGCGCGCGGATGATCGGATACCAGCACGTCTCGAGGTACTCCCACAGCGGCAGGTGGTCGCTCCAGCCCTTGCCGAGCGCGGTGTGATAGTGCAGATCGACGAGGCCGGGAAGCACCGCCTTGTCGGTCGCGTCGATCACGGTCGCGCCCGACTCGTCGACCGCGACGTCGGTGCCGACCTGTGTGATCCGATCGCCCTCGATCACGACCGTCCCGCCGAAGAGCACGTCGTCGTCGTCGTTCATCGTGACGACGGTGCCGTTCTTGATGATGATCCTGTCGCCCATCGCGAGCCCCTTCCCTATCGCGAGATGCCCTGGCCGCCGGTCGGAACCGCCGAGGTGAGGTCCACCCACACCGACTTCGAGTGCAGGTACGG
>C688J18823_10001479_pt1 | contig 14504 bp, 14 predicted proteins | sample HopSoiMetagenom1_FD_18823 | JGI IMG/M metagenome (IMG submission 18823)
GAGACGCGCGGCATCCTCAACGGCCGCAACCTCGGCTTGATCCGCGAGCACGGCTGCCTCGTCAACCTCGCGCGCGGCCCGCAGGTCGTGATGCCCGACCTCATCGCCGCGCTGGATTCCGGTCACCTCGCGCACGCCTACCTGGACGTGTTCGACTCCGAACCCCTGCCGCCGAGCGATCCGCTGTGGAAGCACCCGGGCATCAGCATCACGCCGCACTCCGCCGCCCTCACCGAGCCCCGCACCGCCGTGCCGAAGATCGTCGAGAACGTCGAGCGCGTGCGCCGCGGCGAGACGCCGCACCACCTCGTCGATTTCGGCGCCGGTTACTAGAAGCGCATGTTCAGCCCCACCGCGATGGCGTGGCGCGCGACGAGCTGTACGCCGTTCACGTCCTGGTAAATCGGCAGCTGCAGGAAGCCGTAGATCTGCATCTGGCGCGTGAAGGCGTAGCTTAGGCCCGGGCTGAGGAACACGTACTTGCCGCCGCTATCTTCGGGTTCTGCCTCGAGGCCCTGATCGCGAGCGCGGAAGAGCGCGTTGGTCTGCAGCAGCAGCCCCAGGCGATCGCCCACCGCGTAGCGCGTGCCGACATCGAAAGTCACGCGATTGCCGGGCTTGAATTCGTCGCGCGCATTCATCGGCAGCTGCGCGAGCCCCTGCACGAACCAGGACCAGTTCCGGTCCGGCAGGTCCTTGGAGTAAGAGGCGCCGACGAGGAAGTCGGTGGTGCCGCTGCCCGGTTGCAAGGTGCGCTCGGCGAGCTCGCCTTCGTCGTTGCGCACGTTGGTCTGGCCGGTCGGCAGCTTAAGTCCGACGTGCAGCGCCGCGGTGCCGATGGTGTGCTTCTCGGCATCCTCATGGCTCGAGAGGCGCCGGCGCAAGAGCACGCGCGCATCGCCCATCTCGGTGAAGGTCCAGGATTCGGGAATCTGGCCGCCGCCATGGTTGTGGATGTGCTCGTGGTGCCGGTACACCACGGGCAGCTGCGCATTCACGCCCCAGTCGGCATTGAAGCTGTAGTCGACCGTGCCGACGAGGTTGCGGTTCTCGGTCAGGACCTCGTCGTGGTGCTGCGGCAGCTCGCCCACGCCGACGTTCTTGCGGCCGGCGCGCGGCTGGTCCTGCCGGATCGATTCATAGCGCAAGTCGAAGCGCGCGCCCGGGTCGAGCCACGCGCCGTGCGTATCCCAGCTGGTATTGACGGTGCAAAACGCCGAGCCGCATGAAGCGGACGCGGCGAGCGGCAACCAGAGGCTTGCCGCCAGTAATGGCCTTGCCATGGTTTTCCCTTAAGACGGTTATCGATCACTGCAAAACCGTACTCAGGAGAAACGCGGCGGCCCCCGTGGAGGAAAACGTACGAAGGGTGCCGGCGGCAATGTGCAGCCGACCAACGACGCGATCGGCGATTGCAGTGACTGCAATGCGCAACCGGCCATCGGCGCGTGCAGCAGCGCCGCCGGATGGAAGTGAGACAGGCAGGAAAGGTTGTGACACGAGCACATCTCGCCGCCGCCGCTCGGCGCGCACGGCGCGGAGACCGCGATGGAGGCCCGACTCTCGGTGTCAGCGGCTGCCTTCTCCTCATGATGGCCGCCATGCGCGCTCGCCACGAGGGGCGCGGCTGCCAGGGCGACGAGGAGGAGAAGGCGGAGCATGCGGGTGGTTACGCTATCAGATGCCGCGGCGAGCCGTCGCGTTTCAGCGTGCGAGATAGCCGGAGTCCACCGGTAATGTGACCCCGGTGACACAGCGCGCCGCGGGCGAGCAGAGATAGACGATCGCGGCGGCGATTTCCTCGGGCTCGGGCAGGCGTCCGAGCGGCGTGTGGCGCATCACCTGCTTCAGCACCTCCGCGTTGGAAAAGATCGGCACGGTGAGCTCGGTCCGCACGAAGGTCGGCGCGACCGCGTTGACGCGGATGTTGTCCGCCGCCCACTCGAGGGCAAGCGCGCGGGTGAGGTTGACGATGCCGCCTTTGCTCGCCTGGTAGGAGGCGTTGGGAAAGATGCCGCCCGATAAGCCCATGATGGAGGCGAGATTGACGATCGCGCCGCCGCCGCGCTGCTTGAGGTAAGGCAGCGCCGTCCGCGAGCAGAAGAACGTGGCCTTCAGATTGAGGTCCAGCACCTGGTCCCACTCGTCGCTGGTGAGCTCGGTGGCCGGCTTGCGAACCGCGCGGCCGGCGCTGTTCACCAGGATGTCGAAGGCGCCCACCTTGTCGAACGCGCGCTTCACGGCGCGCTCGTCGGTGACATCGCAGCCGCTCGCGATGTCGAGCACCGTGACCTTCGCGCCGCATTGCTCGAAGAGTTGCACGGTGGCGGCGCCGATGCCGCTCGCGCCACCGGTCACCACCGCGATCTTGTCCTTCAGCTGGAAGAGCTCCATGCGCGCGCCAGTATACTCAGCGCGCGTGTACGACCTCCTCATCCGCAATGCCACGCTGCTCGACGGCCTCGGCTCACCGCCGCGCGTCGGCGCGCTTGCGGTCGCCGACGGAAAGATCGCGGCGGTCGGCGAGGTCGACGGCTCGGCGCGCGAGACCATCGACGCCGACGGCCTCGCGCTGATGCCTGGCATCATCGACAACCACACGCACTACGACGCGCAAATCACCTGGGACCCGTCGTTGTCGCCCTCCTGCGCGCTCGGCGTCACCACCGCCGTGATCGGCAACTGCGGCTTCACCATCGCGCCCTGCAAGCCCGCCGATCGCAACCGCGTGATGCGCAATCTCACGCAGGTGGAAGGCATGTCTTTCGAGGCGTTGCTCGCCGGCATCCGCTGGGACTTCGAGTCCGTGCCGCAATACCTCGACGCGCTCGAGCGCCGGGGCGCGGCGGTGAACATCGCCGCTTTCGCCGGCCATTCGAGCGTGCGCACCTACGTGATGGGCGAGGACGCCACGGAGCGCGCCGCCACTGCTGCTGAAATTTCCAGGATGAAATCCCTCGTGCTCGAGGCCATGCGAGCAGGGGCGGTCGGCTTCTCGACCAGCACCTCGCCCGCCCACAATGGCGCGGGCGGCAAGCCCATGCCCTCGCGCCTGGCCGACGAGGCGGAGCTCGCCGCGCTGGCCGGCGCGCTGCGCGAAGCGGGCCGCGGCGTATTCATGCTCACCAAGGGCAGCCACACCTCGATCGAGTTCCTCGAGCGCCTGGCCGCCGACTGCGGTCGCCCGGTGGTCATCGCCGCGCTCCTTCACAACAACACGAATCCCGATAGCGTGTTCCGGGATCTCGCCGCGATCCGCGAGGCGAACGCGCGCGGGCGGCGCTTGCTCGGCGCGGTGTCGTGCTGCGCGCTGTCGATGGACTTCACGCTGCACTCGCCGTACACGTTCGAAGGATTGGACAGCTGGAAAGCCGCGCTGCCGCTCGAGGGCGAGGCCTACCGGCAGAAGCTTGCCGATCCCGCGTTTCGTAGCGCCGTGCGCGAGGAGATCGCGCGGCCGGCGCACTTTCGCTTGTTCAACGGCGAATGGGACAAGGTGCAGGTCGCCGGATCGGGGCGGGCCGAGTACGAGCAGCAGACGGTCGGCGCGCTCGCGCGCGCCGCGCGCCGCGATCCGCTCGACTTCATGCTGGACCTCGCGCTCGCCGAGAACCTCGACACGGTATTCAACGCGCTTCTCCTCAACTCGGACGAGGAAGCCGTCGGCCGCATGCTGCGTGACCCGTGCTCGCTCGTGTCGCTATCGGATGCCGGCGCGCACCTCACGTTCTTCAACGACGCCGCGTACGGCCTGCACCTCCTCGGGCACTGGTCGCGCGAGCTCGGCGTATTGACGCTTTCGCAGGCGGCGTGGCGACTCAGCGGCCATCCGGCAAAGGTCTTCGGCATCCGCAGCCGCGGCGCGCTGAAGGCGGGCTATTTCGCGGATCTCCTGCTCTTCGATCCGGCGACGGTCAATCGCGGCCCGAACCGGCGCGATTCGATCTGCCGGCGGGCCAGCCGCGTCTCGTGGCGAGCGGCGTCGGCGTGCACGGCGTCTGGGTGAACGGCGTGCGCCCTGTCGGGCACTTGCCCGGACGACTGCTGCGGGACTTCGCGCCGTAGCGTCAGCCCGACAGTCGTTTTTCAGAGTGTCGAATGGGGACTACGCGTCAATCACGTCGGGCGCGGGCGACATCGGCATTTCCGCTACGCCGATCGAAACGTGCCGCTTCAAACACTTAGCCGCGGGTATGGTTCGTGCGTATAGGGACGCGCTGTCCTATCGTTCACTACATATTGGGAGCAGAGAGTGCTACAGAAAGACGGGTTTTTCCGCAAACGCGACGAGCGCCGCGAAGAAGCGAAGCGCGAAGACAACCTTTTCCGCCCGACCCAGACGGTCACCACTGCTCCCGCCGCGGCCGCTAACGCTGCCGACGCCGAGGCGACGGTGCCGCAGAACGTGGCTGCCGCCGAGCGCAAGGAAGCGCGCCTGGTCGTCGGTCCCGACATCAAGCTGAAAGGCGTCGAGATCAGCGATTGCGACACGCTGATCGTCGAAGGCCGCGTGGAAGCGACGCTCGATTCGCGCGTTCTCGAGATCACGCCGAACGGCGTGTTCCAGGGCACGATCGCGGTCGACAACGCCGAGATCCACGGCCGCTTCGAGGGCGAGCTCACCGTGCGCAAACAGCTCACCATCTACGGCGCGGGCAAGGTCAGCGGCAAGATCCGCTACGCCAAGATCAAGGTCGAGGAAGGCGCCGAGCTGCAGGGCGAGATCTCGATGCTCGACAAGGCCGCCAACGCCGGCGTGCGCAAAGCCGCCTAAGCCAGCTTCAAGGCAGCAAGTTCGGGGTCAGGACCGGAATCCAAATCCGGTCCTGACCCCGATTTATTTACAGGATGACCGCCACGACCAGCAGCGTGGTCAATCCGAGCAGCGCGAAATCGTTCCAGGTCCAGGTGTCCATGCGCCCAATCTAGGCGCTGGCTGCGCGATGCGATACGCCGCGCGTCACACGCCCGACGTGAATATGCACCTAGTGGTGATGGTGGTCGTGGTCGTGGTCGTGGTCGTGATCGTCGTGATGGGCGTGGTCGCCGCCCAGCACCTCCGGCTCGAAGGGAGCCTCGATCTTCGACACCGCGAGGCCGTGCTGGCGCAGGGCGTGCTCGAGGTCAGGCACCTCCGCCAGGCGCATGAAGTCGTCGCCGAACTCCACCGGCACGTGGCCGTTGCCGAGCAGCCAGGCGATGCGTGGCATCGCCGCGCCCTCGACGTGAAGCAGCGTCTCGGGCAGCGCGACGACTTCGATCACGCGGCCATCGGAGGCCGTGACGAGATCGCCGCCGCGCAGCACCTCTCCGGGCGGCAGCTTGAGCGCCACCTCTTCTCCCGACGCGAGCTTGGCGGCGTGCTGGGCATTGCGGCGGGCGTCGAAGGGCAACGCGAGTTGCCCCTTGACGTCCACCTTGTACGCATCGCGACGGATCTTGAGCTTCGCGGTGATTTCGACCATCCACCGATTTTAGTTGTAATCCTTCACGGTGCCGTCTTCCACGGCGTCCGGAGCCATGTCGGTGCGCCAGCCGTAGTCCGGCGGCGTCGTGGCGGGGCTCGCCACCGCTTCGGACACGAACGAAGCCTCTTTGCCACCTTCGCTGCATGCCATCAGAAAAACGGCTGCCAGGGATGCGATACCGATGAAGCGCAACATGGTCTCTCTCCAGTCTCGGCGAGCAACACGCTCGCCGTCGGAGGTCAATCTAGCCAGGCCCTGTCCCCGCCGATACGGCGCGTTGCACGCCGCCGCCGTTCAATATTCACCTGCCTACCAGTTCACGTTCGACAGGCCGGCGAAAGCCTGCCGCAAGCCGCCAGCCCACGAGCGGGTCATCTCGCGGAAATATTCGTCGCCTTCGGCAATGCGCTTGCGGCGCGTGACGCGCAGGCAACCCTTCTCGTAGGCGAGGAGATCGATCGGCATGCCGACCGAGAGGTCCGAGCGCAGCGTCGCGTCGAACGAGACGAGCAGGCACTTGGCCGCGTCATCGAGCGTGGTGTCGCGGGTGAGGATGCGCTCGAGGATCGGCTTGCCGTATTTCGTCTCGCCGAGCTGGAAGTACGGCGTGTCGGGCGTGGCTTCGATGAAGTTGCCCTGCGCATAGACGTGAAAGAGGCGCGGGGTCTCGCCGTTGACCTGCCCGCCGACGATGAAGTCGCAGCCGGGGTCGATCTTCGCGGACTCGAGCGACGGCGCATCGCGCTGCATGACCTCGCGCAGCGTCTGGCCGACGAGCGTCGCGACGTCGAACAGGGTCGCCGCGGCGTTCACGCCCTGGGCGTCGCGCGAACGTAGGAGCGCCATCACGCTCTGGCTGGTCGCGAGATTGCCAGCGGAGAGCGCAATGACCACCCGCTCGCCCGGCATCTCGAAGACGTGCATCTTGCTGAACACGGCGACGTCGTCGACGCCGGCGGTCGTGCGGGAATCCGAAGCGAAGACGATGCCCTCCGCCACCGCGGCCGCCACACAGTAGGTCATGCCATGCCGCGCAGGCGGCGCACGCCGTCGGCGAGCTTGTCGAGCTCGGCCGCGAAGCACCAGCGCACGTAGCCCTCGCCTTCCGGCCCGAAGGCCGCACCGGGCGCGAGGCCAAGGCCGTGCTCGCGCACCAGCTGCTTGCAGAACGCGAGGCTGTCCGTCATGCCGCGCACGCGGAAAAAGACGTACATCGTGCCCTCCGGCACCGCCGCCTCCACGCTCGGAATTTTTCGTAGCTCCTGGACGAGGAAATCGCGTGCCTTCCGAAAGCGCTCCAGGCTGCGCGCGATCACGGGCTCGCCTAGCGTGACCGCGGCGATGCCCGCGCGCTGCACGAAGACCGGCGCACAGGAAGTGTTGTACTCGATAAGCTTGCCAAGGTCCGCGGTCAGCGCCGCGGGGACCACAAGCCAGCCGAGCCGCCAGCCGGTCATCAGCCAGGACTTCGAGAACGTGTTCGTGCTGATTACCCGGTCGCCCTCATCCATGATGTCCATGAAGGACGGCGCGACGCCGCCGGGGCCGAAGTAAAGACGCTCATACGCGTCGTCGGCGAAGATCCAGATGCCGTGACGGCGGCAGTGCTCGAGGATCGCCTTTTGCTCCGCGCGCGAGATCGTCCAGCCGGTGGGATTGTTCGGCGAGTTCAGGTAGAGCGCCCGGGTGCCGGGTTTGAGCTCATCCATCAGCCGCTGGACGTCGAGCGTCCAGCCCTCGGGCGAAAAATCCAGCGCGACCGTCGCCACCTGCGCGCCCAGGATCTTCGGGATCTCCTGCAGGTTCGGCCACAGCGGCACGACCTCCACCACGCGGTCGCCGGGATCGACGAGGAGCTGCGAGGCGAGCATGAGCGCGTTCACTCCGGCGCTCGTCACCGCGATCTGGTTGGCGTCCGTCTTGCGATGCAGGCGCGTGGTGTAGGCGGCAAGCGCGTCCCGCAGCTCCGGGATGCCGAGGTTGTGCGTGTAGAAGAGCTCGCCCGCGCCGATCGAGTCCGTGCCCGCCTTGCGGATGAACTCAGGCGTCGGCTCGTCGGGCTCCCCTACCCAGAAGGCGAGGATGTCGCGCCGGCCGAGGCCTTCGTTGTAGAGCTCGCGGATCTTCGAAGCGGCGAGGCTGCGCACCGCGTCGCGAGCGGATAATGGAGCCACAAGCCGAGTGTAACCAAAAACAATTTGAACCATTCCCGCTGGGCGCTCTACGCGGCGCTGGTCACGATGTTCCTGTGGGGCGTGAACTTCGCGTTCGTGAAGTACGTGCTCGACGCGCTCGGCGTCGGCCCGTTCCTCTTCATCCGCTTCGCCGCCATGCCGGTGCTCGTGTTCCTGCTCCTCCTGCTGGTGTTTCGCCATCGCATCGGCAAGACCGTCCCCAAGCGCGAGGACTGGCCGCGCTTCCTCGCCTGCGGGCTCATCGGCCACACCCTGCATATCGGCATCGTGTTCTGGGGGATCCATCTCTCGACGGCGTTTTCCTCAGCAGTGGTGCTGACCAGCCAGCCGCTCTTTACGCTCCTGATCCTGCTCGTCCTCGGCGCCGAGCGGCTGCGCTGGAGCCAGGTGGCGGGCACCCTGATCGCGTTCGCCGGCATCGCCGTGTTCCTGTCGGACAAGTTCTCGCGCGGCGTCGTGCACGCGGGTCTCGGCGATCTGGTGCTCCTCGTCGCCGCGGCGTGCTTCTCGCTCTACACCGTGCTTGCGCGCCCGCTGGTGGCGCGCTACGGCCCGCTGATCGTCCTTTCCTATACGCTGTTCCTCGGCGCGCCGCCGCTTCTCCTGGTCTCGGCGCCGAGCTTCTTCGCCGCCGAGCTCGGGCGCCTGACGCCGATGGTGTGGCTGGGCCTTTTCTGGTCGATCGCGCTCTCTTCCGTGCTCGGCTGGCTGGTGTGGGCGTGGGTGAACCACGTGCGCGGCATCGCGCGCTCGGCGCCGCTCCTCTACCTGCCGCCGCCGATCGCGGGCGTGGTCGCCTGGTTCACGCTGGGTGAGCAGTTCACCGTCCTCAAGATCGCCGGCGCCGGGATCGCGATGGCGGGCGTCGCCTGGGCGCAGTGGGGGAACGCTAAAATTCCGGCCACCACCACGGGAGGATAAGAATGTCAGCGGGACACGGCCACGGTGACCACCATGGCGGGAACAAGAAGGTAGCGCTCCTCATCTCGGTCCTCGCCCTCGTGCTCGCGTTCGCCGAGACGCTGGGCAAGAGCGCGCAGACCGCGGCGCTCGCCTCGAACATCGAGGCGTCGAACCTGTGGGCATTCTTCCAGGCGAAGACCATCCGCCAGACGGTGCTGCGCACGGCGGCGGAGGAAGTGGCGATCTCCGAAAAGAGCGAGCCCGGCAAAAAACAGGTGGAGAAGTGGCGCGAAACCGCGCAGCGCTACCAGAACGAGCCCGAGACGGGCGAAGGGCGCGACCAGCTCGCCGCGCGCGCCAAGGCGGCCGAGAAGAAGCGCGACCGCTCGATGGACTCGTACCACAACTTCGAATCCGCGGCGGCGCTGGCGCAGATAGCCATCGTGCTGGCTTCGGCATCGATCATCGCGGAGATCGCCGCGCTGGTTTGGATCGCGGGCGTGCTCGGCGTGGCGGGGGTGTTCTTCTGCGTGATGGGGACCTTCTTCCCCTTCGCGCTGCACCTCTTCTAGGACGTTACGCCCAGCGCTGGGTGGAGATCGGCGGCGTCACATCGGTCGTCGGCTCCTCGGCGAGCAGAACGACGCGGGTGTAGGCGCCCAGTCGCGTGATCCAGACCTGGCCGCGTGGCGCGTACTCCGGCCACGGCTCGTTGTCGGCCGGCTGGCCGGGTCGCGCGACGCGTTGCAGTTTCCAATTCGACACGCCGCGATGTTGAGGCGTCGCGAGCGATTGCGGAACAGCGCAATCGCCAACATCTGTATGACGCGCGAAAAAAAGCATCATGAGATGCTCGCTGCTTTGTGTGACGCGCATGAGCGGAGCGCGCATGAAAAGCGGAACTAGTTCACGCCGCGCGGCTAAATCTGCACTCGCGAGCCGAGCTCGATCACGCGGTTGGTCGGGATGTTGAAGTAGTCGGTGACGTTGCCGGCGTTGCGCGCCATCGCCGCGAACACGCGATCGCGCCAGAACGCCATGCCGACGCCGCCCGCGGTGGGAACGATCTTCTGGCGCGAGAGGAAGAACGACGTCTCCATCATGTCGAACTCCAGCCCGAGCGCCGAGCAGAGCTCGAGCGCGCGCGTCACGTCCGGCCGGTTCATGAAGCCGTAGCGCACCCGCACGCGCCAGCAGCCGTGCCCGAGCCCCTCGACGCTCACGCGATCGGTGAAGGCGACCCAGGGCACGTCGCGCACCTCGACGGTGAGGAACACCACGCGCTCGTGCAGCACCTTGTTGTGGTTCAGGTTGTGCAGCAGTGCGTGCGGCACCGCGTCGGGCGCGGCGGTGAGGAAAATGGCGGTGCCGGGCACGCGGTGCGGCGGGTCGCGGAACAACGACTCGAGGAAGCCCTTGAGCGGCACCGAGCCTTCCTCCAGGCGCTGGAACAGGATCTCGCGGCCGCGCCGCCAGGTGGTCATGATGATGAACACGCAGGCGCCGATGGCGAGCGGGAACCAGCCGCCGTCGGCGATCTTGAGGAGGGTCGCGCTGAAGAAGGCGAGGTCGATGCTGGCGAAGAACGCGGTGGCGAAGATGCAGACCACCAGGGGGTAGTTCCACATGTAGCGGATCACGAAGAAGGTGAGCAGCGTGTCCACCAGCATCGTCGCGGTCACGGCGACGCCGTACGCGCCGGCAAGCCTCGACGAGGAGCCGAAGCCGACCACCGCCGCGATCACCACCGCGCACAGCGTCCAGTTCACGGACGGGATGTAGACCTGCCCCACTTCGCGCGCCGAGGTGTGCACGATCGTCATGCGGGGCAGGAAGCCGAGCTGCACGGCCTGCTTGGTGAGGGAGAAGGCGCCGGAGATCACCGCCTGCGAGGCGATTACCGTGGCGAGCGTGGCGAGCGCGATCATGGGGTAGAGCGACCAGCCGGGCAGCAGGAAGAAAAACGGGTTCTCCACCGTCTTCGGGTTCACCATCAGGAGCGCGCCCTGCCCGAAGTAGTTGCAGACGAGGGCGGGGGCCACCAGGCTGAACCAGGCGAGGCGCACCGGGCCTTTGCCGAAATGCCCCATGTCCGCATAGAGCGCTTCGGCCCCGGTGACCGCCAGCACCACCGCCCCGAGCACGATGAACGATTCGCCGGCATGGCCGGTCAGNAAGCGCAGCGCGTGCACCGGGTTCAGCGCCTGCAGCACCGCCGGCGCCTGCACGATGCCGTAGATGCCGGCCGCGCCGATGGCGAAGAACCANAGCATCGTCACCGGCCCGAAGAGCCTGCCGACGGCGGCCGTGCCGCGCGCCTGCACCGCGAAGACCGCGAGCAGCACGCACACTGCGATCGGCACCACGTACGGCTTGAAGGCACGCGTGCCGACTTCCAGCCCTTCGACCGCCGAAAGCACGGAGATCGCCGGCGTGAGGACCGCATCGCCATAGAAGAGCGAGGCGCCGAACACGCCGATCAGCAGCAGCGGGATGCGCCACTCGTTGTGGCCCTTGATCGCCTTCTGGGCGAGCGCGATCAGCGCCATGATGCCGCCTTCGCCGCGGTTGTCGGCGCGCATGATGAGCAGCACGTACTTCAGCGACACCACGATCATCAGCGACCAGAAGATGGTGGAGAGGCCGCCGAGGATGTTGGCGGCGTCGAGCGGGATGCCGTGCTCGGGCGAGAAGGTCTCCTTCATCGCATAGAGCGGGCTGGTGCCGATGTCGCCGAAGACGACGCCGAGCGCGGCGAGCGTCAGCCCGCCGAGCGATGACCTGCGCGTCCGGCTAATCGTGGAATCCAACCTTACGGGGCTTTCTTCGCCGGCGGCTTGGCAAAATCGAGGTTGATGAGGTCGCCCAGCTGGTCCGACAGCGTCTCGCGCACCTTCTTCATGGCCGGGAACGCCTTCTTGAAAGCTTCGACGATCTTCGGGTCGTAGCGCTTGCCGGCGCCCTTCACGATCTCGGCGCCGGCTTCCTCCGGCGTCTTCGGCTCGCGGTGGAATTGGGTGGTCGTCATGGCCTCGAACGAATCGACGATCGCCATGGCGCGGCCGGGCCAGGGGATGGCGTCGCCCTTAAGGCCGTCCGGGTATCCCGAGCCGTCCCAGTTCTCGTGGTGGGTGAGCGCGATCTGCCGCGCCAGCTTGAGCAGCGGATCGGCATGCTCGCCGATGATCTCGGCGCCGATCTTCGGATGGCGCCGGATGCGCTCCAGGTCCGGCACCGAGAGCCTCTCTTTCTTGCGCAGGATCTCGGCCGGCACGCCGAGCTTGCCGACGTCGTGCAGCGGCGCGGCGACGTACAGCATCTCCGCCACGTCCGGCTTCACGCCGGCAGCGATCGCGATCAGGCGCACGTACTGCGCGAGGCGCAGCACGCGATTGCCCACCGCGGCGCTCTCGTGCATCTCCATGGCGCGGCCGAGGCGGCGGATGAGCTCGGTGCGCGTCTGCACGAGCTGCGCGGTGCGCTCGTGCACCAGGCGCTCGAGCTCGTGGCGCCGGTCGGCGAGCGCGAGGTGCAGGCGCACGCGCGCCATCAGCACATGGCCATTGATGGGCTTGGTGATGTAGTCCACCGCGCCGACCTTGAAGCCCTCGACCTGCGCCTGCGCCTCGGTCTTTCCGGTGAGGAAGATGATCGGGATGGTGCTGGTGGCGGGCTCGGCCTTCAGCGCCTTGCACACCTCGAAGCCGGAAGCGCCCGGCATCTCGACGTCGAGGAGGATCAGGTCGGGCCGCGGCTTCCCGCGCGCCGCCTTCATGGCCTTGACGCCGTTCTCGGCGGTGATCACGGAATAATGGTTGCTGAGCGCCGCCGACATGAGGGCGAGAAGGTCGGTGGCGTCGTCTACGGCGAGGATCGTCGGTCGCTTGGGTTCCGTCACTCGGGCGGAGTGTATCCCGCCTGCGCCAGACGCTTGCGGGCCTCCGGGCCGGTGAGGTGGCCGATGAAGTCGAGCGCCCGCTGAGAATCGCTGATCGGCGCCGCGACGTACACCGTGTACTTCTGCAGCTCGCGCGGCAGCTCGCCCACCAGCTTCACGCCCTTCACGGGCAGGATTTCGCTGATCTGGTGGATGCCGAGCTCGATCTCGCCGCGGCCCACCGGCTCGACGATGTAGCCACCCTGACCCAATTTTGCCTTTGCGTTCACCTGGTCCGCGATACCGAGACGCGAAAGCACTTCCGCCACGTGCTTGCCGCTGGTGCCGACCTTCGGGTCGATGTACACGACGGATTTCGCCGCGAGCAGGGTCTTCTTAAATGCGTCGACGGTCGAGATGTCGGGCGAAGGGGCCTTCTCGTTGACCGCCACGCCGATGCCAACGCGCGCGATCGGCTTCGCACCCGGCTTGGTGCGGCCCTCCTTCTCCAGGCGCGGCAGTACTTCCTCGGTGACGATCACGAGATCCACCTTCGCGCCCTGCGCGAGCGATTCCGTGAGCTTGCCCATCGGCTGGTACTGCACGTCGACCTTGCCGCCGGGGAACGAGGCCGCCAGCGGCTCGACCAGCGATTTCGCCGCGCCGCCCGAGAGCACGCGCAGGTCCTGTGCCCCTGCAGGCAACGACAGCGAGATAGGTACCAATGCCAGCAGCAGCAGCTTCATGCGCGTTTTCCTTTTTTTCGGGCGCGTTCGAGGAGTTGTGCGAATTGCATCGGCGGCACCGGCTCGCCGTACAGGAAGCCCTGCACCTGGTCGCAGCCGTGGCGCTTCAGAAAATGCAGCTGGGCATCGGTCTCCACGCCCTCGGCGATGACCTTGAGGTGCAGCGCGTGGCCGAGCGAGATGATCGCCTGCGCGAGGACCCCATCCTCGGCTTCCGACCCGGAACGAATATCGCGCACGAAGGAGCGGTCGATCTTCAGCGCGTCGATCGGCAGGTCCTTGAGGTATGAAAGGCTGGAGTAGCCGGTGCCGAAGTCGTCGACCGAAAGCGACACGCCGAGGGACTTAAGGCCCTGCAGCGTGGCGATCGCCGTCTCCACGTTGTGCATGACCATGCTCTCGGTGAGCTCCATCTCGAGCTGCGAGGGCTCGAGCCCGGTTTCCTCGAGCGCCGCGGCTACCGTGCGCACCAGGCCGTCGGCGCGGAATTGGCGCGCCGACAGGTTCACCGAGACCACGCCGGGCTTCAGGCCCGCGTTCAGCCACGCGCGCGTCTGGCGGCAGGCTTCATAGATCACCCACTCGCCCAGCTGCACGATGAGGCCGGTGTCCTCGGCGATCGGAATGAAGCGCGCCGGGCGCACCAGGCCCCACTCGGGGTGCAGCCAGCGCACCAGCGCCTCGGCGCCGATCACGGACCCCGAGCGCAGGTCCACCTTCTGCTGGAAATGCAGCGCGAACTCCTTGCGCTCGATCGCGCGGCGCAGCGCGTGCTCGAGCGCGAGGCGGTCGTTCACGCGCTCGTTCATCTCCGACGTATAGAACTGGAAGTTGCTGCGGCCGTGCTCCTTCGCGCGGTACATGGCGGCGTCGGCATTCTTCAACAAGGTATCGACGTCGCGGCCATCCTGCGGGTAGAGCGAGATGCCCGCGCTGCAGGTGACGTACATCTCCTTCGCGTCGATCATGATCGGCTCGGCGACCTTCGCGGTAATGCGCTGCATCGCGCGGAAGATCACCTCCTCGTTTGACTGGTCGTTCAGGATCAGCACGAACTCGTCGCCGCCGACGCGCCCGACCGTGTCGCCTTCGCGCAGCACCGAGCGCAGGCGCTCGCCCATCGCCTTGAGGAGCTTGTCGCCGGTCGAGTGGCCGAGGGAATCGTTGACGAACTTGAAGTGGTCGAGGTCCATGAAGACCACGGCAATGTTGCGCGGGTTACGCTGCGAATGCACCGCCTGGCGCAGGCGGTCGTGCAGCAGGTTGCGGTTCGGCAGCCCGGTGAGCGCGTCGTAGTTCGCTTGGTGCTCGAGCT